>VYLF01000146.1_pt1 | contig 29642 bp, 19 predicted proteins | sample 5114371 | NCBI WGS metagenome assembly VYLF01 (sample SAMN12291773, study PRJNA351875) | freshwater metagenome | isolation source: freshwater lake | place: USA: Michigan, Kent Lake | collected 2013-08-15 | reverse complement strand
CGTTGAGCTTTGAACCGCCCTTCCCAGAACCTCCCGGTGCACCCGTCTTGAGCGTTTGCCATGCGGGCAATCGGCTCGGCGAGGGCGCGCATAAACCAGGATATATCGGACAGTCTGGTTCGGATCATCGCTAACTGATCGCGATCACCGAGGACCCGCTGGACATCAATTTTCGATGGTTCGGCGAGGTGTTCTTCCATTCTGTGGCCGGGGAAAACGCGAAGCCATCGAATGGCGACCTCTTCGTCGGATAGGTTTGCCAAGACATCGGGCCGGCTACGCAGGATAACATGTACGTGATTCGAGAGGATCGCGTAGGTAAGAATATCGATGGCGAAGACCGAAGCGAGAGCCTCGAATCGGCGTCGAATCCATTCACGTCGATAGGAGTAGTCGATACCTGAGACATCGTCTTCGCCGGCCAAAAAAGCTCGGCGCACGCATCTTTGGACGCAGTGAACGATAGCGATTTCATCGTGTCGAAACTGTTCGGAACGTAAGGGTCTAACCATGATCTGAATCCTTAAAGTAACGAGATATGAGAATGATACCCCACAACCGCAAAAAGGACAACATAAGGTGGATGGCACCAAATAATCGATGCGATCTCTTAATCAATGCTTAACAGATTATTGTCGCGAAAATGGTGGGCAAATTTGTACGGTTTGGGTAGACTATGGCGTCGGTCTGGGGTGGAGTTACGTCAACTCCTCAACCATCCCGGTGTTTTTAGGGGGTCGAATCTAGAGAATTCAACTATGAAAAAATTATTGGTCTTGGCCTCGCTGCTCACAGCCCTTTTAGCTGGTCAGGCAGATGCAGGGATTACAATCAGTGGCGGCAATGTTGTCGTTATGCGAGTTGGAGCAGGGAGCACTGCCCTTACCAATGCTTCAACTGCCATGTTTTTGGAAGAGCGCAGTGGATCTACTGGTTCCTTGGTTCAAACCTTCGCTTTCGACACAACCGGTGCCAATCGGTTGACAATGAGTGGGACCGCGACTTCTGAAGGGAAAATTAAGTGGTATAACGGTAATCTGGCAGTTACGGGTTACGATTCAAATGCGGGAGTTGCTGCGATCAACGGAACGACGTCAATCTCTGTCAATAGGTCGATTGCCGTAATCAATACCGACACTGCAGCCATGACGTTCACAAGACTCAACGATGCTTATTCAGCTAATAACATCCGTGGAGCAATTTCTGACGGCACGAATATTTGGACATCTGGAACAGCAACTGGTGCGAGTTCTGGCGTAAGGCATGCTACTGTGGGTGCCACAACTAGCACACAGTTGAGCACGACCGCTACAAACATAAGGACTGTAAATATTGCAGACGGGCAACTTTTTGCTTCACACAACTCTGGGGCAAGCAATCGGATCATGCAGGTGGGAGTCGGGCTTCCTACAACCGCTGGGAATACGATGACTGGACTCGCTGGAATCCCAAACAACACGTCCAATTACGATTTCTTCCTTGCCGACCTGGACAATGCTGTTGCAGGGTCGGATACGTTGTTTACAACAAGAGGGAACTTTATCGATAAGTACTCGTTGGTGAGTGGCACTTGGAATCTTAATGGTTCAATCGACCTTGGGGCGGAAACATTTGGGCTTTCGGGAATCGAGCAAGGGGGATCGGTACGATTCTTCGCGAACACGGCCGGTTTCGTTCGTGGCTACGACCTAACCTCTGCTTGGAACACCTCCTTCACAGCGACGCAGCTATGGACAGTTAATGCTGGATCAAACACAGCGTTTCGTGGCGTGGCTGCTGTACCAGAACCATCTTCGATGGCTCTTCTAGGTTTGGTGGGACTAGGTGGATTCGCTTTCCGACGATTCCGAACCAAAAAAGCTCAAGGCACTCAGACTTTGTAAAAATCTTTCCTTTGCAAAAGTTTTATACGTTCTGCGAACATAATCACTTAGGTTGTACGGAGTTTATCCCGTGCAGCCTTATTTTTTTGCCTTACGTAGAACAACATTTGCGTTATATGACATGCTTGGGCGATAGGAAATTTCCGAGTGTCAATAAAGATCAGCTTCTGTAGGTTTAATCAAATGAGGCGACAGCAGTTATGCCACAACGAAGTCTCGTAAGTGTTGGATTCTTTCTTTTGGTCGTTTTTCTCACCAATGACCATAACCTCTGGTCGGACATAATTGGCGGGCAAAAAGTCGACGCGACAAAAAAAGTCGCTAAAGATGGTAAACCTGATCCACTTGGACCTGCTCTCGATGCATTCGAGAAACAAAATTTCTCGGAGTTTCAAACTGCATATAGGTTAGCAACTGTTTATCTGCCTCTCCCAGCCGAGGAGGTCTTTTGGAGCCGTCTTTTACTCGATGACGGGCGAATTGAAGAAGCGATCGCAATGCTGGAATCATATCAGCAAACGTCCCCCAATGATCCAGAAGTTTACATGACTTTCGGCTTTGTTGCGATGAAATCGCGTCGATGGACAGACGCACAGTTACAATTTGAAAGGGCTGAGACACTGATTGCCCAAGGTCAATTACAAAAGGAAAGATGTAATGACGTAGTACCTGGTCTGATACAGCTTCAGGCCGAAGTTGCCTTACAAAAACAGCAATGGGAGTCGGCGGAAAAGTTTTTTGTTCAGCTCAAAGAACTACTACCAGATGACCCGCTCCCTCCTTATCGTATTGGTCTGACACAAGTCCTGTCAGGTCGTTTGGAAGAGGGTATTGCGACAATGAAGTCCGCTAGAAGTTCCAGCCACGAGCTACCATGCCCACATTTGACCGTGGCCGATACCTTGATTCAAAGTAGGCCTTGGTTCACTAACCCAGACGAAGCGAAAATCATTGAATGTCAGTTCCGAGAAGCGATTTTAGGTTCACGAGAAGAGATCGAACCTTGGCGTGAGTATCTAAAGTGGCTTCTTATGATGGACAGGTCCAGCGACGCTTTAACCTATCTAGAAAAAGTCCCTGAAACAGTGAGAACTTCTAGGGACATGTCGTTTATCAGAGCGGTATCGCATCGGTGCATTGAACAATACGAAGAAGCGGAATCGATTTTGGTGGAATTGCTTAAATCGAATCCAGGGGACGTCGAAGTTTCAGATCAGCTGATTTTGGTTTTGTTGAATAGTACGGATTCTGAGAAGAAGAATCGAGCAAAAGCAATGGCCGAAGAAAACTTGACAAAGTTTCCAAATATTGAAAATGTCATAGCGACGGCAGGTTGGGCGTCACTTTGCTTCGACGAGATTCAGGCAGCAGATCAAAGATTATCAATGCTATTTTCCCGAGGGGTTCTTTCGCCCCAATCGGCATATTTTGTTGGTAAACTACTGGAGCGACTTGATCGTAAGGAAGAAGCGAATAGTGTTTTTAAATCTGCGATCGAAAAGACTGGTATCTTCCCAGAACGCCCCGTTTTGAAAAAGAAAATTTATCGTCAAGAAAAGGAATCACAGGAATAGACATGCTTCTAAATCGATTGAAACCGTTCGAACGCGATAGTAAACAAGAAACTAAGTCCTCGTAATTCTGCCACTAGCTCACCCTGCGGAATTTGATTTTTGGGTTTCCTCTAACAAGGTTATCCGCACGTTTTGGCAATAATCGCGTTTTTGTTTAATTCTTCCATGCTCATGCCGTAACGCGTTCCAAAAAGAAAAAATGGCCCTAATGCTAAATGGATCTAATAGATCGGAGATATCTGAACGTACGATAGTGTTGCCACGGGTATCGCCAAAACCCGCTCGTCCTTCCAGCTTTTCGTTCGACTCCGCGCTGAACGTGCGACCACCAGCGTGTCTTTAAAATCACGTTCGTTTAACCAGCCGATTGTTCTGTTTTGGGTTGGCAAGTCAGGTCCGGCAAAACGGGGTGGGAATTGATAGATCTCCTGGATAAGCAAGGAACATTCAGAGTGTTTTTCTGGGCGAGGTATTCAGCGGAAAACGGAAGTTAATCCAGGGCGAACCAGGAACAATCAAAAACCTATAGGCTCTATCCCATGCAAAAGATGAAACGCAAAACAACTACCTATCATTCCCGATAATTGTGTCACGCAAACCGTTTGGAACTTAAACAGGCTCAGGATCGATGGTTTTCCATCTACCTGCCGATCCCCATCGCTATCCATTCTTTGATCAGTCTGCCCAATTGATCTACGCTGCTGGGACTCGGAAAGAACGATTCCACCGTCACCGGGCCACCTTCGGGGCGAGACCAGAAGTCGACGGGGATGGGCTCAAATTGCAAACCGGCTTGCTCAGCCAGCTTCATCGCCCTGGGCATGTGAAAGGCACTTGTTAACAATCCACACCGCTTGCCTCGCCATAGGTCCTTTCGACTCGCCAATTCAGTCATCTCGGTAGACGTGTTCTGACCTTCAAACAATACGATATCTGCTTCCGGTATTCCCAAATCTCTCCATAGCCGCACTGTCTGCTCGCTTGGCCCCTCTCCCTGCTTTAGCTCTCCGATTAACGATCCCTTTAACTCTAGAACGCTTCCTGTAGTGACCAGCTTTTTCGCTTTTCCCTGATGGTAAAGCCTCGCTGCAAAGCCCATCCTATCACCGGCCGATCCAAACTGTGGGTCTCGAGTTGGTCGGGTAGAACTGCCACCTCCCAACACAACTACCACATCGTATGGTTCTATTTCATCGAACGGTATGCACACATATTTCTGCTCCCATTTCGCGATCACTTGCTGGACCACATAGGGAGCCGACGTACCCCAAACTAGCACCGCAAGCAGCATCAACCCGCGAAACACACCTCGCTCGCCGCGACGTCTGGCGACCAAAGCCGCCGTGATAATTCCGAACCACGCCAAAAACAGTGGATTCGTCATGGCTGTTAGCGCTTTCTCCATGCCTGCGCGGCCAGTAAAGCGATAGGCAATCAACATAGGCAGAGCAACCAACAAAGAACTGCACATAAACCCAGTACCAAACCAATCCATCAGACTCGTAGTTGGTTTCGCTTTTTCTTCTCGGCTCATGATGTCAACTATTTGTTTGGTAAAGGAATGATGCCCTGCCAATCGGCGGGAGGAGTCCGACCATGCTGAGCGATAAAAACGGTTAAGAAATCTTTTACGCGATCTTCAGCGGGTACATGGTGCAGCAATCGAAATGCGGCATCCCAATCTCCTGCTTGTAAACACTCTAACGCTTGTTCGTATGCACGAATATGTTCGTTTGAAAGCAAGACGCCCTCTCCTTCGGGTGGCAACAACTCGCTTACGGTTAGTGGGGTTGTAACCCCATAGGGAATGACCCTAGCAACCTTACGAATACGAAAGGATTCCGGACAACAACTTGCTAACATTTTGGCAGTTGTTTCGTCGATCAAGATCGGTGCTTGTAGTTGTTTTGTCATACTCTCCAATCGAGCGGCTAGATTGACAACGGGTCCAAACACAGTCACTTTAACTTGATCAACTGTACCAATTCGTCCCGCAACTGCACGGCCGGTGGCCAGTCCCAATCCAGCTCGGAAGCCAAAAAGCGGATGGTCTTTTCGTTTGGAAGCGTCTTCGAATTCGGCTCTAATAGCCAGTGCAGCGTGAGCAGCGTGATGGACGGCATCCGATTGCGCCAGTGGCCACCCCCAGAAACCCATCGCGGCGTCACCATGAAAATCACCGACAACTCCATGGCTCGAGAGAATATGGTGGGTCATCACCCCCAAGGCATCGCTAACTCGCTGGAGCAACTCTAACAGTCGGTCGCTGCTCTCTTCGCTTCGCCTCGAGAACCCTCGCAAATCGCAGAACAATACCGAAACATCCGTCTCTCGTGGAGCGAGAACTTGATCGGGATCAGCCGTTGCGAGCGCTCGTTGAACGACGGGTGCAAAAAACGGTCGCAGTGAGTCTTGCCTCCGCAAAAGCAATCGCGTTTGCCTCAGAGAACTAATTGTAGTGGCCGTCAATTCTGCGAACTTCAGTTCGTCTTGTAGTCCGTGCTCAATTTCAAGCGTTGAATTCTTTTGCGGTGCCACTCCCTCGATACCTGAAAAATCACCGGCGACATAAATCGCCCAGCCAGGGCATGCTTCTCCTAGGATTGGGGTGCAAAATGCCCAGTCGACGTTTTCACTTTGAGTAAAAGAGGTTTTGGCTATGTATTGATTTCGGTTCCAGATGTTGAGAACGCTTTGTTGAGTTTTGAGGGCTTGTTGAATCAATCGAGCTGACGGAGCGAAGGGTTCGCTGATGGTACTTCGCGAGTCCCAATGCAATACGCGGATACCGGACTCCTGATGTGTTTTAGACGATTCGTTTGAGGCGTTGACGATGGCAGACTCTTCATAATCATCCGAGTCAATTTGCATAGCCGGGTCGGACACGACGGCCACCAAAGCAGCGCGGGGTATCCCCTGCATGAGCATGCTCACGACGCGCACACATAATTCATCATCGGATCGACTGCCCGAGATTATTTCCGGCAACCGACTTAAAGCTTCGATACGTCGATCAGCATCTCGATAACGGTATTGCCTTAACTGCGCTGGTGCGAACGTAAGCTCAGTCATCGCGGGAGGTGCATCTCCCGCTGAAACCATCCGAATCCGATGGTCAACAAGACTAAAAGTAGTCTGACCAATCACAAAATGTTCACCGATACCAACGTCGAAGTCGTCTCGACGCAGTCCCTTGAAGAAAATGGGATTTCGCGAATCAATCATTCTATGCACCGTTAACTTGATTCCGTTCCAAGTTAGTTGCGCGTGATTGCGAGAAATGCGATCATCCCATGGCACAGACCAACCCGAAGATGAACGGCCTAAAACGAGTGTCGCGATTGAATTACCGTCAGCACTTGGCAAAGAACGGCGCCAGCGGTCAGTGATAGAGGGGCCCTGGGCAATCAAATCAGGCATCGAACCATCCTAGATGAGCGGCATTTTCCCATGACATTACAAAGTTAGAATTCTGAGTATACTGAATGATCGGACCGAATTGACCTCGAACATCACTAGTAATATGGATTCAGAACAACTGGCCTCCGATCCGGCTGACTCAGAATTGATGCGACGAATCGACGATTCGCTGAGCCACATCTGGATGGTTAGAACATTCCTAAAGCACTCCGACGAAGCCGCTGAAGATGAGGAGTTAGCCGAGGTGCACCGCGAACTCTATGATTTCATGCTGGCATTAGGCCCTTCGATCGACGCCGGGGATGCGAAGAAATACTTGCACCTGGCGCGCAAGAAATTCTCAAAACTAAAGCGAATCGCTGAACATTTTGCGGAAATCCAACCCGATGTTTCCGGTCATATGAATTTCAAGATGGCTTCAAAATCGCTGGGGATCGCGGTTGCTCAGATCGAGCTTCTGCTAAAGTAGAACTATTGCCCCCCTACTGTGCCCCCAAATTGTCTCCTGGCTTCCCGATTCTAACATTTGCTAAACTCTTCCCCGTCCACAAAACCGATTCGACTTAGTTGCCCTAAGTTCGCGATACCAAGGTGAAATGCCGTGAAAATTGAGTTTGAGTTCATTGGGCCCTACAAAATTGTCCGCATCTTGGGACAGGGTGGGATGGGAACCGTTTATCACGGCATTCATACAAAGTCTGGAGATCCCGTTGCAATTAAGATCATCGCTCCGGCACTGGCCCAGCATCAACGGTTTCGACGTCGGTTTGATGCTGAAATTCAAACGTTGCTCAAGCTCAAGCATCCGAACATTGTGCAACTAATTGGTTCCGGCGAAGAAAAGGGAATGCTGTTTTATTCGATGGAGTACGTCGACGGGGAGAATCTTCAGCAACAGCTTCGGCGTGAAAAGCGAATCGATTGGCAACGCGTTATCGAAATAGGGATCGAAACCAGTTCAGCACTGAAGCATGCACATGATTTCGGAATCATTCACCGCGACCTGAAGCCTGCCAATTTGATGATCGATAGCCAAGGTCGAGTGAAGCTAACCGATTTTGGGATCGCAAAACTATTTGGCGCGGCGGACGCGACTGTTGAGGGGTCCATTCTAGGCACGGCAGACTTTATGTCGCCTGAACAAGCGGAAGGTAAGCCAGTGACCGTCCGAAGCGATTTGTACGCACTAGGGAGCGTTTGCTACGCAGCTCTGACTGGTCGAGCCCCCTTTCAGGGTAAAACGGTGCCAGAGGTGCTTTTTAACGTTCGCTACGGTACGTTAACTCCTATCTCGGAACTTGTGAAAGATGTGCCCAGCGAATTGAGAGATTTGGTTGAAGAACTCCTAGCAAAAGATCCTTCCCGACGCCCACCTACCGGATTGGTGGTTGGCAATCGATTCCAGTCACTCAAGATGGGCTTGGCTAATCGGACACAAGTCGCCGAGGGTAGTGATGCGAGCCGACTAAAAGAACTAACAAGCATAGATATCGATCCAGAAATTCTAAGTGACCCACGGATCAGTAAGGATCAAACGGTATTGGTTCTGGATCGGACCAACATGAAAGAGGATAAGCCTTTTTCAAAAAAGGAAGCCACACGACCCGAATTCCCTTCGCGCGCAGGACCTAACGAAAAGACGGTAGCGGCGGAACTCGGACAAGGCCGCGATTCTATGGATGATCTCAATTCAGATCGACCTAGTGGCATTGAGCATATGGGGCAAACCAATTTTAAAGAGTTTGAAGAAAAGGATCGCCGCAGAGTAACTCTTACCTCGAATGAACCGACAGATCACGCTGGGCTGGCACAGTGGATACCAATCGCCGTTCTAAGTATTGCTTTGTTCGGATGCATTGGAGCAATGATTTGGCTACTGCGTTCCCCGTCTGCGAATACTCTATATGGTGAGATTTCGGAAGCTATCGCCAGCAATGACGAAGAAGCGTGGCTCTCAGTCGAATCCACCGCACTAAAGTTTCAACAATTGTATCCTAATGACCCTCGTATCTCAGACGTTGAGGCGGCCCTAGGTGAAATCGATGCCATTCAATCGGTTAGGACACTTCAGCGAAAGGCAAGACGCGGATCGGGAGATCAATTGACCCCAATGCAACAGGCTTTTCTCCAATGCATCGAAGCCCAATCCCTAGACGCGAGCATCGCAATTCGCAAATACCAGGCTTTTCTGACTATGTTTGCGGGCGAGTCGGACAATAGTAAATTATCAAAGCTATTGGTAGCACAAGCAAAACGCTCCTTAGCTATGCTCGCTCAAGAACGCGACTCAAGAAAAAACGAAGCCCTCGAGGAGCTTGAAAAACAAGCGGATTGGGCTCAAACGAATCTATCACCGGAACTTCGGCGAAAGTGGTTCGCCGCCTTGATCGAGCTCTTCGAAGATAAAGTTTGGGCCAAGGGATTGGTGGAACGAGCAAAGAAACAGTTGACACCCGAAGAAACTAAGAATTAAGCCCTCCCATCGAATGACTGCATTCGAGTCCTGGGCTGGGGTGGCAAGGCATGCTAAGGTTCGAGAGCCAACTCGATGAAACCTACATCTTCGAAACGATTCACTTCATATGTCGATTGTATCCGTTCAGAATCTTACAAAACGCTACGGTGAATTTTCGGCACTCAATGGTTGCACATTGGATGTTCCGAAGGGATCCGTTTTCGGATTGCTGGGGCCAAATGGAGCCGGTAAAACGACTTTGATACGTAGTCTCTTGGGCTACATAAAACCAACCTCCGGGATTGCAACGATTGACGGATTTGACTGCATAAAGGAGTCTCTCAAAGTTCGAGAACGCACCAGTTACTTGCCAGCAGAAACCAAGCTATTTCGGACAATGAAGGGGATCGATTGTATAGAGTTCTTTTCTAGCATACATCCGAGTGGCGATTTCCAACGTGCGAAGAGAATCGCGGAACGGTTGCAGTTAGACTGGTCAAAACGTGTTGCCTTTATGTCGACGGGCATGAGGCAGAAACTAGCTATTAGCTGCGTCATGAGCTGCTCAACGAGCGTTATTATTCTTGATGAGCCAACCGCGAATTTGGATCCGAACGTTCGCGCAGAAATTTTGGTATTGGTCAAAGAGGCGCAGGCATCGGGAGCAACGATCGTTTTTTGCTCGCACGTTCTAAGTGAAATCGAAGAGATTTGTGACCAAGCTGCCATTTTGAGACGGGGCGAGGCTGTCGAGACAATCGATATCAAGTCGATGAAGGCTGTGCATAAAGTCCGAGGAACTCAGTCCCTCACAAGCCACAACTGGTCGAATCATCAATCGATTCGCGGTTTCGTGCAACGGGATAACCACGTGGAGTTTGAACTGGACGGGGACTTTGCTAATCATTTGGAACTATTGCAAACAATGCAGCTAGGAAACATGGTAGTCGAATCTGTCGGCTTGAGAACCGTGTACGATCGTATTCACACCGAAGCCCAATAATCGAACTTCCCCCAAAAGCCTGTCGCCTGAATTCTTGCCAACCTTCCAGCATGCGAAATCCCGCAATCATTTACATCCACTTGCACCCTATTAAACATACAACGAGGCGCGAACAACTCGTCCGAAAATTAATCATCCAATGATTGGAAGTTGCCCCCAAACCAAGTCTCTTTCCCGGTTGTGGAGTTTCTAAGTCACAGTCCTTAACTACAAAAACGTTGCCAAAATCTGCTGAGATGATTTTGATCAACTGTCCTTCTTAGAAGATTATCATTTTTTCGAACGTAATCGATTCGACGCTATGGCCTAAAAGGGCTTAGTCTATGTCTTTTGAAAAATCTTGTCCAGCAAATACGTTGTAGAGAGATCCGATGATTGTGAGATCCAATCCCTTGTCGCAATCAATACAAAAAAACGTCGACGTGCAATTAAATCACGTCGACGTTATTAGTAATTTAACCCGTCGAGACCAACGACTTTGCCATCTAGACTGAAGCAGCAACGCGGGTTGGAGCGATCTGGTATGCTCTCGATCGGAACAAGAAATCGATTAGGTTTCCTTCGTGAGGTTGTAACCAATTCAGTCGAGTTGTTGGGATTGGTCCAATATTCAAACGATCTATGTGCGTACAGTTAGTCAGCTCGTCGATCCAGTTCGCATCGTCTGTGATTGCAGTGCAAATAAGTGTTTGCCCCATCGCTTTGATCATCTCTTTTTGGCTACATTCTACGACGGATACAAATGGGAACATGTACTCCTTCATCGCAACACCCTTTTGAGCGTTGGCAGCGTGCACCACCATCGGCCGCAAATAAGCACATCTTTCCTTTTCAATCATCCTAACACCGTACGATGACGTCATATCAGTTACACCTGATTCAGCAAGATCCTGCTGAACCATGGCCCAAGTACCCTTTGCCATCTGAAGGTTGGTGAATGCCGCTAAAGCTGCATTGGGATCTTGTGGCGATGTGACATCGACCGGACCGAGGCGTTCCGCCAACGCTTCAGCAATTTTCTTCGTATGCCTTGGGGCCCAAATTCCAGAGCAGTTGATACAACCACGCCCCGAATTAACCAAAACAGATTCGACCATCACATCGATATAGTCCTCCCACGAATCAACCAGATCTTCCCCTAAAACGATCTTGGAGAACCCTGGACCGTGCGGCTGAACCCTAGGATTCCCGGAATACTGTTGAACAGTCTGAGCGCTGCCAAAGATCATCGCTTTTTCACACTTACTCAGGAGCGTGGTACCGACGTCGTGTCCGCCTGGGTAGAGGCTAAATGCTTCAGCAGGAATCCCTGCTTCGACAAAAGCACTGATCATTCGATAAGGAGTCCATGGTTCTTGTGAACCTGGCTTCAAAACCAATCCTACTTGGAGCGGTACTGCCGGCAACCAAAGGGTGTGAACCCCTGGCGAATTGTTGGGCAGAACCGCCCCGAGAATCGGAGATTGGCATTGGTAACTAACCGTGACATTACGCCCCTCTTCGCCATAACCTCTCGCAAAAATCTCGAGATCTAATCCACGAGTCAGAGCGTCCAAGATTCGATCGATATTGCTGAGAACGAAACAGTTCTTTTGCATGTTCTTTCGACACATGTGCTCGGGTAATCCCGTGCTCGCTGACTGCTGATGGATAAAGTCATCAACAGTTTGTATGCCGTCTCCGAGTGGTAACGACTCATGCTCAAAAAGATGAGCAGCTTTTTTGCATCGATCGACAAGTTCCGCTGTTGTAAGGGAACGCAAGGCCTTTCGAGCGTTGTCAGCCTTGCGCATGTCCATTTGGACCATGCCGCCGTTTACCTGACCTATTTTCGCGATGGGTTCGCCGGTTTCGAAGTGATAAACCTCTTGGAACTCCAGGGACTTGTATTGCTTGCCCCATCTAATTGGGTTGATTGTTAACACTTGTGTGCTCCTGTGCTATGAGTTAGTAAACGCCAACGGTCGTTGTCGAGGCGAAACCATGGTAAGGTCTCACTCCGCTCACACCATCCCACGGATACTTGTGATAAGGAAGTTCACGTTCTCCTTCGTCCCGTTCCATAAACCCTGGGACAAAAAACTCTTTGGTCATTGTGTAAAGCTTAACGCGCCCCGTCTGTCCATATCCAACCGGAGTGTTGTAGTCATTGAATTCGACGACCTCTACGACCGCCCTTGGTTGAGGAGCGTAGTAAGCAATGGTGTAACCATCTTCTGCTGTAATGTTTCTTGAACATGCCAATCCCATCAACGTATTTCCGTAGGTCGGTGTCATATAAACACCGCTCTCTTCGGTCGGCCCCCCTAAGAGCTCTTCAACGCAAAAGCGCGTCCATTGTGGTGTGAACTCAGTGCCGCCGGAGAATATTCCAGTAATACCAACCTCTTGGATCGAGGTCCCTTTATCTGCAAGACCCGCTGCTAATGCCTCGAGCAACTTCGGCGTGGTAAACATGCATTTGATGTCGTGGCCAGCTGTCAAAACAGTGATAGCTTGATCTATGCAGTGCTTCTTGTACTCTTCAAGGTGCTCCATCCAACCCTTTTTGATCAACTTGATAACCCACCTAGGGTCCAGATCGATGCAAAAACAAATGCCCCCTCGGTACTGGCAGAGATGCTCAACAGCCAACCGAAGTCGACGAGGTCCTGATGGACCGAGCATCAACCAGTTAGAACCGCGAGGAAAATACTCGTCGGGCAGAGTGTCACTGAAGTTCTCATAGTCGATTCGGAAGTCATCGATTACTACACGACTCTTGGGAATTCCTGTCGTTCCGCCCGTTTCGAAAACATAGGTCGGCTTTCCTGCTAGTCCCTTTGGAATCCAACGATTTACAGGACCTCCACGCAACCACTCGTCTTCGAACTCAGGAAACTTTTTCAGATCGTCGAACCCCTTAACTTCTGTCAGTGGGTCGAATTTGAGCTCGGACTTCTTAGCAAGCCAAAAAGGGGAGCCAGTTGAGTCGTGAAAATGCCATTGGACTGTCTCGTAGGCATGTTTGTCCAAGACAGATTTGGCATCAGCGATTTGTTGTGGAGTCGCTAACCACGAAGGTGTTGCTACAGTCATTTCGTTTCTAAGAGCTCGAAAAATGATAAACGCGTGGTAACTGCTTCACCGCAGCACGCCCTACATTGTAACGATTCTTGGGAAGCCCCCCAGCAGCCTTTAAAAAAAGACAGGCTGCTAAGTGATTGGATTCAGCACGATAGACTTGCCATGATCGCTGCGATCGCATTCTTCGCATTTCATCGCTAATCGTTGCTTGTTCGATTCATCTTCCGCATCACTCTCGCTAAATACCCAAAGGCCCCTAAAAGACGACATTCCGATTTCTGGTAGACCAGTTGACTTTTGAAAGCCTAAACCCCATGTCCTAAACTTCATGTTTCGAGCCATTATCATGATCAAGCATGCGATGGCAAAATTACCAAAGGCTAAAAAGCTAGGCAGCAGCGAGCCAATCGCTTATTGACTCGAATAACGAGCTTCTAACACCGGTATAAGAATGGTCTCCTCCTTCTATCACCGACGTGCGGTGGTGGTGTAGAGAATCTCTTTCAGAGACTTGTCGAATCTCCAGATCAGCGTTTCGGAAATTCTTCATACCCTGCGTGACCTCAATACTTCCGAATGTCCACAGGGTTGGAATCTCAATTCTTCCTAGTGCATTCAAATAATCGTATTTGTGTCCACTCCCATATTTGTCCGCAAATGTCGCGGCAGAAACCCAAGTTGGCATCGGGAACCTCACTCGAATGATTCGGTCTCCCTCTCCAGCCAAGCATAGCTCGCGAGCACGTTCTAGCTGTTCGACAAAGATTAGCCCTTTCTTGCTTCCATCCGCGATTAGCTCCGTATTGAGCCTAGGGGGAGACAATGCGATAAAGTGCTTGATCTGAGTCAAATCAGTTTCCCCTCCTAGCCAGAACGCGCCCTTTACGGCACCTAGGCTATGGGCAGCGAGACCATAGGGGACCATCTGGTTGCGAACAAGACACTCTTGCCATGCTTGGAAGTCATGTACGCATTCTGCGACATTCTCGAATTGGCTTCCAATCCTTTGTGGTAGCGTACCAAAACTCAAACTACACAGATCGTGTCCACGATTATTGGCTAGCAAGCAACCATAACCTAACTTACTAAACAATTCAGCTAGTTCTCGGAGAAGGCTTGAACTGTAAAAAGAACTGTTGACGCCATGGCAAACAATCCAAACCTTTTGCCCAGGACTTGCCGCGAGAAACCCATCAAGCTTGATGCCATCGGAAGTTATGGTTTGAACGAGTTGGCCAAACAAAAAGCCTCCCTAACCAAAGCGGATATCACGAGCAATCCGAAAAAAAAAGGCGAGCCATACAGCTCGCCTATACGATGAAATTTAATGTTAATTGATTGGGCTAACAGCCTGCGGATCATCTTCAGACGCAAGAATTGCCGCTACAGTTGCCAAGCCAGCAATACCAGCGATTCCTCCCCATCCAACTCCACCGCCCGCAGCACCACCACCACCACCGCCGAACCCTCCACCGCCGCCAAATCCACCACTCATCGGCGATCCGCCAGCGAACGGGCTCATTGGCACCTCGCTAGACGCAACCTCATTTTGGATTACGTTGACTTCGACAAGGTTGACTCCGCCGGGAGGCATCAGTTCTGTTGTCAAAACACTGACTTGTTGAACTGCTGCAATCAGCTTTTCCGTCGCATTAACGCCTCTTACAGGAGAATCCGCAGCCTCAAAGGAGATAGCCGCAACACCAGATTCTCCGGCTGCAATCATGCCATAAACACCTGGCTTGAGATTACCTACGGCAAAGTCACCATCCTTCGAAACACTAGCCGCAGCAACTTCTCGGCCGTCTTTGAGGATGAAAACCCTCACGTCCGAAAGATCTCTTGAGACACCGGGAAGAGAAACTTTGCCCGAGAGAGCACCACTCGACAACATCACAACCGGAGCGTCGGAATACACTCGAGAATTCCCAAGCGGATCGCTATCCGTTGAAGCAGCGAGTACAGAATCACCGCCAGGAACGGACTGCTCTCTCAAAATACGCAAGGCATCTGTCGCGGGCGTAACCACATACATCTCAACATCGGACGGCAAGTGACTGCCACGTTCCGACGACAAGATATTCAAAGAGAAGGCTCCAAACGTTGATGCATCGCGGGCGATGATCCCATAAGTGCCTGGTGTAACGCCAGAAAAGGAAAATGTACCGTCTACTGACGTAACAGTCTTTTCAAGTACCGAGTTTCCGGAGATTAGATAAACAGGCATGTTGGCCAAGAAGACTTTCTCGCCTGGTTGCAAGCCGGCAACGCTTCCAGTCAACCGACCAGCTGCGTCGAGTTTCACCCATTGGTGAACAATCAAATTATTTAGGTAAGAACTTACAACGCTAACATCCTTAGCGGGTTCAACTCGTTCCTGCGAAAAAGCTGAACTTGGTAAGCCAAACACGGAGCAACTAAGTGCTGCCGCAAATAAGGCTCGTTTGATGGTAGATGTCTTCATAGTAGTAAATCCTTGATCTTTTTGGGCTTGCAGAACTCTTCCGACTCTAGGTTATACATGGATTGTGCATGGGGATCAATCAAATTAGCATGAAAAGCTTGGGATTTCCAGTTTTTTTCCCCTGCCCCCCACAGGCTACTCTTTGTTTAGCTTTGGATTCAGCTTGCCACTCGGGGTTTGGTACAGCTCCGATACTTTGCCAGTCTGGTACGGGTTGGATGGGGGCTTGGAATATTCCGTTACGCCTGGGCGGAAATTGGCACCCAAGGAACGAGCACTTTCGTTAACTTGCATCAAGTTGACCAGCTTGTTGAGTGGGATAACCGTAATACTGAGTTCGCGTGCTTTTTTCTCGATTTCAAGCCTGTCGCGAAGTGCAGACTGTAAATTGGGATCCGCGCCTTCTCCTTCTACAGTCCGGACCTTGACGTCACTTCCTAGAACCAACCACCGTGTCGAGGGAGATAACTGCTGACGCCCAAGCCGTTGCCCGTCAGGAAGATCGAAAACAACCTTAGCGTTGTTTTGTTCAATCAAACTTGCAAGCCTTTGGCGATCGTCTCTTCCATCACCGTCAATATCCATTTTGCCAACGAGAGCTATCTCAGTCACAGCACCTGGTTGCCAGAACGATGAATAGATTTTGTCTCCTCGAAGGATCGGCGTGTAAGCTCGGTCTTCGATTATCTTCGCTCTAGCACCATTTGAACCGATGAGTTCGACAACCTCGATCTTTGCTTTGGACTTGGCATTCACCACTTGGTTCACATCAGCTTCGGTCACGATAAAGGTAACGCCTGGAGTTAATCCATCCGCGCGACCACGATTGATCCAAACATTGCCGTCAATGACATCCGTGATCTCTCCTTGAACAAACTCGAAACCTTCATTCCGAACTTCTGCTAACTTTCGGTTGACGCTCGCAAGACTAAACAGAGTGTCGTCTTTCTCCTTCTTGAGCTTTGCGATCGATTGATTCAGCTCGGTAACTTTCGTATCAAGTTGCTGCTGCATAGCTACTTTTTCCGCTTGCAACTCTTCGTAAAGCTTAACTTGCTTCGTGATTTTGTCGGTGTAACCTTCCAAATCAGCCTGTGCCTTTAAAGCGATCTCTTCTTTCTCTTTTTGTGCAGCGTTTCTCAAATCGGTTTCCCGTTTGATCGTATCAGTGAAATTCTTACGGTCCGTGTCACTGTCGTTTTGAATCTTAATCAAAGACTCATTGCGGCGGCGCAATTGTTGCATCAAATTGTCCACCAGCTTCACGTAGCTCTTCTCGGTCGCACCTGGGCCAAACAGGACCATGTGGTTCGTAAACGACTTCGCAGCGGCATCGATGTCCGAATCACCTGTTATCTGGCTGCGGAGTTGCTCAAATTCTGCATCACTGATTGGGTTCCCGACCCCCAACATGCTCATGAGCAACTGATTCTTATTGCTTGCAGCACGCAGATTGTCTTCTGCAGTACGCTTGTCTTTTAGCGCCGTCTCAGCAGTTCTTTGATTCGTTCCTGAAGTAAACAGGATGAAAAAAAGCCAGCCTAAACTCAGAACGCTAACAATCGACATGACGATGACATAAGCCTGCCAAACGGTCACATTGCGATCACGAGCCATACCCAACTCCAAAATCAGAAGAGAATCGACGACAGTAGAGCACTGCCAACAAAGTTTTCCTAAAAACGCGACAATGCCCTTCCAAGCATCCTAAATCGTCAGCTACCCAGCGTCAAACATTCTCCCTTCGTTCCAATCCATTTTTCCCAAATGTCTTGAAGTAAGATCTCCGATTCGGAACCTCAGCCCGCGCAGCCTCTATCCAAGCAATTCCGACTTTTTCCGTTGTATCGAATCTAGGACTTGGAACCTGGTTCTTTCTCTGAAACTCCTCAAAAGTGCAGCCAATGGAAAAGTAGCCCGAACCCGCAATTCCTATCGAACTGCCCCAATTTAAAAGCTACACTGACCTGACCCCGTGGTCAAAAATGGTTAACCGGTATCGGATTTATCCCAAGTTCAGCTCATTAACTCATGGACCCGAAAAAGTTTGATCGCAACAAAAATGCCAAAACCTAGAGCTTTCTTCGAACAGCAGCTAAATCGCGAACCTTTCGCTCCGAAGAAAAGGTCCTTTTCTGCGAGACGACCATCAACCTCGTCCAAAATGGATTGCACGAAGCAGTTGCCTTTGTTGCTCGACAGATTTCCTAAATAAGCCTCTTCCCCCCCAAACGCACAATTAGCAAATATTATGCCAATGTCGCAACAGACCCTAGGCTCTTCGAATCAAATCACCACCGACCTAGCATTCCAGCAATGCATTAACGTGGATTGCGGGGCTACCTACGGCGTGAACGAGGTCTTAACCAGCTGTCCCAAATGTAGAGATTTACTGGACGTCAGATATAACTGGGACAAAGTTAATATACCTAAAAAGCTCGCCGACTTTGAGGCGATGTGGACGAAACGATATCAGCCTCTTCGATTTAGCGGCGTTTGGCGATTCCACGAGCTGCTTCCCTTTGCACCAGAAAACAAAGTTATTACGGTTGGCGAAGGTCAAACTTTGCTCCAACAGGCTAATTCCGTCGCCCGCTATGTTGGAATCCGCCCTGGACAGCTTTATCTCCAATACGAAGGGATGAATCCCTCAGGGTCGTTCAAAGACAATGGCATGTGTGCTGCATTTACTCATGCTCACATGATCGGTGCTAAAAGAGCCGCTTGTGCATCAACGGGAAATACCAGCGCCTCGCTCGCTATGTATTGTGCCGTTACGCAATTAATGAAAGCTGTCATCTTTATCGGCTCAGGAAAAATCTCCTACGGAAAGCTCTCTCAAGCACTCGAGTACGGAGCTCTTACTGTGCAAATCGCTGGCGACTTCGATGATGCAATGGCGCGAGTCAAAGACGTATCGAAAGAACTGGGGATCTACCTAGTCAATAGTATAAACCCGTTCAGGCTTGAAGGACAGAAGACCATAATGCTTCGCGTACTCGAAGCTCTGCGATGGGAAGTCCCCGACTGGATTGTTGTCCCGGGAGGTAACCTAGGCAACAGCAGCTCATTCGGCAAAGCGTTCCTAGAGCTAAAACAGCTCGGGCTTATAGAGAAAATCCCTCGGTTAGCCGTCATTAACGCGGGTGGAGCCGACACCCTAGACGTCTTATTCAACCAGAGAAACCTTAAGTGGAATGGCTCGCGACCAAGAATGGAAATCGCTTGCAGATACTACGATGAACTCGATCAGTCCCATACCAAGGCGGATACTATAGCCAGCGCCATCGAGATCAATCGACCCGTGAATCTCAAAAAGTGCCTGAGAGCACTCGACTTCTGTGATGGAGTCGTGAGACAGGTATCCGATCAGGAAATACTCGATGCTAAGGCACAAGTTGGTGCAGGTGGAATCGGATGCGAGCCCGCCAGTGCCGCTAGCGTTGCGGGTGCAAAGCTTCTAAGACAGCAAGGTGTTATTGGAATGGACGATCGAGTCGTTTGCATTTTGACCGGACACCAACTCAAGGATCCGACTGCGACCGTGGCATACCACACGACCGATCAGGAAAAATTCAACCAAGTTTTAGGTGCTCGGGGAGTCTCTCGTGCTTCGTTCGCAAATCGTGCGGTTGCCGTTCCCAACGATGTAGAAGCGATCGTAAAGGCGATTCAGCTCTACAGCTAGGCCGCAAACTCTCCACATCTCGCCCTTCCCCCCCAGCCATCGCGGCAGACTAGGCAAATCCGGTAAAATCCGAAGTTCGTGACCTCTAGGAGTTTTCGGTATCAAGCGCAAAACCCGAAAACGCCGAAAGGATGTAAAGGACTGAATACCGACTTCCTTTGCATAGCCACGGTGAACGGATGCTTCAAAGACAAAACAGACGGATCGGGTTTCTTAACGCATTGAAAGCGACTCTCGCTTCCTCAATCGCCTTAGGAGTACTCTCCACAAGTGGATGCAACCGTGCTCATTATAGAAACCGAGCTGACCAGGAAGTTAAGTGCCTGGTAACCGAAAAACTCGATGACGCGGGCACTCCCGGCGTTCGCGATGTTCAAGTGGCCCAAGAATCTCGGATGTTCGACCCGTTCAATCCAGATCGCCCGCCCATGCCCGAAGATGACCCGACCGCGCATGAATACATGAAGGTGCTCAACGGACGCAAGCACTACCCACTATGGGATGTAAATGGCAAAACGAATACGGCTGAAAATCCAACTTGGTGGCAGTACCTGCCACTCGATCAACGAGGTGTCCTAGTACTCAACGCTGATTCGGCAGTGCGAACTGCATTGCTTCACAGTGTTCCGTTTCAAACTCAAGTTGAAACACTATTCTTGTCAGCTCTCGACGTCAGTACCGAGAGATTTTTTCTCGGCAATCAACTATTCGCGGGCTTCAGTTCTTCCTACACCGCTGACGGTCGATTGAGACGAGGAAGTGGGGGCGAGAGTCGATCAGCAGTCTCAACGGGAGTGTTCTCGAGAGGCGCACGTGGAATCGCCTTTGAAAGACAATTCACAACCGGTGCGGAATTAATCGTTGGTGTCGCAAACTCCCTAACGTGGGACTTGGCTGGCAGCAGCGCCCAGTCTGCGTCAACAATAGTCGACTTTAACCTATTGGTTCCTCTTCTTCGTGGCGGCGGACGCGATCTGATTATGGAACGACTGACGCTCGCAGAACGAGTCCTGCTATATAACATCAGAGCCTTTGAAAGATATAGAACCGGATTCTTTCTGAACGTTACGATTGGTCGACAAAACGAGCAAGGTATATCGCGAAGAGGTGGTTTGTTTGGTGGAGCAGGGCTTCAAGGGTTCACAGGGCTCGGCGGTGGATTCGGAACTGTCGGTCAGGTAGGTGGTGGAGGTGGTGGAACCGGATTCGGAGGAGGTGGCGCTGTACCCAATGTTGGAGGATTCTTAGGGCTAATTCAATCGCAACTTCAAATTCGCAACGCTGAAGAAAACGTCGCACGCCTTCGAGACAACTTGGCCCGATTCGAAGATGCATTGAGAGAGCGGATGCTAACAATTCCTGATTCCCAGGTAGACATTCCAACTCAGCAATTGCAAGTTGCTCAAGCACGCCAGGCTCTGATCTCCTCGCAAGCAACACTTTTGCAAGCTCGATTTAACTACGAGCAAACACTGGATACGTTCAAAGGAACCCTTGGACTTCCGCCTTATGTATGTGTGGAAATTCGTGATCCAGTTATGGACCAATTCAATCTGATCACCCAAGAACTTTTGGATCGACGTAATAGCATTGCGGATGTTCGCGAAGGAATTGGAGCTAGCAATTCAAAATTGCTCGAACAAAGTCAAATCCGCGACGATCAAGCGACGAGTGGAAAATATAGAACTCTCGCGTGGACGGAAGCTTCCTCAGCCGAAGCGCAAAGAATAGAAACGTACATGGCGAGGCTCCAGAACCTAAGAGAACGAGTCTCATCACGAGATATCACTGAGGTGCGAGCCGATATTCAAAAACTTCGAGATTCGGTCCCCCAACGAGAAAAGTCGCTCGCTCGCCTACGCGAGATTTACGAAACAGAAAAGGATCTTATCTGCACTCTATTGCCGACCTCCTCCCTGGACATCGCACTACTGGACTCGAGCGAACTTAACAGTTTACCTGACACACTAACTGCTGATGTAAACGGACTTGAAAAACGATTCTTGGAAATGCAAGAGAAAATCGCCAAGATTCAGTCCGACATCCGTGCGATCATTCAATCAGGTAAGATCTCTGACGAACGACTTCAATTTGAACAACTTCGAGATCAAGCAATCTTGCCCGCTCAAACTCTCCTCGCCGAGCTAGCCGAAGATGTCCTTGCGCTTCAAGTTTTACAAGCCCGCGCGAGAATCGAAACGGTTCAATTGCCTGAGGTAGACCTCAAACCCGAAGAAGCAATCCAATTGGCGAGCTCACTTAGACTCGACTGGATGAATAATCGCGCGGCCTTGGTCGACTCATGGCGTGCCATTGAGGTAGTGGCCGACAGTCTTGAGAGCTCACTTGACGTGGTTTTTAGCGGAGATATCCAAAACGCAAACGATAACCCTCTCTCTCTCCGAGGAAAAGCAGGCCGATTGCGCGCTGGATTCCAGTGGGACTCACCTTTAACGCGTATGCAAGAGCGAAACCAATATCGTCAAGTATTAATCGAGTTTCAACAGGCAAAGCGAAACTTCTATCGTTACGAAGACGCTGTCTACCAGGCTTTGCGTTCCGAACTCAGAAACATCCGATTCAACACTTTTAATTTTGAGCTTCAGCGATACGCAGTCAGAATCGCTGCACAGCAGATTACAATTAACGAGGACTTGCGCCAGATTCGAGAGTCGCTCAGCGTTGCGTCTCCAACTGCTGCTCGAGATAGTGTTGATGCACTGCGAGATCTTCTAAACGCGCAGAACACCTTCCTAGGTGTTTGGGTGTTCTATGAAGCACAACGGCGAACGCTAGATCAAGACCTAGGAACAATCCGTGTGGACGAGGATAACATTTGGATCGATCCAGGTCCGATCACTTCGGAAACCCTTGGATTCTTCACCCAGCAGAATGATGCTGATGAAGTACCGGCCCTACAAGAGGTTCAAATAGGACAATCGCCGTTGTTCTCGGTGGAAGAAACGACGTCCCTCGAGGAATCAGAAACAGGGCGAACTGTTAGACTGGCTCCGTCTGTCGAGATAACGGGTTTCAAATAACGGGAATTCTGCTAGATGCATCCCCAGCAGGTTCGCTTTATTTCCAAGTCCTCCAGTAACGGATACCCAACAGCGTATTTGTTTGCATGCGTGGTAGGAATTTATCACGAAAGAAAAGTGCGAACGCTAAACTTAACGTCCGCACTTCGATTTTCTTTCGTGCAAGCTAGAAGCCCATAAACTCGCGTATCTCAATGCTGCCGTCAATCTTGGCAATGGGACATTGCTTGGTAATTTCGACAGCTGCCTCGTAGCTTTCTGCTTGAACGACGCTGTAGCCAACTAATATCTATTTGCCTTCCACGTAGGGACCATCAGAGACGACACTTTCTCCATGTAGAACACGCCCTGTAGGAGCTAGAGCGTCGCCCCCATCAACAATGGCAGTCCCACATTGTGCAAACCACTCCCCCCACATGGCCAAAAAGCTTTGCATTTCCTCTGGCGACGGTGGTGTAGTTTGTTCTGCTGCATCTCGGTAAATCAGTAAAAATTTAGCCACGGTATCCCCCCAAGAAACCGCAGCTTGTGAAACGCTAAAGGGATGGGTTTATCTTCGACTTGAAGATCCAACAAAAGCGATCGAGTCACTGAGGTCAGCAATCAAATTCTCGGTTGGAACAAATCAAACGGCGGCGATAAAACAGCTCCTGGTTCGACACAATCTAAACCCTGACATGCTGGTTTCCTAAGCCTTAGCTAACGATCTGAACAATGAATCAAGCCAACTACGTTTCAAAATATCCTGTTTGTTAGGTCAAAAAATATTGGAACCAGCGATTCGCGGAATCCGTCTTTACTAGAGCGATGATCTATAATCGCCCCCGATGTACTAGAGAATGGAGCTTCGAAATAGGAATGCAGTAATGATTCAGCGATTTACCATTAAGTGTTCGCGGATGAAAAAGTTTGCAATTCTTGTAATCTTGTTCTGCGTTGGTTTAACGTCCCTGGAGGGAGTTGCAGTGGCCCTATGGGGCGATCCTCCAGCACAAAACGCCTCAGACGAATCCATCCGATTTCGTTCGATATCAAACGATGACTACGCAGTCTTTCCGGTAAACTGGCCGCCGGTGCATCGATATCGCTTAGGATTGATTCGCACCGTAGAAGATTATGAAAAGATCTTCAATGCGGCGGCTTTTGCTGGGAACACGAAACCCTACGCTCCCGCTTCAAAAATGTTCAAAGATGACATGCTGGTGTTTGTGTGCAAGGTTGTACCAGCAGTGGCTGATGTGGACAAAGAGCTAAGACTGGAAAAAGTAACCGCCAAGGGAACAACACTTGAAGTTCGTTTCGAATACCGAAACTCGGCCAAGAATTCTACGTATCAAATCAAAGCTACCGCTGCAGCTTGGATTCCAAAACGGGATTACACCTCATTAAAGTTCTATGAGGGAAAAAACTTGGTGAAAGAGATTAAGCTAGACGACAAGAACTGGGTCTTTCCCGAATAGGGAAACTCGAACAAAAGCGCTTTCATCGCAAATTTTTGGCCAAAAAATACGTGCGACGCAACCGACGAGAGTCGGAGGAGAATATCGTATTTCGAAATAGCTTGATTCTTGGAAAACTGTTTAAAGGATTTCGGCTTAATCCGTTGACAGGAGGTTAGTGCCATGATCCGGCTTTTGGTCGATCCGAGGTGGTTATCTCCTGCATATAAATGGTGTGTTCGCAGATGAGATATTGAAAGTCTCTCACAAGGGCCACAGCGGAGCCGAATAGTGTTCCTGAACGAACAAACGAATCTCAAGCGTGCGCTCGACTCGGTTGTCCTTTTCCCAGTTTTCGTGTCGAAAATACCATTTCGTTACAGCCTTAAACGTTGGTTACGGGCTTGTTGCTTTAATTGACCGTAATGCGTCAGTGTCCGGTTGTCGATCGTTAACAGTGGGGTAGCGCCCCTGCGGCTTATGATTGTTTTTCAAAACGCCATTAAAGCAACAAGCCTTTACAGAGAGGGAACAATCCGAGCGGAACTCAAGCCGTCCCTGCGAGACTCGGACGAGTTTAACTTAGAGTCCATTTTGCTGCTTTCGGTTAAGTATCGAACAACGCCCATGACGAGATTGTCGATGACTGTTTCCTAATGATGTGTTCATTCGGTATCGCGTAACTCCTGCATTCGTGGCACCGATGCCATGTTTCTGCAATCGGCAAGGCTTGACTCTACGCCCGCCGTGTAGTACAGTTGTATCATACACATGTACAATACGCATTTTGTCCTAAACATGAGGCATTAAATGGGCGTGGCGAGTGACTCCGAAAAGACAAAGGCAAGCGTCATTCAGGCGGCTGGTGAATTGTTTGCGAATTCCGGATTTAGCGGAGTTACGGCAAGGCAAGTCGCAGCAAAATCTGGGGTTTCGCTGGGGGCCATTCCATACCATTTCGGAAGCATGGAGAATCTCTATGAAGAAGTCTTGCTATTCGCACTCTCGGTTTCGGAAGAGGCAATTCCATTTCAAGAACAAGCGAATGCGGCCAAACCACGAGAAGGGTTTCGATTGGCCATTCAGTGGATGATTAAAGATTACGCAGCCCAAAAAGTGGCTTGGCCTGTCAAGCTTATCGAGCGCGAGGCAATTGATCCATCCGCTTCTTTTCGCAACATTCTCAAGCATAAGTATCTACCGGAGTTTGAATGGCTATGTGAAGTCGTCAGCAGGGTTTCATCACTTCCTAAGAGCAGCGACGCCGTACGATTTGGCGTGATTACGATGCATTTACTTACCTCGACGTTTATGACGCACCGGCGAGTTTTACAAGAGTTTGCACCAACAGTAGTAAACAATGCCAACGATAGCGACGTGTTTATCGATGTCGTTGCTCGCCTAACTTTGGATGCAGTAAAACGCTACGGCGACGGCTTCCCTTTAAAAATGCCCCAGGTAAAAAAATCCACTTCGAAGTAATCGTCTCCAGGAATTCTAAATCATGATTTTTGTCGCCTTTAAAATCCTGTTACATGACCGAGCTAAGTATGTTGCTCTAGTTCTAGGGATATCTTTTGCGACGTTGCTGATCAGTCAACAGTCGGCCATTTTTCATTCGTTAATGCATGCATCGACTCGTGAGATTTTGGAAGCCAACCAGGCCGACATTTGGGTGATGAAGTCGAGTGTCGAAACGCTCGATCAAGGCTACCCGATCGCAGAGTTGACGGTAAATCGTGTCCGATCCGTTCCCGGAGTGGAATGGGCAGTGCCGTATTACCTCTCTGCGTCACAGTTAAGAACGGAAGACGGGCGAATGAAAATGGTGCAATTGGTGGGGATTGACGATCTATCAATGGTCGGAGCTCCTCAACAAATGCTGTTTGGAAAGGTAGAAGATTTGCAGCAACCCGATGCCATTATCATGGATATCGCAGGTTATACCAATGTGTTTCCAGGTGCCCCACCGAGCGTGGGTACCGTCGTTGAAATTGGTCAGCGTAGGGCAGTCATTGTAGGGCTTTGTTATATCGGAACTTCCTGGAGTGGACTGCCTCGCGTATACACACGCCGAAGTCTGGGAGTGGAGATGGCGCGGGAGACTCTAAATCCAGTGACCTATGTTTTAGCACGCTCTTCATTCGAGAAGTCGGCAGAGGATGTTGCCAAGCAGATAACGCAATCGACCGGAATGAAGGCTAGGACACGCGCAGATTTTATGGACGATACTCGCACCTGGATTTTGAAGTATTCGGGAATCGCCGAAAATTTTGGCATCACGATCATGATGGGAGTCATCATCGGAGTCGCCATCGTAGGACAGACTTTTTATATGTTTAGCGTTGAGAATTTGAAGCAATTTGCAACCTTAAAAGCTATTGGGATTAGCAACTGGTCTATCCTCCAAATGATCATGATTCAAGCTCTATTTGTATCGGTGATTGGATTTTGCCTTGGTATTGGAACGGCGAACCTATTCTTCGCCATGTCGAGCACGCAGCTGACGGGGGGATTGAGAGGGATGTTTATGCATCCATTTATCTTTCTCGGTTCTGGCGTTTTCATCGTTGTTGTGACCATGCTTGCATGCGTGATCAGTGTAAGAAAAGTTTTGACGGTTGACCCGGCTATTGTTTTTCGAGGCTAGCCATGAGTGTGATATGTAAAGACGTTAAGATGTCGTTCAAGACAGCTGCTGGCTCAGTAGATGTGTTAAAAGGTGTTGACTTCGTTGCTCCGGCTGGCATGTTGAGCATGTTGGTTGGGCCAAGCGGTTGCGGTAAAACAACATTGATTTCACTCATAGCGGGCTTGCTTCGTGGAGCGTCCGGTTCGATGCAAGTATTCGGACATGAAGTATCATCTATGAATCCTTCCCTGCTCGTACCATTCCGCTTGAAGAATATTGGCTCCATTTTTCAGCAATATAATTTGTTAGCTGGTCTTACGGCTTCCGAGAACGTTGCCGTTCCACTAATTGCTAGTGGTTGTGGCCGGCCTGAGTCTTTGGGAAAAAGTCGTTCATTGTTAGAAAAGCTTGGTTTGACCAAACATGCAGACAAGCTACCGAGTCAACTATCGGGTGGTCAGCAACAGAGGGTTGCCATCGCACGCGCTTTGGTTCATGCCCCCAAATTACTTCTTTGTGATGAGCCGACAGCCGCCCTCGATGGTCAGTCTGGACAAGCCGTAATGACTTTGCTCCGCGACCTTGCTGTAGCGTCTGACCGAGCTGCCATCGTAGTCACGCATGATCCTCGGGTTTACTGTTTTGCGGATCAAGTGGTACACATGGAGGATGGTCTGATTACGAAGGTGGAGAGTACAGCGTGATTTAAAGCAAAAGTGCTTTTATCAAATTCCCACCAAGAACAGTCTAGTGCCGCTACTTGGAGATAACCTTGATTGGAAAATCTTCGAAATCCCAACCCGCAGCGTTAGGTCGTGTTGCTTTAGTCACATTTCGAAAAACAAGCATTAGCCGCAGGGCGCTAGCCCACGGTTAACGGACGACAACCGGACGCTATCCCGTTATGGCTAATTAAAGCAACACGCCCGTTAGCGAGGGACAATATCCCAGGAATTCCCTTGCATACGCGTCGGGTTATGATCGATATCATCTCCAAGTCGCGGCACTTGGAATGTGAATTGTCTGAAAGGCTACCCATAAGAAAGCTAAGTCATGTTGATCAAGTTTGGTATCCCTCTGTTCGCTGCAGTTGCTCTTGGGTTTGGTATTGCAACGCTGACTCATTTGACTCCTAAGGAGCAGCTTGCGGCTGCACCGAATCCACCACCGTTAACCAAATTAGAGGGAAACACAATCTCCGGGCTCGGTGAAATTCAGATGGCTGGCGAACCTGTGGCCATTGCAACACCCCTTGAGGGTATCGTTGCTAATGTGCATGTCGTCCCTGGTCAACATGTGCTCGTTGGCGAGCCTTTATTCACCCTGGACGATCGTGCATTGAGAGCGGAGCTAAACAACAGAAAAGCGAATCAGGCCACGGCGATCGCTAAATTACGTAAGCTAAAGGCAGGCAACCGACCTGAGGACTTTCCTCCCGCCGAAGCTAGGGTTGCGGCGGCGGCTGCAGCGCTAGAGCGTCATAAAGATGCTTGGGAAAGAGCAAAACTAACGGTCGGTCAACGAACATTGAGCGAAGAAGAATACATAACTCGAAAGTGTGCATTTGAACAATCGCTTGCTGAGTTGGGGCAGTCGCAGGCAGAGCTTGATAAATTGAAGGCGGGAACATGGAGACATGACATTGAGATTGCCGAGCGAGAGGCCGAGTCGGCCCAATTGGGAATCGAACAAATTCAAGTCGATATCGATCGGCTGGTCGTTCGTGCACCAGTCGATGGATTGGTTCTCCACGTGGATGTACGGCCGGGTGAGTTTGCGGAATCGAGAAAAATGGAGAAACCGCTCGTGCAGCTTGGGGTGAATGGTCCGCTACGTGTTCGGGTCCAAATCGATGAGGAAGACGCCAGCAGAGTCAGGTCCCAAGCGAGAGCTGAGGGGTACTTAAGGGGACGCGATCGCAGCTCGATCGAATTACGCTTCCTACGAATAGATCCGCGTATAGTTCCAAAGAGCTCGTTGATTGGTGGAGCAACGGAGAGGGTTGACACTCGCGTGCTATACGTGGTGTATGAGATAGTTAATGGACCTTCAAATCTATATGCAGGCCAAAAGATAGATGTCTTTATGGAAGGCTAGCTGTGATAGGTTATTAAAGGTTGCTAACCTGTCGTGGTACAGGTTGTAAAACGTCTCACGTGCTGAGTCCCCTAAATGAACTCTGCAACGCGATCTGCGAACCTGTCCACTACGGATCCGTATCGTAAGATTCGTGACTATCGGTAACTACTTCACGCTGGGTACACACAGGGCACGGGCGGAATGGTTTACTAGTTTAATAACCGATGGTCCGCCAGGGACTTTAGCTCCGATTGCGAGAGCACGCGATCGAATCATGTGACACTACCGATCAATCTCGTGAATCCGACGATCCGTGAACTGTGGATAATGCGGCCAATAGTAATGGGCCCACCACTTTTAGAGTCCTTTGGTGAAGTATCTTCCGCTGGCTCCTTTTCGGGCGTGCGAAGATAATGACCTTGAATTCGAGTTGGCTCATGGAGACGAGGTGACTCTATGTGGCAGGCACTTAGAACGGGCCCTCGCTCCTGTCGCTGTCGACCGTGGCAAGAAACTGATCAATCAATCCGGCTGGTGCCTTCACGATATGCTCGGGACGTGGAAATCTTCCCTCTTTAACATCAGAGATGTAGTCTCGAAAACCTCCGACTCGTTCCTGCTGAATCGCTTGCTCCATTTGGAACAGATTTCGATACTGTTTGGTGTGACGCGGGTATGGGGGTTCGTGGTTGCCTAGAATGTCCTCCGCAAACATGAATTGAATGTCCCCACCACTACCGGCTCCAATGGACGAAATCACCACTAGTGTGCGACGGGAGATTTGAGCAAGTAACTCGGCCGGGACGACTTCTACCTCCACGGCCCACGCTCCAGCAGCTTCGAACGATTTGATCTGTTTGAATACCCATACCGCCTCTTCGATGGTTTTTCCGACCGC
>VYLF01000145.1_pt1 | contig 29750 bp, 21 predicted proteins | sample 5114371 | NCBI WGS metagenome assembly VYLF01 (sample SAMN12291773, study PRJNA351875) | freshwater metagenome | isolation source: freshwater lake | place: USA: Michigan, Kent Lake | collected 2013-08-15 | reverse complement strand
CTGGTAACTGATAACTGAATAGAGTTTGTCAGCGAAACGTTTTTTTGTCTTTGCTGAAGCGGTAATCCGTTTGAGTTCTTTTTCTAGGGATTCGGGAATTTTTGTCCAATCAATCAATTGGTGAACTTCGGGAAAAAAGAAGCATAAAAACGCTTCAAAATACTCGCTTAATGCTTCTTTCCAGGGTTCATCATAATTGGCGGTTGTTTGGTTCATAGCAAGTCGCTACCAATTGGAAAGTTAGGCACTCATCTAAATCTATTATTCCCCATAAATATCATCAATGCCACTTGTCGTCACAAAACTTCCCATTAGAGCAACCTACATCTACATCTTTGTCCTGTAGGGGCGAAGCATTCGGATAAAAAATCTACGGTTTCACCGATAGGTTATTGCCCGAATGCTTCGCCCGTACTTTTTGCCGCAAACCCTAGATAGAGTCCTATAGCAGCGGGCAGACGGCAGTATTTCCGCCGCTTTTGCCCCCTTTTAGAGAGATTCTTCGCTCACGGAACCATCTTCTTGCACCCAGGCGAGATTTTTAATCATCCGATCGCGGGCATAGGTACGAATTTGTGCCTCGCTGCGACCACCTAAATCGATCGCCACTCTCAGATTAGGATCACCGTTGCGAAGGGAGCGAGCTTTACTAAAAGTCGCTATCTGGGCGTTATTACCCAAAGGGATAAGTAACCAGTCGAGGGGAGGAGCTTGACTGGGTAAAGTCTGCCCTGATAATAAACTTTCGTGCAGTTCTTCGATATTCAGGGAAAAACCGATACCCGGAGCCGATTGGCCCTGGGGATGAAAAACGCCCAATAATTGATCATAGCGTCCGCCCTGGCCTAAAATACTGAGATTTTGCTGGTGATCACTAACCGCTTTAAAAACGATGCCAGTGTAGTAATCAAAGGTTTGAATCAGACTTAAATCGAGAATTAGGGGGAAAGGACTAGAGCGATCGGCATTAAGCAGCTCGACTAGGGATTTAAGGTTATTAACGGCTTTTTGGGCTGATTCTTCCTGGGCTAATACTGCCACTTGTGCGAGGACATCCTCAGGATTACCGCGCAGGTGAAATAATTGTCGGGCTTGCTGCCGGAGAGTTTCGTTGGGATAGGGAAGATTTTCGAGGCTAACGTAGTCGAGGAGGGCTAAACAGCGTTTCACCTGTTCGCGTAAGGGAGCCGGAAAGGGAGAAAGTAGCGAACGAGTCAAACCCGCTTCTCCTAAAATAATCTGCCAGTTAGGGACGGACAAACTATCGAAACAGTCGGCCAGGAGCAGTAAAATCTCGGCATCAGCTAGTAAACCGCCAGAAAAGAGCAGTTCTACCCCCGCTTGATAGAATTCCACTTGACGGCCGTGATAACTGGCGCTAGGGCGACGAAAAACGTTAGCCCGATAACAGAGACGTTGGGGATAGGACTCCCCACTCATGCGGGTGACGGCACTGCGGGCAATGGAAGCGGTTAATTCAGGGCGTAATCCCGATAGTCCTTGACTATCCCCGTGGAGTTGGATCACGGTGCTGGGATCGATCGTACCGCCTGCGGTGAGGGTATCGAGCCATTCAATGGTGGAGGTGACGATCCTTTGATAGCCCCAACGCTGAAAGACAGACTGAAGGCGATCGTTAATCCAGCCTTTTTGGGTAACTTCTAGGGGTAATAAATCCCTTGTCCCCGCCGGGGGTTGATGAATCATGGGAGTTTGCTAATCAAAATCGGTGGCACTGGTCAGTCCTATTTCTTTTTACCACCAAATCGAGACCAAAAACCGTCCTTGAAATCTCCTTCCTTTTTTTGTCCCTTCTGGTCTTGCATTTCAGTATTAGGATTAACTACTTTTTTATCTAGTTCCCGTTTGCACCTAATCACCGCCGCATCTTGGGGGCTGGCTTGCCAAGCGCGATTGATATGAACCCTGGCCATGGAGAGTTGATTTTGTCGCAGGTAGGCTAAACCGAGCAGGGCGTGACAGACGCTATTATCCGGTTCTTCCCGCAGGGCATCGCGCAATTCTCGCAAAGCTTGGGCGGAATTATTTTGGTCAAGAGAGGCTTGAGCGCGGCGAATATAGGCTTCTAGGGGCGATTCCTTGCCTTTAGCCTGGGCTGCCGTGGTGACAGCCGCTCCCACTAACTCGGACTGGTTAGTATTGCCCTGGGAGACAAAGACTTTCGGGGGGGCTTTCTTGTTGCCCCGACCTTCGGTTAGGATCAGATAAACCAGATTGAGTTCACTGAGTTGGGCGATTTTCTCATAGGCATTTTCTAGGGCGGTATATTGATCGATCGCCAAAGATTGCAGGATTTTTTGATAGGCTAATTCATAGTTAGCGCTAGATTGGGCTAGTTTTCTAGCCGGTTCGCTACTGATGGTAATTTTACTCAAATCTCTCGCCATTGCCTTGCCCATTTGTGCTAAAACAAGCCGGAATTCTTCCCGAGATAGGTCACGGCTAAGATGTTCGTAGGCGGGGTTAACTAATTTTGCGAGTAACTGATTAGCCTGTTCCCTTTCGGCGGGGGTGTGAATGCGACAGGTATCGGGATGGAGTTTATAGGCAATTTTTAAGTAACGCTCGCGAATCTTCTCATGTTCGGCATCGATCGAGACTCCTAAAATAGCGAAGTGATCGATTAAATCAAATTGAAATAACCCCTGGGAAATTGGAAAAGGCATACAGCGGCTCCTAACTCTAATCAAAATGATAATCGCAATAAATATTAGATCTCCTGCAAAAATCAAAAATCTTCCGTTAGGTGAGTAGAATCCGAGACAGGAGACTCCAAGACAGGCGGAGAAAAAAGGCAGAGGTTTTAGAGATTTTTTTGACCCAATAGCGGCTCGAGAACTTACTTTTGCAGGAGGTCTATGAAAAGAATTAAAACTGAAAGCTCCAAGAGGCCGCTTTTTGCAGAGCTTGGCTTAAGGGGGTGTGAATCTGTCCGTTAGTGGCCAGAATTCGCCCGGTTTCTATCAGAAAAGGACTCTCATCGTAGGCGCTAATTTTACCGCCAGCTTCTTCGATCAGAATAACTCCTGCGGCCAGATCCCAGGGATTAATCCCTCGTTCCCAATAACCATCTAAGCGCCCACAGGCCACATCGGTTAAGTCTTTGGCAGCAGAACCGCTGCGGCGTACTCCTTGGGTCAGATGGGTCAGATAACAGAATTCGGCATAATTATTATCGGAGGTTTGACAGCGATCATAGGCAAAACCCGTCACCAGTAAACTTTTTTCTAGTTCACTCGTCCGGGAGACATGGATGGGACGACGGTTCAGGGTGGCCCCCAAACCCCTGGCAGCCCGAAATAGTTCCTTTCTAAAGGGGTTATAGATGACTCCCACTGCTGCTTTCCCTGCGATCAGTAGTCCGATGGAGACGACGGATACGGGATAACCGTGGGCATAGTTGGTGGTTCCATCGAGAGGATCGATCGCCCAGAGATACTCGCTGTCCGTCCCTGGCAGTTTTCCCGATTCTTCTGCTAAAATCCCATGTTCGGGAAAGTGACGGCCAATAATTTTGAGAATTTCTGTTTCTGCTCGACGATCTATTTCCGTCACTAAATCGCCCGATCGCCCTTTTTCTTCTATTGTCTCGATTTTACCCCAATTATCGAGAATAATTGTTCCCGCTGCTAGGGCGGCTTCGCTGGCAATGTCTAGGTATTTTTCTAATTGGCTGCTGGTATCTGGCACGATTAATCCCTAATCTATTCTTCATCTAAGGGTAAACCAAAACGCACTTTCCCACGGGCAAAAAAGCGACCGAATTGTAATTCATAGACTTCATCCTCGTCTTGGGTGGCTACTTCCATATCGCTACGGGCATAACTGACACAAAGTAAAGCATAACCTCTGGCTTTTAATTCCGGCGATAGTCCGATCGCCTCTGGTTGGTGGATATCTCCTGATAATACCCTGACCGCGCAGCTGGTACAAGCTCCATTGCGACAGGAAAAGGGTAATTGATGACCCTGTTTTTCCAGACTGTGCAGTATATAGTTATCCCCTGGAACGGTGGTGACAAATTTTTCGCCCGTCTGACGATTGTTAACGGTGATTTGATGATATTTAGTCATAGTTTAGTTAGGCGGAAATTATAGATGCAATTTAGATAGTTCTAAATTTAGGGGCTATTTTGGTCGGCAGTACCAATTATATCATAAATCATTGCTCAAATAGTCATCATCTTTACTATTATCCTTGATAACTGTTAACTTTTCTTGGGTCACTTGCTAATTTTTATGGCTCTTGAAAATTCATCTATTTTAATCTAACTGCACCGTCGATAATTGAGATTTCCTGGGAGCCAATTTGCACGATCGCATCTAATCCCTTACCGATAATTTTAACTGCTGGGGGACGACTTTTCTGTACGGTCATCACCAGAAAAAATTCCTCGCTACCTGTGGCTAAAATGCGCTCACCTGTATTAGTTTTCTCGACTTTTAAAGTCACGGGAGTGATAAAAGTTCCCTGCATATTTGCCCGATTTTGAGTAATAGTAAAACTATTTTTTCCGAGAGTGACATTTCCCTGTGTATTCATCACCCAAGTTTTATTAATAAATTCTGGTTGATCGACTTTACCTAATAATTTATCCATCAAGACGAATAATCCGGGGGAACCGGAGGATAGACTGTAATCGACGGCGAAAGAGCGAACTAGAGCGACTCCTGCCCGTGGATCAGCCCCTTTAACCCTAATTTTATCAGTTTTTAACGTAATTACTCCCGAACCATCGGGACTAGATTGAAAAGATATCGGTTTTGCCTGGGGCCAAGGTGGGTTTTTCGGGAAAATAACGGTATTTTCTGAGTTCCAGTCGCCTTTTGATCCCTCAAAACTCGCCCAATGTCCTCCTAGTCCCCAAATTCTCACACTAGCGACATCGGGAAAAGACCATCCCCCCACAAAAGGTTGCTGTTTGAGATAGATACTAGCGACAAAATCCTCTTCATTTTGCCACCGATTACGAAAAGTATAAAATCCCTTTTGTTGATCAACTAAAACGCGGGAAAGTTGGCGATCAGGATTTTCGGGAGTAAGATTAGATGGATAAGCAGCGAGAAGAAAAGGGGCAACATGGGGATAATGGGGGTGAAAAAGTTGTTTTTCTTGACCTTGTAATCGCCATTTTAGCGCTGGCAGCCAAGATTTATCGGTAATTCCCAATCCGATAGTTAATAAAGACACTCCTAAAAAAGTCTGATGTCTACCGTAGGCAGGAATCAATAATTGACCATTTTTAGGGACAATTCTGGTTAAATAATGGGGGATCAATTGGGCTGCCGAGGAACCAGTTACTAAGTCTAATCCGAGACTATTTCGATACCCTTGCAGAAAAGGAAAAACAGCGAGAACCATGGGTTCGGTGGTGTATAGATCTCCTTCCGTGCCAAATCCTTGATCGCCGATAGCTGTGGTAAAATAGCGTTCTAGGTGACGTTTCGCCATTTCCACCTGTGCAGAGGGATAATAGAGAGAATCGGGCGGTACATCTTCCTTGAGAATCGCTAAACTAGCTAATCCTGCCGCACCTCTGGCCCGCGCATTCCAGTTACTAACTGCGTTTCCATTCCATCCATCTTTGGGTAAACCACTGAGAAGTTTTTTACTTTCACTGAATAACCAGCCAGTAATTTCCCGTTGGCGCTTTTCTCCCCAAAGATCATAACAAAGATCGTAGGCGAGAGCGACTCCAGCAACAATTGGCGATTGTTCTAAGATTCTCCTTCCCCGATTTTTACGGGTTTTTTCGATAATTTCCCAGGCGATTTCTGCTGATTTTCTATCTTGATTTAAAATTGCTAAAAAACAATGACCTGTGGCATGATAACCCCCATTAGGCACATAACCATCGTAATAAATTTTTTCTTGTAAACTGTTGTTTAATTGGGCGATAATAGTTTGACCGATGGGAGTTTTCGCTTTTTCTCTGAGATTAGTTAATTCTGACTTGCGAAAGATTAAACGGGAATGTTCTCGCGGTTGTAGGGGTTGGTGATTAGGAACAGGATTAGGCCAAAAAGGGGAAATTGTGCCATTAACTTGGTTTTGTAGTCTTCTTCCCCCTAAAGTGCCTTGATAACTGCCGATAAGTTGGTCTTGGTAGGGGACAATTTCGATATTATAGATAGCTTCCCTGACTTCCCCTTGCCAAGGGTGAGTTTGAATGTTCATTTTCACCTGTAATCGCCAAGCATTGTCTAATTTAATCGCTTTTACCGTACCTTGGTGATCCACTTCTTTATTGAATTTGAGCGCGTATCCCCACACCGACGGCTGACAAACAGCGTGATCGCAGCTTAAATCTAGGGTAAGATTTTGATAAACGGGTTGATCTTGCCACAGTTTCCAAACACCATTTTTCAGGGTTAAACGAAGGTTGCCGGTTAATAATTGCGGATCTATGGTTTCTTGACTAGGTGCGCTTGTACCACCTAGCCAAAGTAAGGGAATTGCCGCTAAAAAAGGAGATATTTTCATATCAAACAAGCGAGGGGAAATATAAGGTATTCTAGGAAGAATAATTTCCAAATAAATTGGTAAAATCGGCTGATTTCGCTTTTATCTTCTAAATTTACCCCGCGACTACGCCACCAAAGAAGAAGAAGTAGGAGCAGATGGGCGACAATGGCCAGAGGAGAATTAATTCCCCTTATCCCCAAAAGACCGACGGCAATCATCCCTGCATAACATAGAGAAATTGTCAATAGGGAAATTGTTAAGATTTTTTCTGGGCCGAGCAGGAGGGTAAAAGTGGTAATTTGGTAAATGCGATCGCCTTCTAGGTCAGGAACATCCTTAAAAATAGCGATCGCAACGGTGAAAACGAGAACAAAAGCTGTTAAAACCCAGACCGAGGGATATATAGACTGATTTTGATTAATAACTGTGTTGTAGTGGCGAAAAAGACCTAAATTGACGATGACACCCCGGACGGTAAAAATACAGAAGGCTGCCCAGAGGGGAAAGCGTTTTAAACGCACTGGTGGCAAGGAATAGGCAGTACCGATGAGTAAACTAATCCCCACGGTGATTAACAGCCAAAAACCACCGATAAAAGCCAGTATAATTGCTAAAATACCGCTTAAACCCACGATCAACCGTCCTGTTAACCGAGAAAATTCGCCCTTGGCTAGGGGAAGATGAGGTTTATTGATTTTATCGATGTCGATGTCTTCTAACTGATTTAAACCGACGATATAGACATTACCCGCGAGACAAGCGACCCAAGTGAGCAATAAAACCGACCAATGGCTAAAAAAATCGCTAATATTGCCTAAAGCAATTAAATAGAGACTTAAAACACTGAAAGAAGTGCCGATAATCGTATGGGGACGGGAAAATTTCCAGAGACTCCCTAACCAGTGGAGAAAGTTAGGCCGGGGATGGTTAACTGGAAGAAAAGGAGCTTGATTCATCGGACCTCTTGCTAAAAATCAAAAATTGTCGTGGTTGGTGAGGAGTCAGTAGTCAGTAGTCGGTCGTCAGGAGAATTGGGAATGAATAATAATCAATTAAATGGTCTATTTAGATATTTTATGCCACTTAATCCTTATTTTTGACTTTTTTAAACCCTCAAAAATCAATTATGCAAGAGGTCGATCAAAAAAAATCAATCCGAGGACAAGTAATCTGTTAAAATGATAATCCAGACTCAAACCCTGGGGAGAGGTGGCAGAGTGGTTGAATGCGGCAGACTCGAAATCTGCTTTAGGGTAACACCTAACGTGGGTTCAAATCCCACCCTCTCCGTTGAACTGATAATTTAGTGCTGTCCTTCTCAGCCATAATTTCTTGTCAACTATCTTAAGGGATATAGCTTTGTCTTGGGTGGTTTCCGACTGGTGACTAAATTTAGACAACAAAAATCGACCCTGATTGTTAAGAGCAAAAGCTTTTCCACTCTCCCCCACTTCTTCACTTTTTCATGGCCAGGGTCAAACCATCACCAATAGGAATAATACTGATATTTACCCGTTCATCCTGCTGAATTTTGGCATTAAGTGAACGGATAATTTTGGTGCGATTATCGGTGCTATCGGCCGCCGCTACTCGTCCCGACCAAAAAACATTATCGATGGCGATAATTCCGCCGCTTCTGACCAATTGTAACGCCCGTTCGTAGTAGGGATCATAATTACTTTTATCGGCATCGATAAAGACAAAATCAAAACTATTACTTTCTCCCCCGGCGATTAATTGATCTAAAGTCTCCAGGGCCGGGGCAATTCTTAAATCGATTTTATCGGCGACACCGGCCTGCTGCCAATAACGGCGGGCTATACTGGTATAGTCTTCGCTCAGATCACAGGCGATGAGCTTGCCTTCTGGGGGTAAAGCTAAGGCCACCACGAGAGAACTATAACCGGTAAAAACCCCGATTTCTAGGGTTTTTTTCGCCCCGATCGCCTGTACCAGAAAAGCCATAAATTGACCTTGTTCGGGGGCAATCTGCATGACTGCCAGGGGTTGAGAGGCAGTTTCTTGACGTAATTGAGCTAGAATAGGAGACTCTCGCAGACAGATAGATTGATAATAGGGATAAAATTGTTGATCGAGTCCAAGAGTTTGATTAGCCATAAAAAAATTGCTAGTGGATGGAGTTATCGGGTAAAATTCTGGGTAATCTGAAGCTAGAGAGAGCGTATTGGTTGACCAAAAAGGAAGACTTGGCAGGGAGCAAATCATGATGAAACCCGACTCGGATCATCTCTTTAACGAAGATCTCGAACAGTTGTTAGAGAGTTTAGAAGACAAAGACACCGACGGTGACCAGGCTCTAGACGAACTGAGCTTTTTATGGGAGCAGAGTTCCTCTCCGGCGGCCAGAGCCGAGGCCTCTCTTGGGCAAACCCCGTCTTCCTTGACCTCGGAAAGGGAATTAGAGGAACTTTTTGGCGATAGTATCAATTGGGAAGAATCCGCTGGACCGGCTCCCAAGTTAGAACCGGAAGATGGGGATGATCTCGAATCTCTGCTGCTGGAAAACCAGGCGGTCCGGGACTCAGAAGCAATTATAACCATCGGCCACCCCAATTTTTACGACAGCCTCGAAGACTTAGAAACTTTTCTGGAAAAACCCACTCCACCGGGGCAATCGCCACTGCCGGACATCTTTGAATCCCTAGAAGTCCTCCTCTGGGAATCCACAGCAGTGGACCGGGTGGCTGCGGCGGAACCTCTGCAAGGGTTAGAATCACTGGAAATTGCCCCAGAAAGCCCACTAGAGGATGAATTCAAGGATTTAGAAAAACTCCTCGAAGAAACCAATCAGGTGATGGCAGCAAATCCGGCCGCCAGTGTCAGTCCACCAGTCGGGTCAAAAAACCTGCGTCCCCTTGTCAGTAAAGCTTTTGAACAGACGATGCGGGTGCCGATCAAACAATTGGATAACCTCAGCAATCTGATCGGGGAACTGGTGGTTAAACGCAATCGCCTTGAAGAGGAACAGGATCGCCTGCGTCTCTTTTTAGATAATTTGCTTAACCAAGTCCAAAATCTCAGCGATGTGGGCAGTCGGATGCAGGATCTCTATGAAAGAACCCTCCTAGAAGGGGCTTTACTGGCTAGTCGCAATTCCGGCGGTACCATCGGTTACGGTAGAGTTAAGGGAGAAAATCAGGGCAATTCGGCTATGACCGGCGAACTAGATGCCCTAGAGATCGACCGTTTTACCGATTTCCATTTATTATCCCAAGAGATGATCGAATTGATCGTGCGAGTGCGAGAATCGGCCTCTGATATTCAATTTGTCGTCGATGAAACCGATCAGGTGACGCGCAGTCTGCGACAGGCCACCAACCAACTACAGGAAGGGATGACCAAATCGCGCATGGTTCCCTTTAGTCAAACCGCCGATCGCCTACCCCGGGCAATTCGCAATATTTCCCTGAAACTCGATAAACAAGCCAAATTAAAAGTGGAAGGGGGTGATGTTCTCATCGATAAGATGATCCTCGAACATCTCAATAGTCCCATGACCCATCTGGTCAACAATGCGATCACCCACGGCATTGAATCACCCCAAGAACGCATGGACAAAGGGAAACCTGCCCTCGGTACCATCTCTGTCCGGGCATTCCTACAGGGCAATCAAACCGTGATCACCGTTAGTGATGATGGGGCCGGTATTGATGCCGATCGGGTTAAACGCAAGGCGATCGAAAAAGGACTGATCGGCGATCGGGAAGCTGAACACCTCAGTCCCCAAGAAGTCTATGAACTCCTCTTTCACCCCGGTTTTAGTACCAAAGATCAGGCCGATGATTTTGCCGGTCGTGGGGTGGGTTTAGATGTGGTGCGGATCTGTTTAATCGATGTGCGCGGGACCGTTACTATTGACTCGGTACTGGGCAAAGGAAGCACTTTTACTATCCGTTTACCCCTAACCCTGAGTATCTGTAAGGCCCTCTGTTGTGTTAGTAATCATGCGCGCATCGGTTTCTCCATGGACGGAGTGGAAGATATGAAGGATTTCCGGGCCAGCGATATCCAAATCGATAGGGAGGGACGGCGCTGCGTTTTCTGGCAAAATACTTTACTACCCTTCCAACCCTTGAGCGAATTGCTTTCCTACAATCGGCAACTAAGTCGCGGTAGTTTTTACACCGGCAAACAGGAGGAAGACTCTTTTTCGATCGTGATCCTGCGCGGTGGTAATAATCTCCTCGCGGTACAGGTGGATCAAGTGATCGGTGAACTGGAAATCGTCATCAAACAGATCGAAGGACCGATTCCGAAAACGGCTGGGATTGCTGGGGCGACGGTTTTGGGCGATGGTACGGTGATGCCGATCGGCGATGTGTTAGAGTTAATCGACATCGCCAGGGGTCGTCTGCGTGCCGATAACGGTAGTCCTTGGCACCAACCTCTCCCCCCTGTAGCGGTGGAAACTAGCCAAAAATCGGGGGCTATAGTTCTGATTGTCGATGATTCCATTACTGTCCGCGAATTGCTCTCTTTAAGCTTTAGTAAAGCCGGTTATCGTGTGGAACAGGCCCGGGATGGTCAAGAAGCTTGGGAAAAATTACGCGGCGGTTTGCCCTGTGATATCGTTTTCTGCGATATCGAGATGCCCCGCATGAATGGCCTAGAATTACTGTATAATTTGCAAAAAGACCCCCGATTAGCGTCGATTCCCGTGGCTTTATTGACTTCCCGAGGAGCGGAACGTCATCGTCAGGTGGCGGCGACATTAGGGGCTAGTGGTTATTTTACCAAGCCCTACACGGAAAGAGATTTACTCTCGGCAGCTGAAAGAATGATTGCGGGGGAAGTGTTACTAGCTAATAGTATTAAAGCGACTCCTAATCAGCCTTTATCCCCCGATACAACGATTATTGACAGTCATCACCCTAATTTTTGGGCGCAATCCCCTCCTCGGGTCTTGATTGTCGATGATTCGGTAATGGTGCGGGAAATGTTAGCGATTTCTTTGGGTAAAGCTGGTTATCGCATCGAACAGGCCCGGGACGGTTTAGAAGCATGGGAAAAATTACGGGCCGGATTAGCTTGTGATCTGATTCTCTGCGATATCGAAATGCCTCGCCTGAATGGGTTAGAATTGCTCTCTCGTCTGCAAGAGGATGAACAACTTCAGGGGATACCAGTGGCGATGATTACCTCGCGAGGGTCGCAAAAAATGCAGCATCTCGCCGCTGCTAAAGGGGCAAAAGGTTATTTTGTCAAGCCCTATATTGAGGATGTGTTACTGTCGGCAGCCCAACGTTTAATCGCTGGTGAGGTGTTAATCCAAAAACAAAGTCCCGCGGATTAAGTTCAGTTGGAGTTAAGTTTTATCGAGGAGAATTTCCACTAAGGTTTTTACCGTTGTCTCTAACTGTTCGACGCGCTGCTCTAAACTAAGAGAAAGACCGGGAGGTTTTAAACCATGAATCGCTTGCAAAAATGCCTCCCATCCCTTTGAGCATTTAATATTGTAGGCTTCTTTATAGGCTTTATAGGCATTATTATAGTTACCGTAAAGGGAGATAATATCATCTTTAGTTAAATTTCCTTCAGGCAAAGACTTATGGGCAATATTCAAATTATGATCGCTTAAACTATTTAAAACTTCTTGCAAGCGGACAGTCAAAGTGGCCGTAATTCCGTAAACTTGGGCGGCATTTTTTAGATCCTGCTGGTGCAAATCTTCTAGGTTAGCAATTAATTTACTGATTCTAGACATGATTGATTTTACTCCTTAACTGATTTATTTATCTAGCAAAGATTTGTTGATATTTGACTGACCACTCCCCATTTGTGGCCGGTCAGGATCGGAGGGCAAGTTATTATCGATCGAACCAAAATCTTCCCAGTTATCATCGAGAAATAGAGATTTCACTAAAGTCCATAAAATAGTTAGCTTTCCATATACAGACTTGGTACTACGGACATTATGGGCAGCCACTTTTACTTCCATTTCGATCTGCTTTAATTCAGCAATAACTTTCTCTCTCTCCGCCGTAATTTTGGCTTTTTCTTCAGTTAAATTCCGCATTTCTGAAGTTAAAGAATCTAATTCTTTTTGCAGGTCAACATTAGTGGCAGATATTTCAACAATTTGGTCTTTTAAATGACTGTTATCATCTCGATATTGCTGATTCCATCGTTTATATTGTCCTTGAGAGCTTCGCAGGGACTTAATTACAGCAACAGCTTCTTGTAACTCCCGATTATCTGGATAATTTCTGGCTAGTTTATAGAGAGAATCTACTCGATCGTCGATATCCATTTTTATCTACCTCTTTGCCTAGATAATCTTATGATACCCAAGCTGAACGATAAAATTAACCCGAAGAACCAGCCTTTTGGAAAATCATTAAATGTTGTTGGGGCAAAGTCTCGATGATTTCTTCTGGCAGTAAACCGATAGCGGCCATTTCTTTTTCTACCTGTCTGCGGGTCATTTTATGAAGGGCCTTGATGGGAATCAGGGGATTTTCACGACGGTATTCTACTAATACCACCCTACCATCGGGTTTTAAGGATTTGACCAGATTCTCCATCATCTCGCGGGGAGAGGAAAACTCGTGATAAGCATCGACCATTAAAGCTAAATCGATCGCATTTATAGGCAATTTGGGATCGGTTTCTGTGGCGAGAATTGTGGTTATATTCTTCACTTGATTTTCCTTGGCTAAAAAATCAATTGCCCCTAACATTTCCGGTTGCACATCGACAGCGAAAACTTGTTCTACTAAATTCGCCATAGGAAAACTAAAATAACCTGTCCCCGCGCCGATATCTGCCACTAGGTCTGTGGGTTTTAAATGTAGTGCGGTGATCAGATCATCGGGTTTTTCCGTGAACCGGCGACTAGGACGTTCTAACCATAACATTTCTTGGTGTCCCATGACTTTAGCGATTTCCCGTCCTAGATAAAATTTACCGATACCATCGCGACTATGAAGCGATCGAATCTGATAATATTCCCCTTGCGCTAAAACTGAAGCATCGTAGGTAAAATTTAATAATCCGAAACCGCAAAAAACCACTATTAGAAACGAGACAATTAAGAAAAATTTTTGCTTAAACAGCATCGGGATTAAAAACGGTGGGCTAGAAAAAATAAATTCCCCGTCCGGGACAGGGAAAAAATCTGTCTTGATCAACAAAACAATTAATCCAAAAATCCCATTAAAGTTTCGGGATCATCGATTTCATTGGAAGCAACGGGACGATTACCCATGACTGTATAGGTTTCGCTAATGTGCAGATGACTAAGAGCGATCGGACGATTGCCAGAAATCGCTAGAGTGCTACTGACTTCCATACCACTAGAGCCGACAGGACGCAATCCACCGACGGAAGAATAGGTACTAACAATTTTCAGATGGCTAACTTCCACGGGACGGCTCCCGGGTAACATTTCATCTTCCGTGAAGTGAAGATGGCTAGTACCAACAGGACGATTTTCGGGTAAGCGATGTTCAGGTTGATAGAATTTTAAGGCTTTGGAAGCCGATTCAGCGTTGTTTTTCACCGAAAGGGCGACCACTTCTTTATCTTTGGCGGTTTTAGCCGTAGTAGCTTTACCGCGTGGGCTGCTGGTCTTTTCTTCTGTGGTTGCTGGGGTTTGAGTCCCGTTCGTTTCTAGATTTTCCACCGTCATAACCTGATACTCCTTTCCGTTAATAGCTTCGGGGAAACGATAAGATTTAAGTTTAGGGTATTCTCGAAGACTTTTAATCTTTTTTTAAAATCCTCTCTAATATTAAGATACATCTTTCTTTCCCAAAACCCTATAAGTGTTGGTAATTTGATTGATAATTTATTTTGCCTGTTCTCTACACCTAGCCGCTAATGTCCGCTTTTCAACTACAAGCACCCTTTCAACCCACCGGGGATCAACCGGCAGCGATCGATCAATTGGTAGATTCCCTGCAAAACCGGCATCGTTTCCAAACCCTCCTAGGGGCAACCGGCACCGGCAAAACCTTCACCATTGCCGCCGTCATCGAGAAAATTGGCAGGCCTACCCTCGTTCTTGCCCATAATAAGACCCTAGCCGCCCAATTATGCAACGAATTGCGGCAATTTTTCCCCAATAACGCCGTGGAATACTTTATCAGCTATTACGACTACTATCAACCGGAGGCTTATATTCCTGTCAGCGATACCTACATCGAAAAGAGTTCTTCGATTAATGATGAGATCGATATGCTGCGCCATTCAGCCACGCGCTCGCTGTTTGAACGCAGGGATGTGATCGTAGTCGCTTCCATTAGTTGTATTTATGGTTTGGGAATGCCCGCGGAATACCTGAAAGCGGCGATTTCCTTAACAGTTGGTCAAGAGTTCGACCAAAGGCAATTATTACGGTCCTTGGTGTCAGTGCAGTACAATCGCAATGATTTAGAGTTAACTCGCGGTCGTTTTCGTCTGAAGGGCGATATTTTGGAAATTGTTCCCGCTTACGAGGATCGGGTGATTAAAATTGATTTTTTTGGCGATGAGATTGAAAGTATTCGTTATCTCGATCCCCTGACGGGGGAAGTTTTGCAAAAATTAGAGAGAATTAGTATTTATCCGGCCCGTCACTTTGTTACCCCGGAGGAGCGTTTAGAGGTGGCTTGTCGGGATATTAAAACCGAGTTAGATAACCGTTTATTGGAGTTAGAAAAAGCGGGCAAATTACTGGAAGCGCAACGTTTAGACCAACGGACTCGTTATGATTTAGAAATGTTGCAGGAAGTGGGTTATTGTAATGGCGTGGAAAATTATTCGCGGCATTTAGCGGGTAGGTTAGCGGGGGAACCGCCGGAATGTTTGGTGGATTATTTTCCCCAAGATTGGTTATTAGTTGTGGATGAATCTCATGTTAGTGTGCCGCAAATTCGCGGGATGTATAATGGCGATCAATCACGAAAAAAAGTTTTGATCGATCACGGGTTTCGTTTACCCAGTGCTGCGGATAATCGTCCTTTGAAGTCGGAAGAATTTTGGCAGAAAGTTAATCAATGTATTTTTGTTTCGGCCACTCCGGGAGATTGGGAATTAGAACAGTCAGAAAATCGCATTGTTGAACAAATTATCCGACCGACGGGAGTTTTAGACCCTGAGATTTTTGTGCGACCAACCGAGGGACAAGTAGATGATTTATTAGGGGAAATTAAGGAGCGAGTGCGTTTAAATGAACGGGTTTTGATTACCACTTTAACTAAACGCATGGCGGAAGATTTAACCGAATACTTGCAAGAAAGGGGAATTAAAGTTAGATATCTACATTCAGAAATTCAATCAATTCAACGGATTGAAATTATCCAAGACCTGCGAGAAGGGGTCTTTGACGTGCTGATCGGGGTGAATTTGCTTCGCGAGGGGTTAGACCTGCCAGAAGTGTCTTTAGTGGCGATTTTAGACGCAGATAAGGAAGGATTTTTAAGGGCTACTCGCTCTTTAATTCAAACTATCGGCCGGGCTGCTCGTCATATTCGCGGTCAGGCAATTCTTTACGGAGATAATCTCACCGATAGTATGATTAATGCGATCGAAGAAACCAAGAGACGACGCGCTATTCAACAGGAGTATAATCAGAAACATGGGATTATTCCGCAACCGATTGTTAAAAGGTCAAGTAATTCAATTTTGGCTTTTCTGGATATTTCCCGTCGCCTAAATTCCCAACAATTAGAGCAGGTTTGTGAGAATATAGAAGAGCTTTCTTTGGAACAAATTCCCGAGTTAATTCAACAACTAGAAGCGCAAATGAAAGAAGCGGCGAAAAATCTAGAATTCGAGTCAGCAGCTAAATATCGTGATCGGATTAAGCAATTACGAGATAAGTTATTAAATCATGTTAGATAAACCTATGACTAGATTTATTCATGACCAGTTTGCCAAAGATTATCTCGAAGAATTATTATCTTCTCTGGGAGAGGTAAAATCGGCACGGGTTGTACGAGGAGAAGTACGAGAAATCGATGTCTGGTTTTCACCCCAGATTCTCGATAATAATCCTAGAGAACTGCTGGGATTACTGGGAAAAATGGCGATTAATCCCTGTTTATTTGAACCCTTTCGTAATCCTGTCACCGCTACAGAAATTAGAACTTGTCTGTTAAAACTATTGGAAGTGGAAGGGGAAATTAATCGTCAAGCAAATCGTCAGAAAACGAATCTTAACGATGGGGAAATCCCCCGTCTCTGGATTTTGACTCCCAGTGCTTCCTCGCAACTGTTAGGAGGATTCGGAGCTAAATTAGATGAGGAGAATTGGGGGGAAGGTATCTATTTTTTGGCTCCCTCTTTACGCACGGCAATCACCGTTATCCATCAATTACCCCCAACAGAAGCAACTCTCTGGTTAAGAATTTTAGGCCGGGGAAAAGTACAAGCAAGGGCGATCGATGAGTTAGAATCGTTACCAGAGGACCATCCTTTTCGGGTAAATGCTCTAGAATTATTATTAAACTTGAGAACTTCTTTAACTAACGATCAAGAGCTTGAACAGGAGGACAGAGAGTTAATTATGAGATTATCACCTTTATACACTTCCCGTCTTCAGGAAGAACTGGATGCTGGCCGTCAACAAGGTCTTCAACAAGGTCTTCAACAGGGTCTTCAACAGGGTCTTCAACAGGGTCTTCAACAAGGTCTTCAACAAGGTCTTCAACAGGGAGAACGTCTGGTGGTAGAAAATTTATTGAAAGCTCGTTTTGGTAATTTAGACCCAGATTTGTCCCTAATCATCGATCGCATTTTATTATTACCAGTGGAGGAGTTTACCCCTTTAATAATTAATTTATCTCGCACAGAATTAATTGCCCACTTTTCTAATTAAAAGCATAACTCAATCCTTTGATGATACTGGATTTTAAAATTGGCTGATTAACCAGAGCAGGCAATTTTCTGGGCAAATTCGGGGATATTGAGGATCGTTCTGGAACCAGCATCAGCTTTCTTGCTAATTTGTGGGCAATTAGCGGCAATTTAGCTCTGATCACCTTGAAATAGCTTTTCTAAAGCTTCCTTCAAGGTTGGTTCCATGACAATTTTATTTTGATAAGCAACTGTTACTCTAGCGATTGTCGGGACACTATTTTGGTCTGCCACTAGATACAAAGGTTCTACATAAAGCAGCGATTGTTCAATGGGAATAATTAATAGGTGTCCTTGCAAAACTTTAGAACCGTCCCGATTCCAAAGGGAAATCTGTTGAGAAATATCTGGATCTTGGTTAATTAAAGCCTCAATTTGATTCGGTCCGTACACTAACCTTTGTTTAGGAAATTGATAGAGTAATAACTTACCATACTCTCTATCGTCTGAACGCGCTGCCAACCAAGCGATTAAATTTTGCCGACTAGAGGGAGTATAGGGATGGAGGAGAATAAATTCTTCTTTGTCGGAATCGGGCAGTTTCATGATTAAATAATAGGGTGATACAGCCTGGGGTTCCGTGCCGTAAATTTCTAGGGGAATTTCCCATTGATCCTCCCGATTATAAAATACTTGCGGATCGGTCATGTGATAGGTTAATAATCTTTCCGCTTGGGTACTAAATAAATCTTCGGGGTAACGGATATGACTGCGGAGAGTTTTCGGCATTTCTGCTAAAGATTTAAAGAGATGGGGAAAGATTTTACTCCACGTCTGAATAATTGGATCATTTTCATCGGCAACATAGAAATTCACCGTTCCATGATAGGCATCCACTACCACTTTCACCGAATTGCGAATATAGTTAAATTTATCTTTTCCTGGGTCAGAATAGGGATAGCGATCGCTGATAGTATAAGCATCAATAATCCAATGTAATTTACTACTACTATCGCCCACATCTGCCGCTACTAAATAGGGGTTGCGATCATAATTTAAAAAAGGGGCGATAGTTTGCACGCGATTTTGGATATCACGACGCATTAATAAGCGAGTTTCGGGAGTAAAATCTTGGCTAAATAACATTTGCCAATCCCGCAGATAAAGGGCAAATAGCCAACGTCTCCACCCCGTCCCCACTAGGATTCCTCCCTTGCCATCGTAGGTATTATAGACATTTCCATCCCCGCTAGGAAAATCCAATTCTTCTACGGTGGTGGGAGTCATCACATAATTATTAGTTAATTCCCCGTAGTAAATGCGGGGTTTACCAATGGGAATACTATAATCAATTAATTCGCTAGAGGTTTGTAGGGCCCCTTCGTCTTTATTTGTGCCGATATCTTTGACAAAATAGTAGGGTAAACCCCCGGCAGCCACTAAATTAACCGGGGAAAGAGTGAACCCATAACCATGAGTATAAACTAGATGTTTATTCACCCAAGTATTAGCAGAAGTGGGAACCGCACTATAATCTAATTCTCTAGCGGCAATAATTGTCTGTTGTTTTTCAGATATTTGACGTTCCTCGATTTTTTCAGGCAGTCCTACGCGTACCCGATAGCGATCGATATCAGCATCGGGGAATTTATAATATAAGCGAATTTGCTGTAATTGTCGGTTAGTTTCTAGCAGTGGTTTGGTGTCCCAAAGACGAATATTGTCGATAGTTAGATGATTTCTCTCTAAAACTTCGGCATTTAATTCGGCCTGTGGATCGAAAACTTGGGCATCAATTCTATCTAAGGAAAAAGCCGCTCTTGTGGATTGAATACTTCTTTTAATGTAGGGTCTTTCTCTCACTAATTCATTCGGTTGTACGATTATTCTTTGTAATCCTCCACTGATAATTGTGCCACTTATCCAAACAATTAAATAGAGAAATACAGGAACTAAGTAGGGGGAAAATACCAACTTTTTCTTGGCTGTTTTGTATAATTTGCGACGGTCTTTTTTACCAAATAATGCTTTTTCTCCTAACCATAGACAGGTTATTCCTGCAATAATTCCCAGAATAATTTCAATAAATTGACCAACATGAACATCGATATAACCCGCACCATAAACTACTCCTTCGGGAGAATAAAGTAGCAGGTAACGCTGAATAATATGGTGTAATACTAGCAGCCCCATTAACCCACTCCACAGGGCGTACAAATGACGCAGTTGCGGACGGGAAAACCCCGGAAATGTTCCCAGAGAAAGACTATCGGCCGAAAAAAGATAGGTTAAACTAACAGCAAAAAGAGTATATATTCCTACACCACTGAGCCATAATTCTAGTAACTGCCACAGGGGTAATTGAAAGATGTAAAAACCTAAATCATTACCGTATTGAGGATCGTTAATATTGAAAGGAACACCATAAAAATATTTTAAAAAGTTCGCCCACTGCCCAGCAATAATAAAAGATAGCATTATAGTAAATACTATAGATATTATTCGCAAGAAATCCTCGGTTTTAATTAATAATCCCAAGACTAAAACAGCGATAATTAACCCTTGCCAAAGATTACTGGAAATATCGGTTAATACTTGCCTAATCCAAACTATTTCCAGAGGAGAACTTATGGAAGAACTAAGGTTAGGAAGATTAAAATCTGGTGTCCAGAGACTGAGGGCTAGTTTACTGTAATACAATAACATTGACCCGATCCAAGCTCCAATTCCCGTTGCGATAATCAAAAGACTGAGTAAATTAATACTAGGAGATTGAGGACTAAGAGGATAACTATCTTCTTTGGGTTTTTGCCAACGAAAACGCTGGGCTAAACGTAAATTAGTAAAAATAAAGAGTAGAGAAAGAATCGCACTTCCCCAACCTAATCCTAGTTGCCAAGATAATTGTTTCAGGAAAGTGTTTAAATAACCCATCTCGGTAAACCAGAGGCTATTGGCTACCACTAATATCCCCAACTGCCCGATCACAAGGCAGCCGAGAAACAGTAGAATAGGTTTAGCGATCGAGCTTCGGTTATGTCTGATCAGCATAAATAAAGTGATAAGGGAGAGTCTTTTTTCATTCTAGCGATTTTAGTTTCTCCCTGCTGCTTTTTCTTAAGTAGGTGGGTAGAATTAAATATAAGATGAACGTAGGTTGGGTTGAAGCATGAAACCCAACGCCCGCATGGTTTACGCTACTGCTAACCCATCCTACAAATAATTGTGCCTCCCTACTTAATTTAAAGATAAACTTAAGAAACTATAGCCGGGTTAGGGCAATAATTTAGCTTAAAATCAGCAATTTTACCTAATTTTAGCTAGGATTAGCAGACTGGAGTATTTCCCGAAAAATCCTGCGTCGATAGGAAGGAGATTCATTACTCATATTCCATAAAGTTTCGTAGAAAAAGAAAGAAACGCCAAAATTTTGTTGTCTCGATTTTTCCACTTGTTGAGTAATATTAACCATCGGAATCGGACGACCTTTTAAACCAGATAAAATCCCAATAGCCACGGGGATAGATTCTCTAGCTTGCTGTAATTCTGGTTGCGATAATTCCCAGTCAAAGGCGTTCATATCAGTTCGATACACTTGTATTATTAACTCATCAATCAAGTTTTTTTGTTGCCATTTTTGCCAATCTAAAAGATAGGATTCTAGGGAGAAAGTGTAGGGATTAGGAGATAGGGAAATAATCGCTGTAGGTTGGCGCTTTTTAATCGTCTGGGCTAAACTATTCATATAGTCAGTAATTTTATCGGCCCGCCATTGAATCCATGCTTTATCTTGGTAATCTTGCGGTGGTAATTGTCCCGAATGTTCCCTTTGATAGAGTTTAATCGTGGTTTCATCATAGCCAAAATCGGTGGGATAACCAAAATGATCATCAAACTGAATTCCTTCTATATCGTAGTTAGTAATAATCTCACTGACTAAATCCGTAATAAAGTTTTGTACTTGCGGATGTAAGGGATTTAACCACACCCGTTGATGCACTTTTCCTTCCCACCAAATCACACTTTTATCCTGTCTTTGGGTTAACCAATCGGGATGTCGTTTGGCTAATTCTGAATCCGCAGGAGCCATAAAACCAAATTCAAACCAGGGAATAATTCTTAATTTTTTCCGATGACCTTGGCTAATTATTTCCTCTAAAAAGTCGCGATTTTTTAAAGATTCATGGGGATCGATCGCTCGTCCCGTGACTTTTTCTGCTACCTTAGAAGGATAGAGTGTATAACCCCAATTCCAGACCGTGGGATAAATAGTGTTAAAGTTTAAATCGGCCAACCTATCAAGGGCATCTTTTAGGATTTCCGGTTTAAATAATACCTCACTATCGATATTAGTTAACCAAACTCCACGAATTTCGGGGTTTTCTTGGGTTTGATTGGTCGATTGTGCGGGAAAATTAAAGGTTATCGTCATGATAAAAGCAAAGATAATTAAAAATATTAACCAGCTTATTTTCCCGTATCTTTGACTATAAATCACCAAACTATCGGCGAAATTATTAAAAGTTTTACTGATTTTATTCATAATGGGAAGTGGGAAAGTGGGGAGACTTTTCAGTTATCAGTGAACAGTAAACAGTAATCAGTGAACTAATAACTGATAACTGATAACTGATAACTGATAACTGATAATGGCTAAAATAACTAAATTATCTCTCTAAATTGCGAGGATCTAGGGCATCGCGTAAACCATCACCGAGTAAATTAAAAGCTAAAACGGTGAGAATAATTAACAAAGCAGCTGGCCAAATTAACCAGGGTTGTAGAACAATAATTGAGGCATTGGTAGCCAGAGAAAGCATATTTCCCCAACTAGGATCTGGTTGTTGAATTCCCAAACCAATTAAACTTAAAACCGATTCGGCCACGATAAACCCCGGCACGGCTAACGTAGCAGAAATAATGATATAACTGGCAGTTTGGGGCAGCACATGACGCAGAATAATATAAAGGGGTTTTGCTCCCATAGCTTTAGCGGCCTGAATAAATTCCTGTTCTTTCAGGGATAAAACTTGACCGCGAATTACTCGCGCTAATCCCGACCAACTGATAAAAGAAGTAATCAGGACGATTAATAAAAAGCGCTGGGTGCTGGTTAATCCTGCGGGTAAAACGGCCGCTAGGGCCACGAGTAAATATATGCCGGGGATAGTCATTAAAACTTCCACAAAACGCATTAAAATCGCATCTAACCAACCGCCAAAATAGCCAGAAACGCCACCGACAAATAAACCGATAGGGAAAGAAATTAAAATCCCGACCAAACCGATAAATAAACTAATTCTGCCCCCGAAAATCAAGCGACTAAAACTATCGCGTCCCGATTCGTCAGTTCCCAATATATTGATTCTACCATCGCCGATGACTCCGAACAGATGGAGATCAAAAGGGATACCGGGGAATAAAGTTACTTCCTGCCATTTTGGCGGCAAAGGTAGGCGAATTTGACCGAAATTATAGGTTTCACCCTTAACCAAGAGACGCAGCGGCAAGGGGTTGTTAAAATCTCTCATTAGCTTCCGCTCACCAGTTTCTATATTAATAGCACTTTGAGTGGTGGGATAGACGTGGGGGCCAATCCACTCACCCTTGTTACTTCCCGACTGCGAGCGCCAAAAGATTTCGGTGGGGGGTAGGAGAGACTGACCGGGTTGGGAGGAGTAGGGAGAGTAGGGAGCGACAAAATCCGCCGCCATTACGCTTAAATAGAAGATTAACAGTAAAACTGCTCCCCAACGGGCGAGAGGATTATCTTTGAGTTTGTGCCACCAGTCCATAGGCGATGAGGTCAATAGGAGAGTTAATCTTTATTTTGCTAGTCTGATTGCTACAATTTATCATACCAACAAAAAAGCTGTCTAATGTTTATTAATCCCCTTGTTTATGAGAAATCTTCTGTCTATCGTCAAGATTTTGAGACAGCGCAACCGTTTAAGCATTTGGTCATCGATAATTTTTTAGTTAGGGAGCAAGCGCAAATTTTGCTGGAAAATTTTCCCAGTTTTAATCCGCAAAAAGCCATTAGTGAGTTAGGAAAAGTTGGCGGCAAGGCGGTTAATGAGGATTTAATCGGTTTAGGGGGTGTTTATCAACAGTTTGGCCGCTACATTCAAGCTCAAGAGTTTCTCGAGTTAATTTCCCAATTAACTGGTATTGATAATTTAATTCCAGACCCTAGTTTTTATGGGGGTGGAACCCACGAAAATTTACACGGTCAAGAATTAGACCCTCACATTGATTTTAACCTCGATGAGCGTCATTGGTATCATCGCCGCTTGAATTTATTAATCTATTTAAATCCCCAATGGCAAGCAGATTGGGGAGGGAATCTCGAGTTACATTCCAATCCTCGTCAACCGGAAGAAAATAAGATTAAATCTTTTGTACCCATCTTTAATCGTTGTCTTATTTTTGAAACCAATGAATATTCATGGCATGGATTTTCTCAGATTAACTTACCAGAAAATCAACGGCATTTATCGCGTAAATCTCTTTCTATCTATCTCTATACCAAAGAACGTCCAGACCAGGAATTATCACCATCTCATACAACTTTTTACATCCCGCGCCCGCTGCCAGAAAATATTCAACCCCATCAAGTTTTAAGCTCAGAAGATTACCAACAAATTAAAATTTTACTGAAAAGACGGGATGATTTAATTCGTTTTTATCAAGATAGAGAACTGAAAGAATCTCAGGATTTAGTTAGTTTAAAATCCCATATTAAACGCTATCTATCCCTCCAATATCCTCGCCTATGGAAAATTATTAAAAGTTTACTCCGTTGGCGAAAGTGACCTGAGAAAAAATCCCTACTTTCCAATCAGAGAGAGTAGGGAATCATCAAAAAAACTAACTGGGAACTTAGCCTAATAACTGGGTAGCACGGGCAGTTAAAGCATTGGCAGTCAAACCATTATAGGCCATAATTTCCCCGGCACTGGCGGTGGTTTCTCCCCGTTTCCAAGCGAAGACATCCCGACGCGCATTACTGCGTAACATAATCGGTTCTAACATGGCGCTTGTACCACCGGTTACTCCGATTAAAGCATCACCAGCAAAGAGACTGTCAAAACCAGCATCATCAAGGAAATTATTATCAGCTGCCGAGCTAGTTTCACTCATCACATCGCTAGGACGATAGAGACGACGGGGATTAATTACCGAGACGATTTTTACACCGATTCCCGCTGCTTCTAACTGTTGTGCAGACTCAAAGACGGGTAATAAAGTCATATCGCCAATGACGGCAAAAACGACTTTTTTACTGCCTTCCGATTCGTGGAGAATTACGCCGCCTTTTTCTAAAGCTTGACGGGTTTGCTCAAAGGTGGTTCGCACCGGTAAAGGCGATTTACTAGCGGTGATTGTAATGCCTTTATTGCTAGTTCCTAACGCCCATTCATAACAGACTTGAATACTGTTAGCATCGCAGGGAAAGAGAGGAAAAATATTACCATTTCGCATCATAGCGGCGAAATAATTTTCAATCTCTGGGCGTTGGTGTGTCCAACCATTACGCCCTTGCTCTAAGGCTCCGGCGGTGAATAAAGTAATAGTAGAAGGGGTGGGACGACGTAACTCGGCCATCGCTTGGGTTACAGTCTGCCAAATCGGTAAACCATTGATAGCAAAAGACTCGTAGGAACACCATAAAGTCCGCGCTCCCAAGAGAGATAAACCGACGGCTAATCCAGCACAGGCATCCTCGCTTAAAGGCTCATAAACTTGACCGTTAGGTGCTTGGAAATAGGTATCATCGCTGGTGGGGTGAATAATCTTTAAACCGACGTTAATATTATTAATTCCCGAAGCGGCATTACCATCAGCATTAGTGACGACAAAATTGGGGTCAGCTTTACCCACAGCTACCACTAATTCCCCCATGGCAGTGGTGGCCACTTTTTTATCGCCACCCACAGTATATTCGGTTATCGGTAAGGTTCCTAAATCCGGCAGCGGGAAGACTTTTTCCGTTACCACTGTTTCTGCTGCTGGACCGCCTCCAGAGCGCTCGAAATTAGTACGAACAATTGCCCAAGCTTCAGGGGGTAAAGCGCGTTCTTGTAAGGCACTAACGATATAATCTTTTTCTAAAGAATCGCCTGGATAAAGATTATGGGAAGCCGCTCCCCGTTTGTGAACTCCCGCCCCTTTAAGTTGTTTAATAATGATCACCGTTAGTTGGCCTCCTAAAGCTAATTGGGCGGCTTTATCCGTGGCCATTAACACCGCTTTCATGAACTCCAGACGCTGGTTAAAAGAGAATTTAGTGCTATCTACATATTCCCCATTTTGATTAGCATCATCGAAGTCTTTGGCATTAATGAGAATCACTTCCTCGAAACCATTACCGCGCCAATAGGCTTCCATTTCGGCGTTAGTTTTCAGGGAAACCATGCTATGGTGTTCTTGGGAATAGCCATTCCAAACTAAAATCGGCAGAAAATTGGTAATTTCAGGGTAAGCAGTGTGGAAATGACCAAAACTACTCATAATGTAGGGTTCTCCTAAACCACCATCCCCGATAGTCACAGGGAAAAGGGTATTAGGGTGTAATTTGGCCGCCGCCATGGCAAAATGCTGGCCTTGGCCCAAAGGACCGGCGGGACCGAGCAGTCCGGGGATTTGTCCAGAAAGATGCCCTAAAAGTCCGTGTTTTTCCCGAAAACGTTCTCCCAATTCCCTGACGTTGCTGATGCCCATGGCTTCGAGAGAGCGATCGAGAAAGACGTTACTATAAAAACCGGGGGCATGATGGCCCACTTCGGTGAAGATATTTTTCTGGCCCAACATCATCAAAGAGGCAATTACGTCGGCAGCGCTGGCAAAACCGCCGGGGTGTCCCGATTCTTTGGTAGCGGTGATTTGTAGGGTGAGGTAACGCAAAGCATCGGCGGCTAGGAGGGTTTGATAGATAGCATTCGGGTCATTAGCGGCAATAATAGCGGTTTTTCCCTCAGCAATAGCGGCTTTTCCTGCATATTTATCAAATTCGGGTAAGGAACCCCCAAAATATTTTATTCCTTGACAAAAATCGGGAATTGTGCTAGTAGCTGTCATAAAATTAATATACCCCTTTACATACAGGCAATCATTAAAACTATCTTACAGTTAGCGGTAACTCTCGATAGATGCGATATTACACGGGGTTTCCATAGGCGATCGACTATTTGTGCTACACTGATCGCCAATGTTAACAATAAAATTAATCCTATTGATCATGTTAAATAGCAGCCAATTACAGGATTTAATCAGTAAATCACTACGTTATCTATTAATTATCGGCACTATTGCCCCCCTAACTTCCTTAGAAGCCCGCCCAGTCCAAGCCACTCCTCCGAGTAGTCCTACACCCCCTAAAGAAGCGATTGCCCCTATCCCCGCAGAAAGCAAAGAGTACACCCTAGGAGAAGGAGATAAAGTCCGCGTCACCGTTTACCAAGTCGCGGATTTAAGCGGCGATTTCCTTGTTTTAGCCGATGGAACCCTGACTTTACCTCTGATTGGTAGCGTCAAAGTGGAGGGAATGACCGTCACCGAAGCCGGCCAAACCTTGGCCAAACGTTACGCCACCTATCTCAAACGTCCCGTGGTTACTGTTAGCATTCTCACTCCCCGGCCCCTGCAAATCGCCATCGCGGGGGAAGTCAATCGTCCGGGTACTTATACAATTAACCCCGAACAAAGCCAAAAAACGCCCCTATTGACCGAAATAATCCGGCAAGCGGGGGGAGTGACTACGGTGGCCGATATTGGTCAAGTTCAAATCCGACGCAACCTCAAGGGACAAGAACAGCTAATTCAAGCGAATCTCTGGCAATTAATCCAAAAAGGCGATACAACCCAAGATATTAGCCTCAGAGATGGCGATAGCATCGTTATTCCCACTAAAACGACCCTTAGCGTCGGGGAAGTCAATCAATTAGCCGATGCCAATTTTGGACTAGATAGCGATCGAGAAATTAATGTTACTGTGGTGGGAGAAGTTTATCGTCCGGGGTCCCATCGTATTGTCCCCACTGCCAACAATAACAATAACAACAATAATGACCAAGATCGCGGCGGCACCAGGAAACCGGCCCGACTAACCCAAGCTATCCAACAAGCGGGAGGCATCAAACCTCTGGCCGATATCCGACAGGTACAAGTGCTGCGTTATACTCGTGACGGTTCCCAGCAGAAAATCCCCGTAGATCTCTGGAGTTTGCTCGATAAAGGTGATATGACCGGCGATATCTTTCTTCAAGAAGGTGATACGGTGATTATCCCCACCGCTACTGAAATCTCGGCCAAGGAATCAGAAACCCTAGCATCGGCTAGTTTTGCCCCTAAAACTATTAACGTGAAAGTGGTCGGAGAAGTGGCCAAACCGGGGACAATTGAAGTTCCTCCCAATACCCCTCTCAATCAGGCAATTTTAACCGCAGGAGACTTTGATAAGCGTCGGGCCAATCAGTCCACAGTGGAATTAATTCGTCTCAATCCTAACGGGACCGTCACCAAAACCTCAATTAACATCGATTTTTCCCAGGGTATCAACGAGAAAACTAACCCGATTCTCCGCAATAATGATGTGGTTGTGGTTCATCGTAGCAGTCTGGCATCTGCTACCGACACCCTCGGCACGGTTTTAAGTCCCTTTACCGGTCTGACAGGCCTCTTCAACGGATTTTTTAATCTTTTCCGTTAAAAAAGTTTACTTTACCCGGATGTCATTAGCTAAGTAATCGAGCTAATAATAGATATAGAAACGGCGAAAAGTCGTGAGCAGTCACGGCTTTTCTGCTCGATAGACTCAGGAAAGAAAACTATGATTTTTCTCCTTACTCTAGCCCTACTCGCCCTGTCGATTAGCTACAATGTTCAAGGCGAAATAATTAGCCTCAGTACCCGCTTATTAGGTCTTTTTTGTGGCTTATTAAGTTTGTTCTTTACACCCCTACCGGTAAAAGTTTTTATCCTTGTCACCTTAGTCCTCTTTAGCTGAGATTTTAAACCCTAAACCCAACTAAAACCCTAAGCATACTTAACCCATCAAAAAAACTGTTATGCAAAAACGCTATCTCGGTCAGACTAATATAGAAATTACTCCCCTTCTCGTGGGTACTTGGCAAGCAGGAAAAAAGATGTGGGCAGGTATTGAAGATGAGGAAAGTATTAAGGCTATTCGTGCCGCTTTTGAGGCAGGAATTACCACTGTAGATACAGCCGAAATCTACGGGGAAGGTCACTCGGAATTGATTGTCGCTCAAGCTTTAGCCGATGTGCGAGAACAGGTAATTTATGCCACCAAAGTTTTTGCTAATCACCTCAAATATGAGCAAGTTATCGCAGCTTGCGATCGCTCTTTAAAAAACCTCCAAACTGATTATATCGATCTTTATCAAATTCATTGGCCTAGTGGCTCATGGAACACGGAAATAGTGCCTATTTCTGAAACTATGGCCGCTCTTAATTATCTGAAAGCAGAGGGAAAAATTCGCGCTATAGGGGTTTCCAATTTCTCCCGCTCTCAACTGGAAGAAGCCAGTCAATACGGCAGAATTGAGAGTATTCAACCTCCCTATTCTCTGTTTTGGCGCTCGGTAGAAAAGGAAATTATGCCCTATTGTATAGAGAATAATATTTCTATTCTAGCCTATTCTCCCCTTGCCCAAGGTTTATTAACAGGAAAATTTAGAAACGGTTATCAGTTGGCAGCGGAGGACCATAGAATTAAAAATAAACTCTTTCATGGCGAAAACTTTCAGAGGGTACAAGCGGCTTTAAATCAATTAGAACCGATTGCTGAACGCTATCATTGTTCCCTAGCTCAATTATCTCTTGCTTGGTTAATTAAGCAACCCCAAACTAATGCAATTGCTGGGGTAAGAAATGCCGCTCAAGCAGTTAATAACGCTCAAGCAATGACAATTAATTTAACCCCAGAAGACCTAAAATTAATTGATAATATTGGTAAACAGGTAACTGATTTCTTGGATGATAATCCCGTGCTGTGGGATTTCTAAAAATTATGCAGCAGTTATCCTAAGGGTGAAGACAGAAGTTTTGGTGGGTGCATCTCAACATTTGCAGAAATACCGACAATCAGCAATTATCAGTGACTCTTAAATTGGTACAAAAATATGAACAATCGCGTCTAAGCATCCCACCGAAAAACTAATGGGCGGGGGGTTTGGGGGCGGCGCCACGACCCCAACGGGGGGTTTGGGGGGTAGAACCCCCCAAAAGCTTGGATTGAGTGATAAAATCGGAAGTAACGCCCAATTTTAAAAGAGAGTTTCCCTTTAAAAATCCCAACTTAGTAGATTTACGAAAGTGAGATTCAGTGGTTCTTCCGAACTTACCATGTAAAATCAACTAGCAAAATGCCAATTTAATAAACATCTAAGACTAAAGTTTTTAAAGTTTCTAAATCCATAGCCTCTCCTTTTAATCACCTT
>VYLF01000144.1_pt1 | contig 29762 bp, 34 predicted proteins | sample 5114371 | NCBI WGS metagenome assembly VYLF01 (sample SAMN12291773, study PRJNA351875) | freshwater metagenome | isolation source: freshwater lake | place: USA: Michigan, Kent Lake | collected 2013-08-15 | reverse complement strand
ACCGGCTACATCCTTGACATATTTCTCGGAACGATGATGATTTTTAGCGATTTCTGTGTATTTTTGGTGATTAATCACCCCTTCTAAGATTTCAGACTGAACATCATCTAAATTCTCTCCTGTATAGGAGAAGATGAGATTATCAACAGTTGTAATTAAAGAGTGAATATCAAAATTGTTCATTGTTAAACACAGAATCAAGATTAATAAGCTTTTACCTGACATTATATGACATTATAAGGTGTACGGTCAATTTAATATTATTTTTAGATTTAAGTTATTTGTCTTAATACTGCTTTATATAGCTTTATATAACTTTAAAAGCCTTGAAAGAAAATTTTAGGGTTAGTAAGCTTGGGTGGACGTTCAATCATTTACTACAAGCTGAGGAGTATTTATCATGTTGTTAAATCTAATCCAAAAAGGACTTTACTTATCAAGTCTTTTTGCTGTATCCCTTTTCTTGCCTATCAAAGCGGTGGGACAAATTACTGGTATTACCTTTAATCAAGCCAACTTTGATCTTGATAGTGATATTACTACTAATTCTAATTGGGGTCAAACTGATTTATCTTTTATTGGTAGTTCAGATTTTCAGTATTTTAACCTTGTAGTAAACGGGAATTGGCTAATTCAAGATGATCCTCTTTTAAGTATAGAAGGTTCTGGTATTTCACAGACACTAACTTTCAATTTTGATTTAGGAAATACAATTGGTAATGATGTTTCTTCTCTTGATTATATAGCCTCTTTGACAAGCACACCTTTAGGTATGCAACCTTCAGGAACACCATTAACATCTTCAGTAGGAGATGTTGATATCATAACAGGAGGATGTTTATCTGGTATAGCTCCACTTCCTCTTACAGTTCCTCAACCAATTATAGGTGGAACGCCAGTAAACTGGGCTTATCATCCAGGAATGGTTAATCAAGATGTTGGGAAGAATGAATGTGCGCCGGGGGCATTTTCTAACAGTCTAAAATGGCTAGATATAGAAAACAAAATACCTGAAACTTTAAAAAGTATTGAAGGTCTTAAACAGATTTTGATGACTACACCAGATGGGACTGCTGTACCTGCTTGGTCAAAAAAACGTGATGCTCTCAAAGATTATGTCACCACTAAATATTTTGGACCTGGTGATGGTCTGTTTATCATGAATGATGCAAACATTATTGATCAGATAATTGCTGAAATAAAACATGGTGAAGATGTTGAAATTTGGGGTGAAGGCCATGCTGCTGTTTTAACCTGTGTCATCAAGTTTGCTGACGGAAGAGCGCAACTTTGTATAACCCACGATACAAAACAAGGAATGCCAGGGGGTACTATTACTGAAAAAGCAATTTATAATCCCATAACGGGTCAATTTGACACTGCTGCTACGTTTATGCCTGTAGGATCGACAATTCGAGGATTTATTTCAGAGTCAAAAATTCCGGAACCTTCAACAGTAACGGGTTTGTTAGGTCTTGGAATACTTGGTGCAGGTGCAACCTTAAAACGCAAAGTAAAACGCACTCATTCCCTCGAAAAAGAACCCAGTAACGTCGGTTAAATTGCCTTTTTATATAACTCATTCCCCCTTAATTGAATAAGTTGAGGGGGATTATTTGTTAGGTTTAGGCTTTGCACTATAATAGTTGATAATTAAGATGAGGTCTTAAAATAGAACAGCAAACCCTAAAAGGGACTTGGGGATGGCTGTGTCCTCAACTTGCCTCCGCATTTTAAAAGTCCCCACTATAAATCTTAGAGAGACTGAGACAATTTAGCTGATGGAAAATAGCTGATGCACTTGCGCTAGGGTTTTCGTATCTTGAAAAAACCGTTTTTTGTCTAAGTCCTAAGGGAGTTATACTAGCGCACTTTGCCCCCTAAAAGCTATCATCTTGAAAGGGGGCATTTAAGAAGTATAGTGAGCGACTCTTTTCTAGGCACAGTTCATGCTGAATAAATTAATAGTTAAAAATTTGACGGTTTTTCCCGAAATCCAGCTGCAATTTTCCCAAAATCTGAATGTCATTGTCGGGGAAAACGGAACAGGCAAAACTCATCTTCTCAAGATTCTCTATTCGGCACTCGCTACCAGTGGGGAAGAAGGGCGAAAATCTCCGAACGGAACGCCAACAAAAACTTTGTTGCAAACTCGTTTAGCCGATAAACTGATTCATGTATTTCGCCCCGATTATTTAGGAAGGCTCACCCGCAGAAAACAAGGGCGAGAACGATGTGATATAAAATTACACTTTCAAGATAGTCGATTTAATTTTGCTTTCAGTTTCGCAACTAATAGTAAAACAGAAGTCTCCCTAGAGGAAGTTCCAGAGGCTTGGCTTGATGTATCTTCTGCCTATTTTCCTACTAGAGAGCTATTGACAATTTTTCCAAACTTTGTATCTCTATACGAAAGTCATTATCTTGAATTTGACGAAACTTGGCGAGATACTTGCTTACTTCTCGGCGCTCCTTTGCAACGTGGCAATAAGGAAAAACCCATTCAAAAGTTATTGGAACCGATCGAATCGGCGATGGGAGGTTCGCTCGAGTTAGATAAAAATGGGCGTTTTTATCTAAAAAATGAAAGTGGACGATTCGAGATGCCTCTCGTTGCCGAAGGAAATCGTAAATTAGCGATGTTAGCTCGTCTAATCGCCACTGGTGTGTTAATGGAAAAAGGTGTTTTATTTTGGGATGAACCGGAAGCGAATCTCAACCCTATTTTGATCAGAGAAGTCGCTAAGAGCATCGTCAATCTTAGTCATGCGGGTATTCAAGTCTTTCTGGCAACCCATAGTTTATTTTTACTACGAGAACTGGAAATTTTAATGAGCGATCGAGATAACTTTCCCCTGAATACGCGTTTTTTCGGCCTACATTTCTCCGATGGTGCTGTAGTCGTTCAACAAGGAAATACAAGCGATGAAATCGGTGAAATCACAGCCCTTGATCAAGAGCTTGCTCAATCCGATCGCTTTTTAAGTATGGGAGAAGAAAGACGGTGAGGGTTGAAGTGGACGGCATAATCTTTGATTTTCCCGATTCGTGGCAAGTCAGTAAATACGATAATTGGGCTTTTTATCGTCACCATTTCTCTACAATGCTAGATGGAATTAAAGGAGTTGATTTGATTGCGATTGCTCGACAAGATATCTGGTTAATTGAGGTGAAAGATTATCGCCAGTCACGTCGTACGAAAGCTCAATATCTCGCCGAAGAAGTTACCGAAAAAGTTCTCTATATAATCGCGGCTAAGTAGGTAGGCGTTAAAAATTATCAGACACCCCCCTTATCAAGGGTAGGGTTGATTCATGAATCAACCCTACCTTATCAAGGAGGACAGGGGGGATCGAACCTAAAATCCATTTTTAATTTAATTATAACCAGCTACTTATGTTACCAGCGAAGATTAATGCCTCTGACAAATCCGAAGCAAATTTTGCCAGAAAAGTTCTTCAGGGAAAACAATTACAGGTTGTCCTCCATCTTGAACAACCGGAAACACATTCCCGACTTTTTCCCCGCGCCATTAACCCTGTAGATGTGCAGCAAAAACTGAGAAGATTAATTAAGCCGATCGCTCCTCATCCAAAGGTAGTAGAATCTACTCGGATGCAGAGTGTACCGTGGAGTGTAATTTAATTCTCATATTCTCAACTGGCAAATTAATATAACTCATTCCACCTTAATTTTAGATCAAATGAAATTAGTTGCTGACAAGAGTTTTAAAAGAGCATTTAAAGAATTTATCAAGAAAAATCCTCAACTTAAATAAAAGTTATTGAGTATCTTAGATTGATTAGAAGCTGATCCCTTTCTTCCTTCTTTAAAGTCTCATAAGTTAACAGGAAGTTTAGAAGGATATTGGTCTTTTTCTGTTGCTTACGATTGTCGTATTATTTTTACGTTTCGTCAAGATACTGAATTGCTATAGATAAGGATAATTTTCTTTCTTGCCTTTAATTCTCGTGTTCTAAACTGGTAAAAAATCAAAATCTATAATTTCGGCAAAGGTATAAGGACAAACTTGCGGAAACCTATCAACAGATAAACCAGTTTTTTTGATCACCGATCGCTTGGCTTTATCATAAATAATATCTAGCCTAGAAGCCCCATAATTGTAGAGGGTTTTTGACTGGAATAAAATTTCTAGTTCTAGACGGAAATTATCGATTTCATCGGCCCATCCCCGGCCACAATTACCTTTTTCAGTCAGCCAATACTGATACATCAATAAATGTTTAACGGTTTGAATTAGATAGCTTTCCACTTTGTTTCTTTGTTCTCTCCCCAAATCTTCTATCTCCGTTAAAAGATGTTCCCAATCTAAATTTTTAATCTCCCCGCGTCGAATTTGTTCGGTGGTTCGCTCAATCCACAAAACAAAGTCCTGATCATAAAGCTGTTTTAATTCTTCCAACTGCATAGATTTTTGAGATTGAGCCGTGTTTTTATGATCAATCATAAACAAAACCCCCCACCAATGGGCGGGGGGTTTTTTAGTCACCTAATTCAAGGTTTAGCCGAACTTGCCAGCAGTGGAAGCGATCAAGAAGGCGGCGTAGGTGAAGATATAGCCAACGGTGAAGTGAGCTAAACCAACCAAACGAGCCTGAACGATCGAGAGAGCCACGGGTTTGTCTTTCCAACGAACGAGGTTCGCCAGAGGAGTGCGTTCGTGGGCCCAAACGATAGTTTCGATCAACTCTTGCCAGTAACCACGCCAAGAGATCAGGAACATGAAACCGGTTGCCCAAACGAGGTGTCCAAAGAGGAACATCCAGGCCCAGACAGAAAGGTTATTAACACCGTAGGGGTTGTAACCGTTGATTAACTGAGCCGAGTTAGCCCAGAGGTAATCGCGGAACCAGCCCATCAGGTAGGTGGAGTTTTCGTTAAACTGAGCCACGTTACCCGACCAGACACCGAGGTGTTTCCAGTGCCAGTAGAAGGTTAACCAACCCAGGGTGTTCAACATCCAGAACATGGCTAGGTAGAAGGAATCCCAAGCAGAGATGTCGCAAGTACCGCCACGGCCGGGACCGTCGCAAGGGAAGGAATACCCGAAGTCTTTTTTATCGGGCATTAATTTGGAACCACGAGCGTCTAAAGCACCTTTAACCAGGATTAGAACGGTGGTGTGTAAACCAAGAGCGATCGCATGGTGAACGAGGAAGTCGCCAGGACCGATGGTTAAGAATAAGGAGTTAGTGCCGCTATTGATTGCGTCTAGCCAACCGGGCAACCAAACATCACCGTAGTTAGGATAGGCGGTGTAGGCGATACTATCGGGGTTAGACAACAGTACGTTCATGCCGTACAGGGTTTTACCCGAAGCTGCTTGCACGAATTGAGCGAACACAGGTTCGATCAGGATTTGTTTTTCGGGAGTACCGAAAGCGACGACCACATCGTTATGAACGTAGAGGCCGAGGGTATGGAAACCTAAGAAAAGGGAAACCCAGCTTAGGTGAGAGATGATCGCTTCTTTATGCTCCAGCATCCGCGCCAGGACGTTATCTTTGTTCGCTTCGGGATCATAGTCACGCACGAAGAAGATAGCACCGTGGGCGAAAGCACCCACCGCTAGGAAACCAGCGATGTATTGGTGGTGGGTATAGAGAGCCGCTTGGGTAGTGTAGTCCTTAGCGATAAAAGCATAAGGGGGTAGCGCGTACATATGCTGCGCCACCAGAGAGGTGATCACGCCTAAAGAAGCCAGGGCCAAACCGAGTTGGAAGTGGAGAGAGTTGTTAACCGTGTCATAAAGATTTTTGTGACCGGCTCCTAACTTACCACTGGGGGGTCTGTGTGCATTAAGGATGTCCTTGATGCTGTGACCGATGCCCCAGTTGGTGCGGTACATATGACCAGCCACAATGAAGATCACAGCGATCGCCAAGTGGTGGTGAGCCATATCGGTTAACCAGAGGGACTCGGTTTGGGGATGGAAACCACCTAAGAAGGTGAGAATCGCAGTTCCCGCGCCTTGGGCAGTACCGAAAATGTGGTTAGCAGTATCGGGGTTTTCCGCATACACACCCCAGTCACCGGTGAAGAAGGGTAGTAAACCCGCCGGGTGGGGGGGAGTGGAGAGGAAGTTGTCCCAACCAACGTGCTGACCGCGGGATTCGGGGATAGCAACGTGAACGAGGTGTCCGGTCCAAGCCAGAGAGCTAACACCGAACAGAGCGGCGAGGTGGTGGTTCAGGCGAGATTCAGCGTTTTTGAACCAAGCGAGGCTAGGACGGAACTTAGGTTGTAAGTGTAACCAGCCAGCAAAGAGGAAAATCGCCGAGAGAATCAGCAGGAACACCGCACCTTGGTATAGGTCTTGGTTGGAGGTCATACCGATGGTGTAGAACCAGTGGTAAACCCCGGAATAGGCGATGTTAACCGGGTTAGAAGCGCCAGCTTGGGTGAAGGCATCTACCGCGCCTTTACCGAACTGGGGATCCCAAATCGCGTGGGCGATGGGACGGATGTTTAAGGGATCTTTGATCCACTGCTCGAAGTTACCTTGCCAAGCGACGTGGAATATGGTACCGGAAGTCCACAGGAAAATGATTGCAATGTGGCCGAAGTGGGAGGCGAAAATCTTTTGGTAGAGATTCTCTTCCGTCATGCCATCATGACTTTCAAAATCGTGGGCTGTGGCGATCCCGTACCAAATCCGACGGGTGGTCGGATCTTGGGCTAGATCTTGGCTAAATTTAGGGAATTTAGTTGCCATAGCTGTTTAGGAAATTCTCCTCTCTAAATAACTGAGGCTCTTACACGAGTGCTGGTTATTTCCTTTTTTCAATTCACCTTCTGTAATAGGAAACGCTTACAGAGGTATCGGTCAATCGACGCTGGTTCAGCCTAGTCTTGCCAATCCCCGGGGGACTGGCAAGCCCTTATAGGCAAGTTTAGCCAATCGAGAGACTTCTGGCCAAGAAGAATGCCCAAGTGGTGACAATACCGCCTAAGAGGTAGTGAGCCACACCAACGGCACGACCTTGAATGATGCTCAGGGCGCGAGGTTGGATAGCGGGGGCAACTCTTAACTTGTTGTGCGCCCAGACGATCGACTCGATTAATTCTTGCCAGTAGCCGCGACCACTGAACAGGAACATCAAGCTAAACGCGAAGACGAAGTGACCGGCTAGGAACATGATTCCGTAGGCAGACAGGGCGGAGCCATAGGAATTAATGACTTGCGCTGCTTGCGCCCAGAGGAAATCCCGTAACCAACCGTTGATGGTGATGGCACTTTGGGCGAAGTTACCGAGGGTAACGTGGGTGACAGTGCCATCGGGGGCGACGGTTCCCCAGACATCGGACTGCATTTTCCAGCTAAAGTGGAAGATTACGACCGAGATGGAGTTGTACATCCAGAACAGGCCGAGGAAAACGTGATCCCAACCCGAAACTTGGCAGGTACCGCCGCGACCGGGACCATCGCAGGGGAAACGGAAACCGAGATTCGCTTTATCGGGAATCAGACGGGAACCGCGAGCGTAGAGAACCCCTTTGAGGAGAATCAACACGGTGACATGGATGGTGAAGGCGTGGATGTGATGCACGAGGAAATCGGCAGTACCGAGAGTGATCGGCATCATGGCCACTTTGCCACCCACTGCTACCACGTCGCCACCGAAAGCATAACTAGCGGTAGTGAGAGCGTTAGGAGCGGTGTTGCCGGGGGCTAGGGTGTGGAGACTTTGTACCCATTGGGCAAAGATGGGTTGTAGTTGAATTCCCGTATCCGAGAACATATCTTGGGGACGACCAAAAGCCCGCATGGTGTCGTTGTGAATGTATAAACCGAAGCTATGGAAGCCGAGGAAAATACATACCCAGTTCAGGTGGGAGATAATTGCGTCGCGATGACGGATCACCCGATCGAGCAGGTTATCGACGTTTTTGGCCGGATCGTAGTCCCGTACCATGAAGATCGCTCCGTGCGCTCCCGCACCGACGATTAAGAAGCCACCGATCCAAGTGTGGTGAGTAAACAAGGATAGTTGGGTGGCGTAGTCAGTCGCCTGATAGGGATAGGGCGGCATGGCGTACATATGGTGGGCCACGATGATGGTTAGCGAACCTAAGAGAGCCAGGTTAATCGCTAACTGGGCGTGCCAAGAGGTGGTCAGGATTTCGTACAGTCCTTTGTGACCTTGACCGGTGAAGGGACCTTTGTGGTTTTCGAGGATTTCCTTCATGCTGTGACCGATACCCCAGTTGGTACGGTACATATGACCGGCAATGATGAATAATACAGCGATCGCCAAGTGATGGTGAGCGGTATCGGAAAGCCAGAGACCACCGGTCACGGGGTTCAAGCCACCTTTGAAGGTGAGGAAATCCGAGTAAGCACCCCAGTTAAGGGTAAAGAAGGGGGTCAAACCCTGGGCGAAACTGGGATATAAATCCGCCATCTTGCTCGGTTCGAGAATGAACTCGTGGGGCAAGGGGATGTCTTGGGGAGCGACTCCAGCATCGAGGAGTTTGTTCACCGGTAAAGAAACGTGAATCTGATGACCGGCCCAACCTAGGGAACCTAAGCCGAGTAAACCCGCCAAGTGGTGGTTCATCATCGATTCCACGTTTTGGAACCATTCCAGTTTCGGTGCGCTTTTGTGGTAATGGAACCAACCGGCAAACAGCATCAGGCCCGCCATAACTAAACCACCGATAGCGGTGCAGTATAGCTGATAGCTGTTGGTGAACCCGGAAGCCCGCCAGAGGTAGAACAGACCAGAGGTGATCTGAATACCGTGGAAGCCGCCGCCCACATCGCCGTTCAGGATGCCTTGACCGACGATCGGCCAGACCACTTGGGCGCTGGGTTTGATGGCGAGCGGGTTGGTTAACCAAGCTTCATAGTTAGAAAATTTCGCGCCGTGGAAGTACATTCCACTCAGCCAAACGAAGACAACGGCGAGATGTCCGAAGTGGGCGCTGAAGATTTTCCGAGAAATATCTTCTAGATCGCTGGTTTGACTATCAAAATCGTGGACGTTGGCGTGTAGGTTCCAAATCCAGGTAGTGGTTTTGGGCCCTTTGGCTAAAGTGCGATCAAAATGCCCCGGTTGACCCCACTTCTCAAAGGAAGTAGGTACTGGGTCTTTATCTACAATCACTTTAGCTACCGCTTTGGGGGGGAGTGCCATGAGGATTCTCCTCTCTCGACAATAGACTTAGCGTTTTATTTGAGGATAGATTTTTTAACCTAAAAAAGGCAAGTTGAAATCTGACCCACCTTTTGTTAATGTCGCTTGACTTTCCTCTTGGGTGAGATTCCAGTCGAAAGCATCAATAGTAGATGATAAGTCTTTGTTCTCTTGTCTGTTCATTATGCTTAACAATAATTAAAATTCTCTCAATCCTTGATAGGAGAGACATTTTCTGCTATGGACGGTCTCAGTCAGGGTCAGACCGGTGATTTTTCTTTACAAAAGTTTATCAATTGTCCCTCCAGAAGCCGATTTCCCCCTTTTCTCCCCCACCAGACCATATAGAAAATTCAATAGATAGATTCTCAAAAAACAATCAAACAATTCTGTAAAATTGAGGCCATAACCTCATCTTCTCTCGCTTTTGCTGACACCGGAGCATTCAATGACTCTAGCAAAAATCAATGGTTTGTATAGATTTTGGCCTTGGCTCTAGGAGGAACGTGCTATCCCTACTACATAAATTAATCCCAGTCAAAACCCTTCATATATGTCTTGTGATTGGTTTACTGACCACCCTGTTAACCGCCTGTGGCGATCGCTTGACGGCTACCAATCTCCCCACTTCGGAAACCTCTAATCTTCCCGTCGTCCAAGGCCGCATTTCTGAGGTTGCCCCCCCGGCCCTAATTCAGGAACTGCGCCCCAGTTTAGATCGTTACGCTCCCCAAGTAACGATTCTCAGTCCTCTGGCCGAACAAGTTTTCGATGACCCTCAGGTGACAGTTAAACTACAAGTGTCCGATCTGCCAATTTTCCAAGACGACACCCTGAAATTAGGACCCCACTTGAGCCTAATTGTCGATAATGAACCAGCAGCGGCTATCTACGACCTCAAGCAACCGATTATCCTAGAAAATCTTGCCCCCGGTACTCACACCCTCCGCGTCTTGGCCCTGCGGCCTTGGCAGGAAAGTTTTAAAAATGATGGGGCCTTCGCTGAAACGACCTTTCATATTCTGACAAAAACAGGCAAAAATGCCCCTGATAACAACTTACCCCTATTAACCTACAGTAGTCCGCAAGGAATCTACGGTGCAGAACCGATCCTGCTCGATTTTTATCTGAGTAATGCTCCTCTACGTCTGTCCAATACTGCCAACGAGGATAATAATCTTCAAGATTGGCGCATTCGTGTCACTGTTAACGGTGAAAGTTTTCTGCTTGATACTTGGGAACCAATCTATCTCAAGGGTTTTGCCAAGGGCAATAACTGGGTACAACTAGAATTCATCGATGGTAAGGGAAATAAAATCGAAAACGAGTTTAATACCAGCGTGCGCGTGATTAGCTTTGATCCCTCTTACCGAGACGGTCTTAGTCAATTAGTCCGCGGCGATTTATCCCCTACAATTGCCCGTAGCATTGTTGATCCCAACTATAAAACCATTCCCAGTCTAGAGGAAAAAACTCCCATAGTTGAGGAAGAAACCCCTATAGTTGAGGAAGAAACCCCCGTTATCGAGCCAGAAACCCCTATAGTGGAAGAAACTCCTGTTATTGAGGAGGAAACTCCTGTTATTGAGCCAGAAACCCCTATAGTGGAAGAAACTCCTGTTATTGAGCCAGAAACCCCAATAGTGGAAGAAACTCCTGTTATTGAGCCAGAAACCCCAATAGTGGAAGAAAAACCAGTAGAGACAGAAACAATCGAAAAGGTGGAGGAAACCCCTGAAGCGATCGAATCTCCCTTAACCACCATACCGGAGACAAAGGAGATTAACGAACCGGCCTCTAGTATTTAGCCTCCGGTAGAAGTGGAACCTATTCCCGAACCCCAGAACAATAGCGAGCCAAAAATCACCATTTTTGATCGCATTCAACAAACCTTAAATCGTTTCCAGTTACCCTCTCCCCCAGCAGAAAAAGATATCGAACTACCCATCCTCGATCCTGAATTATTCACCAATATCGATCGATCTTAAAGCCTAGCTTCATCCTGTTTTTAGGGGAAGTGGGGAGGTGGGGAATGGGGGAATGGGGGAATTTCAACTAACACCCTAAAACCCCAACACTCTAAAACCCCAACCCCCAACACCTCGATCGAGAAATTATTAAACAAATATTTCGCAATATAGACAAAATTGGGAACTAAGTTATAATCTAGAACGTCTCTAGGTAATTTACTAACTTTTTGCTTGAGGTAATTGTGTTTAACAAAATTTCCCTTGTCGCTGGTTTTGCCGGTTTAGTTGCCCTAACTACCGTTGGCGCTGTACCCGCACAAGCAGAACCGGAAAATAACGAAATCCTGATCAGTCAACTGCGCGGCCATAACACCTACAGAGGTGAGCCGCAACTTAACCCCGGTGACTATGTACTAGGTCGCGTCCGGGGAACCGTGGGTGGAATTATGTCCATCCAATTGATCAGACCTGTCACAGTGGATGGCAAAGAAATTTTCAGTGGCGACTTTGCCGACGGAACCACCGCTCGTATTGTTGGGGATGCCACCGGTGGTGACGATGTACTATTGCAAGTGGTAGATGGCAAGTTAATTTATGTGGGTAAAGCTCGTCCCTATTGGGTTTCCCGCTTGAAACTAAAATCGGAAATCACCACCAGCAGCAATCGCTCACAACTTTTAAGAGAACTTAACGAAAAACAACCCGCTTGGGGACTTCCCGCTTTACCGCCGGAAACCAGAACCTTTACGGAAGTTGCTCCTCAACCCGCTCCCGATCCTAGTGTATCTCCTATCCGCGGACTTTGGTAGTGGGAAGAAATCAGGAGAAAATTTAATACAAGTGTACCAAGTAAACCCCTCTTTTTTCTATGGAAGGGGGGGTCTTTTTTCGTCAAAAATTGAGAAATAACTGCATTTCAGCCCAGATTCTCGTCATCACATCGGTAAGGGCATGATCACTATCTAATTCGATTAATTTTACCCAAGGACGATTTATGCAATAATGGCGACTATTTTCTAGGGGAATCACCTCATCGGCACGACCATGAATAATCAGGGTGGGGAGCTGCCTGATTAACTTTTCTTGGGGATAATTAGCTAAATCCTCGATAAATTCGTAATAAATTGGCAGAGAACGACGATAACCGTAGTGATAAACCGATAAACTCCCAGATTTTTGCCAATTGGCTAGGGTTTCTGCTCCCAATTGTCCTAACCAAATCGGACCGAAATTAAAAGCCGGAGCTAATAAAACGAGCCTTTGCACCTGAGAATAAGTTTCTGCCAGCCAAGCTGCCGTTAAACCGCCAAAACTGGAACCAATCAGAGTAACGGGAAGCTGAGATTGTTGAATCAATGGGCCGATTTGGACAATCTGACGAGTGAGAGTTAAGCTAGAAAAGTCATCACCATTAAGATCGGGAATTTCCATTGCTAAACCCCTCTTTTGCCAACAATGTCTCAAAAATTGCGCTTTTGTTGATTGGGGGCTAGAAGCAAAACCGTGTAGATAAATATATCTGTTTTCAAGGACCGCCATTCTAGAACCAATTAGATTTCTTCATCTTGCTCTTTGGTAGCACTGGGAGAAGAATTATAAATGGCATCTAACTGCTGACGAGCATCTTCGACAGTGACAGAACGAATCACTAACAGGGGTTCATTAATCAGCTGTCCGGCCTCGTCCAAAAGTTCCGGATGGGAAGTCATGGGATAACCGTAGGGATTATAGGAATTACCCGATTTAGCAGGACGTTTCTGGGAATCCATGCTGACAGTAATCAGACTACGAATTAAATTATTAATGGTCAAAAAAGCGATAACCGTGAAGGCGAGGATATAGAGTAGGTGTAGCATTGACCAAGTCTCCCATGAATTATGTGTGAATATTCCTAATTGCCAAAACTTTATGCTAAAAATTCGCTCAACTCTCTAGCTTACCAAAAAGTTTCAGGTTAAGCGTCAGTTTGAGGAGATTGATATTCTCCCCAACCCTGTAATCGACGACGACGACTGCTGACACCCCAACACTCTGCCACCAACTGATGCCAAGGCAACAACATCTTGGCCTCGATACCCACCTGACCACCTGTGGTTTTAAAGAGTAAATAAGCCGTGGCCACCTCCTGTTGGGCATTTTTGACTCTTGCCAATAAATCGTTTTGTTCCTCGAGGCTGAGAAAGGATAATCTCTCGGATTCGAGGAGGAGACGGGAACGGGAAAACCAATGGGTGAAATCCTCTAGTAGAGGTTCCAGGATAGTTTTCAGGAGTTCGTTTTCGGTGGGTTGCGAAGGAAACATTATTCTTATAATGACGATTTTGCTTACCTTAATCTTAGCGTTATTTATATTTCTTAACATTGTGACGGGAAAATTTTAAGATTTGCCCCGGCTGTAGGCGGCACTAAAGAAGTCCTGTTCACAACTAAGGGCATAACGATAGGATAAAGAGATATTTTCCGTCATCAGGGCGTATTTATCGGCTAATTCCTCTAACTGGCTTGCTAAAGCGGCGAATTCATCCCCACTATAACTATCAATCCAAGCTTGATAGGGATTCTCAGGAATCGGCTCTAAGGCTAATTGTTGACCCAGATAAGCATAAAGACGCATACAGGGACTCATCGCCACGGCAATCGCACCGATGTCACCCATCCAAGCGGTAGCGAGAAGAAAATCCGTATAGCGACGGGTGGCATTAGCGGGCTGAACCTTTCTCAGGTCAACGCCCCACTGTAGAGCGTAATTTTCGTGTAATTCTAATTCCTTTAATACCCCTGCCGCTAACCGATGAAAGCTAGTGAATCCCTGCCAATCGGGAGCTTTAGCGGCGGCGATACTGTAAGCACGGGCGAAAGATTCCAGAAAAAAAGCATCCTGACCGACATAAAAAGCAAAACAGTCCCGTTTAAGCTCTCCTGTGGCGATACCTCGCACAAAAGGGTGTTCGAGGCAAGCTTGTACTAGATCTTGATGGCTGTGCCAAAGTTGCTGACTAAGCATAGGAAAATACTAATTAGGTGGACAAGGTTGGTTAAGTGGGTGGGTGGAATTAAATATAAGATGAATGTAGGTTGGGTTGAAGCATGAAACCCAACGCCCGCATGGGTTACTGAAAATGGGTAAAACCCCACACCCCCACACCCCACACCCTACACCCCGTCAGTTCATTTCCTTAACCCAAACTGACGTTAACCCTGTTACAATACAGATAACTAACCAAATTTGAATTAAAAACTATGCGACTTAAGCGATGGGAGTCCCCCCGCCGTCAGGGACGTAACGACAAAGGCAAGGGTGGTTCGGCCCGACAGCGACAACTGAAAAAACAATTTAAAATGCTGTCGAAAAAACTGAAAGGGGGAGAGAGTAACATCTCTCCTCTTTTTTTGTCCCCAGCAATCGCCGCTGAAAAATCTTCCTCTGGGAAACTCTCCGTCTCCTGAAACAGTCCCAGACTTGAGCCACTTTCAGATTAGGAAAAAAAATGAAGCGTATACTTGCCGTCATGACAATGACAGTAGCTTTAACCCTCACCAGTAACCATTCTAGCCTTGCCGGAGCAATCTTCGATCGCATTCAAAAAACTGGGGTAATTACTGCCGGCGCTCGTAAAGATGCTATTCCCTTTGGTTTTGTCAACTCCCAGGGCAAGTGGGTGGGTTACAGCCTTGATATGTTAGAGTTAATTCGCAAGGAAACCGAACGGAAGTTAGGAAAACCAATTAAGTTAAAAATTGTTGAGATTACTCCCCAAAATCGTTTTGAAAAGTTGAAAACAGGGGTGATAGATATCGAATGTGGCTCCACTACTTTTACTTGGAAAAGAGAAAATGAAGTGGATTTTTCCGTTAGTTACTTTGCCGGTGGTACTCAATTGCTCACCCGCAAAGGTAGTAATCTTGATGACATCGGTAGCTTGGCAGGCAGACGCATTGGAGTAATTGCCAATACTACTAATGAAGCAGTAATTAAAACTCAACAACCCGCCGCTATTTTGGTCAAAGTTAAAAATCGTGGCGAGGGTTTACAAAAACTAGAAACGGGAGAAATTGATGGTTTTGCCAGTGATGGCATTACCCTAGAAGGTTTAAGGAAAAGTGCTAAAAATCCCAATAATTTAGCCATAGTTCCCTCCTATCCCTACGCCTACGAATCCTATGCCTGTACTTTACCTGAAAATGATTCTAAATGGCGCGATACAGTGAATTATACCCTATTAAAATTCATGGAAGGGATCGTTAGTGACCAACAACAAGCGGTGACAATTTATGAACGTTGGTTTGGTGAAGAGGGTGTTGTTCCCTATTCCAGAGAAACTATTAATGATTATTTTCAAGGCATTGTCAACACCTACGAATGGATTCCTTTAACTGTATTTCCCTAAAATCAAAACCTTTTTAGGGAAAGGTTCAAAAAGGCACTCTTGCAAGTGGGAATAATTATGAATGGGGAAGTGGGAAGTGGGGAGGTGGGTTTTTAAAGGAGGAAGGAAAATTTATTGTAATTTCTCAATGATACTGATAATGATTCTCTTTAGCTGGGGGAGATTGTTTTGAATCACTTTCCAGACGACTTTTTCATCAATTGCCCAATATTCATGAACTAATTTATCCCGCATACCTGCGATGTTTTTCCAAGGAATATTGGGATAATTAACTCTCACTTCATCAGGAATATTTTTGACTGCTTCCCCGATTATTTCAATTAATTTTACTGCCGAAAGAAATATTTCTATCTTAGTTGAAAATTCTGCAAAGCTTAGATCCTGAGTCATCTTTTCTAGTTGACAAATTGCCTCTAGAATGTCTTGCAAGAAATCTCTAAATTCCCGTTGTGTCATACATAAATAACCTCGGATAAAATTCTTTCTCTCCTTCTTCCTTTTAATCCATTTTTACTGATAACATCCGCTTTTACCTTAAGTAAATCACTTAAATAATATTCCAGATCTACTAAATCTAGTAAACTAGGCGGTTCTGTATAATCTATCAGAATATTAACTTCACTATTTTCCTGCACTTCTCCTTTTACATAATCTCCAAAAATACCTAATTCACTGACATGATACTTTTCTTTTACTAAGGACTTAACTTGACCCAAAATCGCTTTAATTTCTTCTAAATTTTTCATGATGCTTACCTTCTAAGATAACGGAAAAGACTTCTACCCTACTGATCAAAATTTTATTTCCTGTATCTGTATTGTAGCAGATAGCGGATGAAAAAATAAACCATCCTCCTTGAAATCATGAGAATTGAGAGAGTTATGCAAAAAATACCCCCTCAACTGACCGAATGAAGAGGCATTTGTCGCAGATATTTATCAAGAAATTCCTCTGATGTTAAACAATCAAAATCAGCAATAATTTTGATTAATTCTCGATTTTCAGACAAAAAGATTTCTGCCGCACCATATTTAGCAGTTAGATAGATAAAAACATCTTCAGAAGGGACTAATTTTTCTGCAATTATCTGACTTGCTTCTGCTTTCATTGCAATCGTTTCTGGTATAAATAAGCAATTAAGATTCTGCCAGATTTGATCTACTATTTTGGCTGCTTTTGCCAACTCGTAAAATTTGGTTAATGAGTTCCTGGGAAATAATAACTTTGATTGAAGATTGATTATTGGGGGTATAATATCCTAACCATGTAAGAATTCGCTCTTGTGGTGAGAGGGGTTTTAATTGACCAATAATATAAATATTTGTATCTAAAAAAATTCTCCTCATTCATACCGCTCCTGAAATAGTTCTTGCTTCACTTTACGAATAAGCTCTAAAATCTGTTCATCAGTGTCGATACCTGCTTCTTTAAATGCAGCTTGCATCTTAGTACGAGCTTGTTCAAATTCTACTTGTTCATTTTGATCGGGAACAATAATAACAACTTCAATCTCTGTGTCTGTTGGCAAATCTTGATGGGGTTGCTCGATAATTAATTGTCCATCTTTGATTTTGGCTTTAGTCTGAATAAATTGCATTTTTGATTTCTCCTCAGACTCAATCTGGTTTATTATATCTATCTTATCATTTTCGAGCGACTAATGTGTAAGAGGAAGATATATAAAAAAACAAAACCCCCTCAACTGACTGAACGAAGGGGCGATCACAAGTTTTTTATTAATGGTTTTTAGGAGACTTTTGTGGTTTCCTTTTCTGAGGGTTTGGAGGGTTTTAGTTGGCACTTGAGGGTTATCTCCATACTTTCACCCGCATTATATCAAAATGATAATCATAGCTCCAAACAGGTAGATCTAATTCGATTGAGATGATAGCAGTCAAATCATCAACAATAGTAATAGTTTAATCAGGAAATTGTTTAGCTTTTGCTATGGCTGCGAAATACTGATCTTCTGTCGGATTGATCAGATTAGCAGATTCTCAGCAATTTTGTGTGAAATGAGTAGCTTGTTCAAATCCTAATCTATATAGAAGCAAGCTGTAAATTCGGCTAAAACAGCGTCATGATTGATGGATGTGTCAGTATAGCCACTTCCTTTGGGTGCGGGAGATAAGTGAAAAGATTTTTTCGGTTTGGATAAATAGCCTTTCGCTATTAAAAATGATTCTATAGCCGTTTGTACTGCATCAGAAGAAGATACCTTATGCTCTTGATTGTAGGCGGCTAGAGCATTAATTATGGTGGTGGGTAGCTCAATCGTCACCTGTTGCATAACCAAAATCCTCTTGATTTAATTATGTCCCTATTATACAATAAACCCCCTCAACTGACTAAATGAAGGGGCATTCATGGTATTTTTAGAAGCAATTTAGCCTACTTTTGTGGTTTCTTTTTCGGTGGATTGGGACGGTTTTAGTTTGCGCTTGAGGGTTGAGGCTGCGCCGAGAGTGCCGAGGGTTAATAAGCTGATGACTGTAGAGGGTTCGGGAACCTTACAACAGACAGTTAAATCTCCTTGAGCAGTCCATGTCCATGTACCGTTCCTAAAGTCTAGTGATCCATTTACTCCACCTTTAAAGGCAATATTCCCATGATTATCAGGGCTTGGAATAGAGGTTGTAGCACCAAAGTACCCCCTGGTTTCTCCCGTTTCCAGTGAAATATCCAGTGCTGAAGACGTGGTAAACAAATTAAAAGTATTGTTTCTAGTGTTTGTTATAGCTATTGGAATAGGAGGAAAAAGTGTAGCTAAAATATCACCATCAGGCAGCCCAATGGTAGATAATTGAAGATTGGAGATAGTTGCTGATACACCAGAAGGGAAGCGCGAGTCAGATGTAAAGTTAACTGTCATACTTCCGATAGGCTCAAAATTAATCGGATCTGGAGAAAGACCTATAACAGTCCAAGTTCCTGTAGGAACAAAAGTTCTTGTAACGACAGATGAGAAATCAGGAATAATAGGTTCTGTAGTCATAAACTGTGCTTGTATAATAGGATCTGTATTAAGACCTTTACAAGTACACCACCAAATCCCCCCAAAAGGTTGATCAGCAATTGGAATACCCCCTAATTTACAAGTACCTTTTTCTTTAGCACACTTGGGATCTTGAATACAATATGGGGATGGGATGATATCAGACGTATACCGGACTACACAATCATCACACGCTACAGCTTTTTCCGAATGAAATATAGTAAAAACAGAAAGGAGTAAAAAAGTAAGAAGTTTAGGGAGTCTAAAATACAAATACTTTTGAAACATAAATACCACCAGTTTAAATAACTTTAATATGAGAACTGCTATAGTTCAGATCAAGCAATAGCCCAACCCAAGACCAAAGGGAGATAGCAGAAGCATACACACTCCCCCCCCCACAACTGTATCAAAAGCTACAATTTAATAAATCTTTACATTTTTCTCCCTAGCTTAGGGATTCACAGAGGAAGGAATTTCATGCGTTTTCCCCTGTTTTACCCCTTCTCAAGCGACCTATTGCCTTCCGTGAGGGATTGTGGCGCGGTATGTCGGATTTGCTGCTTAATTATTGGGAATTAATGAAATCTTGAGGATGAACGATGGTAATATTGGGAATAGGGATAAAGTCATCAGGATTAAAGGTTAATAAATGGGTAATGTTAGAAGCTTTCATGACAGCAAGGAGCCTAATATCATGAGTGCGTTTTCCTTTAATGTTGTAGATGGTGACTAATTGAAACCAAAGGGGAAAAATATCCGGCGTTTCTGCAATTAATGTAAAGTTATCTAATAAATCATTGACATAATTTGTAGCTTGTGCTGGAGTCCAACCTAAACCATTAACATCAAGGGGTCGGGTTGCAACTACCCAAAATTCAATTAAAACTTGAGGAATAATAACACATTCATTAGCTGTTTCGACGATTTGAGTAATTACATTATTAGCAAGAGAATAAGTTGCTGAAGACGTATCAGCCGCCCGAAGTAAAATGTTAGTATCCAGTAAATATTGAGTCATTAGTCTTCATACATAGTGTCACGGTGTAAAGCTTCATCAGGTAAATTCGCACTTGTTTTAGGAAGTTTAGCGATTACTTTCTGCCATTTTTGAGCTTTTTCCTGGGGAGTGAGACTATAATCTGGGGAAGGGAGGGAAATTCTTGAGGTGAGAGATTCGGTGAAGGATAACACTTCTTGTTGTTTTTCTAAGGGAAGTTTTCTTAGGTTTTTAATGATAACTTGTTCAATGTTCATTTGACTTAGACTAATAGGCAACCATATCAATCATATCTCATGCCGCAATTTCTCTATATTTAATAAATCTTTACATTCCTCTCCCTAACTAGCGATTAAGATTTTGGGTCTTTTTGATTGTACCGATAGCGATCGCCACCCTCGCCGCTAGGTTAGGCAACAGTCCAACCCAACGCCAAAGGCGGATGGCAACAGCTTACAGAATACCTATTCCCTAGGGAATCTATCTTGAGAATGATTTGAAATATGCTAACTTGGAAAATTATCACGATCGCATCTAGCAGTACCATGAGTGAAATTAGCGTCGGGGGAAAAGTCCGTCTGATTGCCATTCCCCCTTACCTGAAAACCGCCGATCCTATGCCTATGTTACGGCCGCCGGAGCTACTCAATATCGACGATATCGGCACGGTAATCGATCGCCGGCCGGGGGGTTATTGGGGTGTAAAATTCGCTCGAGGCTCATTTCTGCTCGATAGCAAATATTTAGAGGCCATTTAAACCAGTTAAGTGCATCGCAGTCAAGACAACTTTGATAAATCACAAGCAAATCTAAAGAGTTAATTTATGTCTAATACTTTTCTATCGATCGTTATCCCGATGCGCGAGGGATTTAGCGAACATTGGCTAGGAGAATTATTGAAAGTCAAGGGAGATATAGAATTTATTTTAGTTCATCCTCCTGGGGTCAAACCTTCCCCAGTCAATGATCCACGCATGAAACAGATTGTCTGTGCTTTACGAGGTGAAATTATTCAAAGAAGTACAGGATTTTTAAATGCCAGAGGTACTTATATTCTCACAATCAATTGCGATGAATATTTACACCCTGAGATCGTCACCTTAGTCAAAGACTATTTTGACCGCTTTCCCAATAGTTGGGTATTAAGATTAGCCAGATGTGGATTTCCCTACGGTGAACGAGAAAAATTAGAGAGTAATTGGCCAACAATTCCCGATGTAAAAAGTTTAGCTATCTGTAGCAGGAGAGAGAATAATAGTAACTTATTTAAAGAGAATAATTATTTATTAGAAGTACCGATCGCTCCTTTAGATAATCCTTTTAATCCTAGCGCCCTGATCGGTAAACGTCGAGATCACAAGGGTCCTCACGTGGAAAACTTTGATAAAAAAGTTTGGAAAAACGAACTGGTACAACCGGCAGTTAAAGAGATTACCGCTTCCATGAGTGTCACTGGTCCGATTAAATATATTCCCTTTTGGTGTTTAGATAGATTACTGGGTTTGTATATTCAGGCCAAGTTTTTTGAGCAAGGTAAAACTATCGGTCATTGGCTGCCAGAAATAGCCGAACAACTGCGGATTGAAGATAATCCTCCTGAGTATAAAAGAACTAAACGTTTTTACTTTATTGCCGAGGTGATTCTCCTGAGAAATTTCCCTAAATACGGTTATCTTTGGAATTTAATTCTCGCTCAAGCGACGGAAGTACCCGGACGAGCTATCGATTCCCTAAAACGCAAATTCTTGCCAGAAAAACCTTCTATATCCAAGTGATCGGTAATCCAGAATAATAATAACCTAAATTTATGGAACTATGCTCTGTTTCCCAATCTAACACCTGTTCCACACGCTGATAAATTGCCGCAGCTTCCTCACTAGAATTGCCGATACAAGTTAACCCTAATTTACCAAATTCTGACAGCGCACCCATGAGATGAAAAACTGTTCCTGTTTTACTGCTACTATCAAAATGCAAGTGATGTTTAGCAATAATATCCATTAAATCATCGGGAAGTAAACCTTTGTATTGGGGTTTGTGGAGATTATCGGAGGCAATATAATACTTTTCTTGGTGAGGTTGACTGAAAAACAATCCGGTTTTTTGATCGTATTCACCATTAGTTAAAAGCTTCAAAGTCATGAAAGGATGGGTAGTTCCTCCTTTTCGCAGATTAATTTCGATCGCCTGTAAATCCCAGACTAAAGTTTCTGGATTTTTGACAGCGACGAAATCAACTCCATAGCGTTCAATTGCTCCCTTTGCTGCCAGAATTTCCCCTATTTTTAGGCCTAATTCCTGTAATTGTAGGCGATAATTTTCATCGGCAGGAAAATGACAACCTAGATAAATTTGACCATCGGGACCGCCTAAAATTTGATCGTGAGTGGAAAGAATATTTACTTCTCCCGTGGGTGTAATATAACCTTGCACACTTGGCGATCGCTTTTCTTCTCCTTCAATAAAAGCTTCGACAATTGCCCCTAATTCAGCAATTCTGCCAGAAAAACTCTCCCAATTTTCATCCCTTGCTTGAAAACTCATCTTCTCTAATTGTTTAGCCAAGAGATTGATTCTCTCGCTTAAATCTAGGCTGTTACTATCAACAATTTCCGCTAAAGGACGTAAATCTAAAACTGCATTTCCTTCTCCCGATAACCCCTCATTTAACTTCACTACCATGCGTTTTAGTTGCGGTTGACGGGACCACAAACTAGCGGCTTCGTATAACAAATCCTTGACCGTATTTACCTGTAAACTACCGTCAGGATGGGGAATATTGCCTTGACCAAAAATATCGCGACTGCCACTTTTAGAACCCCAATACAATAAGTCTGGACTACAGGCAAATAAAGGAATATCTAATTGTAAAGACAATTCTCGCTCTAAATTAGTAGAATTAAAACAAACCATGTAGGCACGATCTCGACGCAACGCTTGCCGGATTCTTGCTACTAAGCGCGGTCTGTCCAGAATTTTTTGGGTTAAAGGTTGAAAAGAGTTATCGTGAGTTGTCAGTAATAACAGACGATTATTAGCATGGGAAAAAGGAATCCCAGGCAACAATTGCAGGTAATAATCAATCACCATCCGCGCCAGTGGCTGCGCTGTTACATAGATTAAACGAGTTTTCGGGTGTCGCAACCGAATCAGAGAAAATAATAATCTTTCTTCGTAATGTAAAAAACCCGCTACTTTTTGACCGACTCTCTGATCGATACTAAAAGAAGGGACAACTAGGATATCATAATCCCATTCATCGGATTCGGGAACGTTTTCTCCCTGCCAAATCTCTTTTAATTTTTCTTGTAATTCTTGATACCGCAGCCGCTTTCCTAGCATCAAATCTCTATCTAACAGCATGGTTTGTCCCACCTCTGTGGTTGCAGACACCTGTATCTTATCGATTTTTAGAGCCTGTCGTCTCCAGTGCCTTTCTTTTCTTAATATTCCCCCAGTCCCTCCGATCGTTGCCCTTAAAAAGGGATACAGTGGACTCTGTATCCCCTTTAATCACCTGAGATTGCCTTTAACCTAGCGGGTGGAATAAGAGATCGGGATAAAAGCGATTAAATTCGATTAAAATCCCGGCAGTGAAAGTCAGCAGCGCCATAATTAACACGGGTGCGGACGAGAGAAATTTAGTAAGTCCTTCCATCTGAGTTCTCCTAGGGAATAAAAAGTCAAGGGTTTGACACAAAAATTAACGAGGGGAAACGGTAATTTCCGAATCCTTAACGGTTAATTTACCGGAAGTGGCTTCTTGTAAAGCCGCCAACGGCCAGAGGAACCCCGTTAACATTTTGCTCAAAGCGAGGGGAACATCGATGATGATTTCCTTCATTTCGGCATCTTTGCTGTCGCGCACGGCGATTAAATAGGCCCGACCAACCCAACCGATCCAACCGGTAATGTACAGGAATAGGATGCTAGGGATAAAGAAATCGCCCATGTGATCCCAACGACCATCAACAATTAGGTGAGGATAGCCTTCGGGTCCACAGAGAGCTTGGGAGTAGGTTTGAGCGCGTTTGGCTCCCGATTCGGGGTCGAGAGTGGTGTTGCGGAAACTCTTCGCTTTTTGTAGGAAAGCGGGATTTTCGCTACAAGGGGTCAGATTAGACAAATCAGCCGACGCTGGAGCGGCAAAGGTGAACCAGAGAGATAGCACCAGGGCCAGAGCGAACAATTTTCGCATAAATTGTTTCCTTTTGTTACGAAATATGAAGTTCTTTGTTCAAAAAGCGAACAATTTGATCGTACACGGAAAAAATCTTACTCCGATGAGGGGTACGAGTAAAGTTTCTATTACAAAACTATACGCAAAGCTTTAGACCCCCGTGATATGAACCACCACTTGCCTTTGGTGACGACTCTGACGATGTTCCCAGAGATAGATACCTTGCCAGATGCCTAAAACTAATTTACCTCTAGCGATCGGGATTTGTTCCGATGTCCGGGTTAGGACCGAGCGAATGTGAGCGGGCATATCGTCTGGCCCTTCGGTAGAGTGATAGTAGAGACTGCTATCTTCTGGCACTAACTTGGCGAAGAAATTGGCCAAATCGGTGAGAACATCGGGATCGGCATTTTCTTGGATCAGCAAAGAAGCGGAGGTGTGACAGACAAAGACACTGCATAATCCCGTCGTTATGCCCGATTCAGCCACGATCGCTTCTATGGGGGCAGTGAGACGATGGAAATTCTTGGGACTGGTGGTAATCGTCAGGGATTTTTGATATTGACGCATGGCAAACGAATCAGGGAGAAATGGGGGTAGAGGGGATTGTCCTGGATAGCAAAGGTTGTCCCGCTTGTAAGAGAGCGTGAAGGTCCACCACTGCCCCGATAACAGCGATCGCTGGGGACTCAAAGCCGGTGGCTTCGATCTGGTCCATAATCGTGGTGAAAGTACCGATTAACTGCTGTTGTTGCGGTGTTGTTCCCCAGCGAATCAAGGCGATCGGTGTTTCTGGACTTCTGCCGGCCTTGGTTAACTCGCCGATAATATAGGGTAAATTATGCACACCCATGTAAACAACAATTGTTTCCGCACCATGGGCGATCGCTGACCAGTTAACTTGAGGACGATATTTACCCGCCATCTCGTGGCCGGTGACGAAGGTAACGGAAGAACTATAATTGCGATGGGTGAGGGGAATACCGGCGTAGGCAGGCACGGCAATTCCTGAAGTGATCCCCGGCACGATCTCGACGCTAATTCCGGCCGCGATCAGATCGAGCATTTCTTCACCCCCGCGACCGAAAACAAAGGGATCACCCCCCTTGAGACGAACAACCACGGCATTAGTCTGGGCCTTCTCGATCAGTAAAGCGGTGATTTCCTCCTGTACTAGAGAATGACGACCGCGACGCTTACCCGCATGGATTTGTTCGGCCCCGGGGTTAATCATGGTCAGAATCGAGGGGCTGACTAGGGCATCATAGAGGACAACATCGGCATTTTCTAGGAGAACTTTCGCTTTCAAGGTCAACAAACCGGGATCTCCGGGACCCGCACCGACGAGATAGACCTTACCGCAACTTTCTGATTGATTCATAGATACTGGGGAGAAAATTCTTGCTTCGATCGAATGCGCTTGATCCCTACTTTATTGTGACTGGGGCAAAATTTGGTATTTTTGACTACAGTTACTCGGCGATTATGCGCTTTCTTCATGAAGAATTATGATCTTAACATTACTTAACCTTTAATCTAGCGATCGCTCTGATACCAAATCCCGTTTAACAAGTATGGAGGAGCAGAAAGTGGGGAAAAGGGAGCGGGTTTTTCCAGTGGGATTGGGAGTTAATCATGCTATTAAAAACCGATTCAGTATAACGGCTAAGATAAGCGGCGGCAGATAACCTTTGCCCCCGAATCGGCTTTAGTCCGTCCGCTGCCGTGACGTGTTATACAGCTTGAGTAACGTCAGAGTGCATGAGGCTCTTCATGATTGCACAACATCTTATAAGGTTATACAATTTAGATCGAAGTCAAACCTTATAAAAACATGAAAGAGCAGAAGCAGTTTTTTACGGTTAGCGAGGCCGCTGATTTACTGGGTGTAACGACAACGACACTCAGGAACTGGGACAAGGCAGGTAAGCTTAAGCCATCTAGAGATCCAATAAATAGCTATCGCCTCTACCGAGCAGAGGATATAACTTGTTTACTCCAAGAGCGACGTTTTGGGACAACAATATCTGAAAATGTTCTACAAATTCCCCTCTTTAATGAGGAAAGAGCCAAAAGATCTGATGAAGAAAAGAAAGAGAAATCGATCACACTAGATTTACGATCACTACGTTTTCTAACGAGACAAATGAATGCTGCCTTTAGAGATTCTATGGGGGGTGGGTTACTGGAACGTTTTGAAGAGATAACGAAGATTTTATACTCAAAACTTTACATGGAAAAAATCGAAATAGACGATCCAAAACAAGTATCTAAATTTTCCATTAAAGATTTTTCTTCATTTGACGACATATATGAAAAAATCAAAGAAATTTATCAAGACGCTATCAGCTATTTTCCGAAAGAATTGCTCAATGGTCACAGTTCCCTTGGGGAGGACAAAATTGCGATTGCTAAGGTATGTAGACTACTGTGGAATATTAAACTTTCCGAAGTTGAAGCTGATATTAAAGGCTTCATGTATGAAGAACTAGTTAGAAATACTTTTGAGAAAACTGACCATCAACAATTTTTCACACCTAGAACAGTTGTTGAATTTATGGTTGGTTTAGTTTCTGCTATGACATCTTCGACAGAAGATACAATATATATTTGTGATCCTGCTTGTGGTAGTGGCGGCTTTCTAATTGAAACATTCAAGTCAATAAACCTAAATCAGAAGATTATAGGTTTTGAAATTGATAAACGAATGGCATGGGTTGCACAAATGAATACCATAATGCATGGGGGGAGCATTAATACGATTCACTACCTAAATGATGGTGGTTCTCTTGGCTACAATGACAAGCTAAATGAACTCATACCAGAGAGTGGTTTTGATGTAGTAATTACTAACCCTCCGTTTGGCAGTGATTTTTCAGACGAGACTGCACTATGTACCTACGAACTTGGAAGAGGAAAAGCATCAAGGAGGCGTGGAGTTCTATTCATAGAACGCTGCATCAAGTGGTTGAAAAGTGGAAGTGGACGATTGGCAATAGTTGTAGATGACAGTATTTTAAACGGAAAAACAAATCATGATACTCGTGATTTGATCTTCAGATATTGCATAATTGAAGCTGTAATTAGCTTGCCAGAAGTTACATTTAAACCATATGCATCTGTCAAAACATCAATTCTATTCCTCAGAAAACGCAGCAAGTCTAAAACAGAAGCCCAACCTTCTATCTTCATGGCCGAAGTCAAAGAAGTTGGTCGAAAGGCAAATGGCGATTCTAATTTTCGTCATGATGACAAAGGAAACCTAGTGCTAAATAATGAATTGCCAATCATAATTAATGCTTGGAATTCTTTCAAAAAAGAGGGAGAAAATTCTATAAGAAGTTTATCTCCAAAAGTCTTTGTCTGTCCGGCAGAACGTTTTTATAGTAAGTCTAATCAACTTATTGTAGATAGGCTTGACGTTGGGTATCATCATCCTTCTAGATCTATAGCAGAAAGAACTCTAAAGCGTTCAAAATATCCAACACCTAAGCTTGCAGAACTAGTCGTTGAGCGTAATATATCTGTAGTACCTGACAAAGCAGATCCTTATGATCTATGGCGTTATATTGGTTTGGCAGATATTTCATCAAGAACTGGTGAATATGTTGTCTCTGAAGTTTTTGGAAATCAGATAAAAAGCAATGTCAAGTTATTCAAGGGCGGAGATATTCTATTTTCAAAGCTCCGTCCAGAATTGAGGAAATGTATTTTATTAGAAGCCTTGGAAGAAGATGGATATGCTTCGTCTGAATGCTTTGTTTTTCGGACAATTTCCACTTCTAGTAATGACAATCACCTAAAGGATAAAATTAGCTATGGAGCATTGATCGATCAATTTGAAGTAGATAATGAATATTTGGCAATACTCTTGAGAAGTGACATAGTTTATGGTCAGCTAGTTTATCAAATTTCTGGTACAGGTAGACCTCGAGTCAACCGATCAGCAGTTTTAGGGGCTAGAATTCCTTTGCCACCTTTAGCCGTACAACGTGAAATAGTAACTGCACATAAGATCGCACATCAAAGTTACCTAGAGAGCCAAAGACGTAGTGAGGATGAACTTCAACGGGGCATTAATTTTTTAGATTCAGCCTTTAGTTTTTCATCCGAAAAGCTTTGCCCATCTGACTGACAATTCAAACTTTAAAACCTTTTTCTGGCAGCTTTTTCATCAACTGAGCGCAGGAAAATTAAAAATTTCTGAATAGAAAGGTGTAGATCTGGGGAACCAATTCTAGATGCATGAACAATTCGCCAAAACTTTCCATAGTTGCCTGGATCAGCAACATACTGTTGACTGCGACTACTAAAAACTAAAGTCTTCTCTCCTTCGATTTTTCCCCCAGTAATTTCTAGGCGTATGTCGCGCTCTCTTGCTATGTCTCCCGCCGGCACTACCAAGCTTGAGAAAATATGGGGATATTCTCCAAGACTGCCATTTTCTAGTGTTATTTTTGTCCACTCCCATGCTACTAATAAGAGTAAATCTTGCTCGTCGTTAATCCATATTGTCGGCGTACCGAAGCGTGCAGCTTGCTCATCAGATTCAGCATCTACAGCTTTCATTTCTAAACGTAGTAAAGGGATTAAAGATGAATCTCGAAAATAAAAATCTGGATACTCATGGGAGGTTGCAAATGTAAAGAAAAATAAAGAGTTATAGCGTTCCTCAAGTATCTCAGTGATAGCCGTGCTTAAGCCATATTCAAGCATTGTTCCGATACGAGTGCGATAGCTCGATAACTGCCTCATTTCTGTAGGTAACGGTTCGATACTGCGAGGCTGCTTTATTAATCGCTTGATGCTAAAGCCTCGATTTATTCTTGCTACTGCTTCTTTCACCAGAGCATCAAAATAATCACTAATTTGTTCAATATCTTTTTCAGATGCTAAAAGCAAACTTTGGAGAGAAGGTAATGTCATCTATAGTATGGTTCAATAAATTCGGCTGCTCAGTGTAACATTTTTGAGCTAGGGATGCAGGGACTATAGCTGTATAACTACATATTATGGGTCAACTTTCGGTATATCACCCGATTTAGGCACAATCGCCAGAACTTTTCCCTATATCACGCCCAAAAGCCTGTTAGCCAGATTAGCTTACTGCAAACAATCTCCTTTAAGGAAACTTATCACAGAAGCTTTCCGGAATTGTAGCAAAGATTCTTAGATATGACTGCACTTTGTTACAAAATTTCACTATTATTTCGGGTGCAGTGATTTGTTATGTTTCTTGGTTCACAACTTCTTTAACAATTTGTCATACTCTGCGTGAGAGCCTATCCAAAACCAAACAATTACATTCTTACTCTTGATTCTTCCCTTGCGCTCTCCAACCTATACCGACTCTGATTGACCAGATCTGGTCTTCTTGATTGACCTCCTTAAATTCTCAGCTTGGATGACTTGGGTTATCTTTCCATAACTTATAATTTTTTCTGGCTGTTCTTTTCAATCTTTCTGGTAGCTGTTGAAATAAGCCGATGAAATCTGGATTTAGTTCCGACTTCATAGCTCATCAAATCCGATTTCTTCAGTCTGTCCGTTTTCTGAATCCGCAATAGCTTTCTGAGCAAGTTCTTTGAGAATTAAGCTGTCTTGGGGTTTAGATAATGTTTCTTGCCATTTGATTTCATTTTCGATGTCTTCAATAAACTGCTCTGCCAGTTCGTCTTGAATTTCTTCTGGCAGTTCTTGAGCTTTTTGTACAGCTTTACTTAGAAGTCTTGATAACATTTCTTCTCTTCTCTTCTCTTCTCTTGAAAACATAAGTAGGTAGACGTTAAAAATTATCAGATCCCCCCGCCTATCGGCACCCCCCTTATCAAGGGGGGAAGGGGGGATCGAACCTAAAATCCATTTTTAATTTAATTATAACCAGCTACATAACTACATATTATAGGTCAACTTTCTGTATAACACTCTCTGGGGTAACGATATGGGTCAACTTTCTGTATAACTGGACTTCCCCGTTGACAAAAGGCCATAACCTATGCTGTAGGAGGGATTAAGAGAATTTCCAGCACCCCGTTACTGGGTACAAATCAGGGAAACTCCCAATAAAT
>VYLF01000143.1_pt1 | contig 29786 bp, 29 predicted proteins | sample 5114371 | NCBI WGS metagenome assembly VYLF01 (sample SAMN12291773, study PRJNA351875) | freshwater metagenome | isolation source: freshwater lake | place: USA: Michigan, Kent Lake | collected 2013-08-15 | reverse complement strand
AGATAAACTCGATGCTCTTTTAAATCGTTTATCCAATGACACTATCGGGTATTTAACGGGATGGTCTTGGATTTTAGAAGCTCTATGTCTGTCAGGAATTTAGAAATTTGGTATAAGTCTGATTTAGCTCGAATACACCAAGACCAGCCTCGTTCTCTTAACCAGCGAATTAAAGCCCCATGCTCGAACCCACGGTCAGCCAATAAAGTTACCCTACAGTTATCCGGCAGCACTGTCACAACGGTTTCTAAAACGGGACGGTATTGCTCAAAGCCGACCGTTGCACTCCCAGGTTCTAAGACCCCTTGCCCCAAAGGAATCGAGCGTCCTCCCCAAATCAGGCAGACTTCAATGAGACAAAATTTATCAGCAAAATCGGGTCTAAAACCTCGCCTTAAGGCGAAAAGTTTTTGGAGCGGGGCATAAATCCCCGTTACAAAAACGGCCTCCTGCCCCCTGCCTTCGTTAAATTTAATTGCACCTTTCTACTTAGTTGAAATTTCCCTATTCCCCTATCTCCCCATTCCCCTAACCCCTCAATTGGCAGTTTACTGAATTGGTCCGTCGATACTGCCGGTAAAAAATTGCTTGAGTACGGGGATTTCGGAGTGATAAGCCTCTTGAGTGGGTCCAACCCATTGAAATTGACCTTTATAGAGAAAAACGATGCGATCAGTGGTATTTTCGATGGTGCTGTGGACGTGGGTGACAATGAGATGGGCCCCACAGGCTTTTTTTACCTTGAGAAGTTCCATAATTACCGTCTGGATGCGGGTAGAAGCAACCGGATCCAGTCCGGCAGTGGGTTCATCGTAAAGGAGAATGTTCGGTCGATCGGCGGCGATCGAGGGATCGCTGATAATTGCCCTGGCTAAACTGACGCGTTTTCGCATCCCTCCGGATATTTCAGCTGGATAGAGGTCGTAGGAACCGGACATTCCCACTAAATCCAGTTTTTCTTCCACTAAATCGCGGATTTCGGCTCGTTTTAGCTTTGAGTTGCGATAGAGAGCAAAACCGACATTTTCTCCGACGGTGAGGGAGTCAAAAAGGGCCGATTGTTGGAAAACTAGACCAACACCGAGGGGATCTTCCCCTTGTTCTACGGTTCTCTGCCGTTTTGTGCCGTATATGTACACTTCTCCCCGATCGGGGGCAAGTAATCCGGCGACTAAGCGCAAAATCGTCGATTTTCCCGTCCCGGACGGACCGATCACGCCGATCGCTTCCCCTTCGTACACTTTCAGATCGACGTTATTTAAGATTACTTTCTTGCCGAAAGCTTTGGTTACTCCCCTTAATTCGACGATCGGTTCGCGCATCACCATCTAGAATATCTTTACAAAAAATCCCTTTTATTGTAGGGCAACGACCCGATCTTTCCTTTTTTTCTTTTCTGGTTTCATGGTTCGCGATTCTATCTGCATTTCGGGAATCTCTCGCAATTCTTCGGCATCTAAACGATATTGTTCGCAGACAAGACTCAGACGAATACCAGAACAGCTAACGGGATTAACTGAATGGGTGAGATCTCCTTGAAAGAGGATCAGGGTGTTAGCACAAGGACGAATCTTGGCCACGGAACGATTGCCTGTTGCTAGTACCAATTCCCCCCCTTGAATATCTTTAGGAACCTGCACATAAAGGACGCTAACTAGGAGCGGGGGATCGATTGTTTTACAATAGGAGCGCAGGGAGCGATCGATATGGGGATCGACGCGTGAACCAGTTTGTAGGAGTAAGGGATTAAGATAAAAAGCGTTGCAGTCAGCTTGTAAACTGCGATCGAGATAGGGTTTAAAATAGGGAAAAATTCGTGCAACTTCGCTGATTTGTGTGCGTCGAAAAGCGATGGAAAAGCCTTTGGTTTTAACGAAATCTCGATTTAAATTGTTAACTGTGAAGTGGGGACAAGCGAGAATCTGTCCTTGTAGTTCGCTCAGATAACTGGGAGTGAAAGCGTCGGGATATTGGGAATAGTAAGGCACGGATAGAATCGCAACGGGATGGCAATCTTTAGGATAGCTTGTTTTTAGGGGAGATGGGGATAATTTCGATAGCAGCTATTCAATTATCTTTTTTTTCTCAAAGTCCGATAATTTGCTCAAGGAAATTTTTAATAAGCTTGATGCTCTCTAATTCTAGGGTTTGCTCATCTAGCCAGCGATTATCTTGTAGGGAAACTTGTAGGGCTTTACCCGGTCTTAATATACTACTTATACTGGATATAATTGCTTTCTTTTCACCTGCTGGTTTATCAAAATATTTGAGGTCTTTTTTAGTTAACTGATTCCTGTCAATACTTTCTATGTAGGTTTGAGAAAGATTGAGTAAATTAGGATAATTTATCCTAGCACATTCGAGAAGAATATCTTCTAAAGTTCCTTGCTCACGATTGTTAGGAGCGATGAAAATACCACAGCGAGGAGAATAATGGGTAACTTCGCCAAGTAGGGCAGGCGTTCGTAAGTTTGACAAATCAAGAGATGATAAGCAAGCAATTAGTTTATTGAACCTTTCTTGGGGGGTTTTATTATCATCAGCATCTAAAAAAATCCCCACACTAAAAAGCCGTGCAACTTGAATAAACTTTAGACTTTCTTCGATGGTTTGCGCTATGCGTGTAATGCCGATAGAACTATGTAAAGCGATTGATAGTTGCTCATTTTGAACAAAAGATGGTACTGGTACTCGTTTGGTTAAATCATCGTCTAGTGGATAAGCTTTCGGGATAAGTGTTTCCCAAAATTTATCCAATGAAGATAAATGAATAACTCGCTTTAAGTCATAAAATTTAAGTAAACCAATTAAGAATTCGACATCCTGCGGACCTTCGACAACAACATAGCAGTATCTCACCATCTTTACCTCACATCTAACCCACGTTCCCAACGCAATCTATGCAATAAATCGCCCGAAAATCTTTGAGGTTTTTCCCTTGGAGAATTTAACCGAAAAGCTACCATTTCTTCTATGGCCTTTTCTGACTGTAGCATGGCATCAACTGCTTCTAAACTATGGGTAGTTACAAAAAGTTGAATTCTTCTTTGATTACAGGTGTTAATTAACCAAGAAAATACACGACTTAAGGCAGAAATATGAATAGATGTCTCGATTTCATCAATCAGAAGTACCCCATCGGTAATTGTCAACAAACTAAGCACCATAACTAAGGTTCTTTTAAATCCGTCACCAAACACATAGAGAGGAGCAAAACCAAGCTGTTTATGTTCTATATAAAGAGTTGGTCTATTGTTGGGTGAAAGTATTTGTAGGTCGGTGATTTCCTCGTCAAATAACCGAATTAAATCTAGGATGTCATCTTTGTTATTTTCTTCCTTTAGGATGATTTTGGATAGTCTATCTAGAATTGGTTCCGAGGACAAATAAGCAGGAAATATGGTGGCATTCTCCACCAGTATTTTTTGTCTTTTCCTTTGAATAAAACGCTCTTTTTCCCAAAACTGAAATACTTGTTCATTATCTATACTAAGGAAACTGCCTTGCTCTAAAATATGGGCGGTAACACTTAATTCTAACCCATTGATAACCAGATCTGTTTCCGAATCGGTGGAATCATCATTGAACTTTTCTGGGTTGCCTTTTTCGTTGCTCGCACCGTAAATATCGGTGAGATTAGCTGCTAGATTTTTAATCGGTGAATTTCCAGTACACTTGATCGAAATTTGTCCTTGATAGGATGCGTTACTAGCAAGATTATTCTGACGAAAGAAAACCCATTTAATTGCTTCCAAATCCGGTCGCATTAAAAATGTTCTGCCTAGATATAATCGACGTTGAGCCACTTCTAGCCACTGAAAGGGATCGAGGGGATTACAAACAATTGAAACAGCTTCGAGAATGCTAGTTTTGCCAGAATTATTATTACCGACAAAAATGTTCACCTGTCCTAGAGAAGACAGTTCTATTTGTTCAAAACCACGATAACCACTGATTTGTAAACTTTCAAAAAGCCGAGTCATTTTTACTGGCTCCTACAATATTGCCGATAACAACTGAAATAGCTAGGATCAAAGATAAAATTTGCAATTTTTACGATAAAACCCTTGTATTATAACTCATTTGTGGCTCTTTTTTTGACTAGCAATCATTTTCCGGCCAACCTGGTCGTGGTGACTACCCCCCGTTTACAATAGTTAAGAACCAACGGCAAGCAAGAATTAACGATGCGGATTTCGATCAACTGGTTACGAGAATTAGTCAAAGTCGCCCAATCTCCCCAAGAATTAGCCGAATTATTGACAATTGCGGGAATAGAGGTAGAAGACATTGAGGATCGCCGAGAATGGGCAAAGGGTGTGGTTATTGGTAAAATTATCGATCGCCAACCCCATCCCAATGCGGATAAATTAAGTGTCTGTCAGGTGGATATCGGTCAGGAAAACCCTAGTACAATTGTCTGTGGTGCGCCCAATGCTAGGGCTGATATTCTAGTTCCCGTGGCTACTTTGGGAACTCATTTACCAAAAATCAATTTAACGATTAAACCGGCTAAATTGCGCGGGGTAAAATCGGAAGGGATGATCTGTTCCCTCGCAGAATTAGGATTAACTAAAGATTCTGAAGGAATCCACATTTTTAGCCAGGAAAATCTCCCTTTAGGTACAGATGTTCGTCCCCTTTTAGGACTCGATGAGGTGATTTTAGATATTTCTCCCACCGCTAACCGTGCCGATGCTTTGAGTATGATCGGAGTCGCGCGAGAAGTGGCGGCTTTGACAGGAGGAGAATTAAGCCTACCAAAAGTGAAATTAGGGGAATTTTCCCCTAAAAAAGATTTAACGCTGGAAATATCAGAAAATAAAGCCTGTCCTGCTTATATTGGTACGGTGATCGAGGGGGTAAAAATTGGCCCATCTCCGCTATGGTTGCAACAGCGTTTACAGGCTGCCGGATTGCGATCGATCAATAATGTGGTCGATATTACTAATTATGTACTTTTGGAGTGGGGACAACCCTTACACGCTTTTGATCGCGATCGTTTACAAAGTTTTGCCGGAGGTAAATCCGTTACTATTGGGGTCCGTTTTGCCGAGGAAGGGGAAAAAATCATTACCCTTGATGGTCAGGAAAGAAGCTTAAAAGAGCTTAATTTATTAATTACTGCCAATAATAAGCCGGTAGCTTTAGCGGGGGTGATGGGAGGTCAAGATACGGAAGTTAACGAGGAAACCGTTAATCTTGTGCTAGAGTCGGCTTTATTCGATCCGATCGCTATCCGTCGTTCCTCAAAAGCGCAGGGTTTACGCAGCGAATCTTCCGGACGCTATGAACGCGGTGTTAATCCCGCCGCTTTGGAATATGCTTGTCAAAGGGCGATCGATTTGATTCTAGAGTTAGCTGGGGGAACTGTCAGCAGCCAGGTTAAAGCTGATTATCGTGCCGATCAGTCCAGTGGTTCGATCGAATTGCGTTTAGAACGTTTGCAGCAGCTACTGGGTCAAGTTACCCTAGATAATGGTGCGATCGGTGAAATTCTCGCCGAAGATGTGGAACGGATTTTAGGCAATTTAGGCTGTGAATTGCAGTTAACCTCGAAAAATCCTGTTCTGTGGACTGTGACAGTGCCAGACTACCGTTATCGGGATTTAGAACGGGAAATTGACTTAATTGAAGAAGTGGCGCGACTGTACGGATATGATCGCTTTGTCGATACTTTGCCAGCAAAAACCGCAGCCGGAGGATTATCCTTTGAGGAAACTATACAGCGTCGGGTACGGGAAGCTTTTCGCGCAGTCGGTTTGACGGAATTAGTCCAATATTCCCTCGTTAAACCGGAATTAGCGGAAGTTGTCCTCGCTAATCCCCTTTTTGTCGAGTATTCTGCTTTGCGGACTAATCTCCTAGACGGTTTAATCGAAGCGTTTGAGTATAATCAGTCTCAGGGTAACGGGGCCTTAAATGGCTTCGAGATCGGGCGAGTTTTCCGCTTAGAATCGGATAATATCAACGAATACGATGCAATTGCCGGTATTTTTGGCGGTGATTTCTTCCCGGCCGGACGTTGGCTGCGATCGGGTAAAGAGGTGGCCATGACTTGGTATGAAGCAAAAGGGATTTTAGAAGCAGTATTCGATCGCCTTTCGCTGACAGTAAGCTACGAAAAAGATGCCGAAGATGCGCGTTTTCATCCCGGACGAACAGCATCTTTATGGATTGGCAAACAACGCCTAGGTATATTCGGTCAACTACACCCGCAATTGCGTCAGCAAAAGGGATTAATTGAGGCAGTTTATGCCTTTGAAATCCAGTTCCCGATCCTGTTAGCAACTCTTAGCGATAGTGCCAAAATTACCCCGCGTTTACAGGTCTATTCTACCTATCCGGGGGCAGCGCGAGATATCGCCTTCTTTGTTTCCACAGATATACCCGTAGATAGATTGACAAAAACTATCAAAAATGCTGGGGGAACTCTTTTAGAAAAAGTCGAATTATTCGATCGCTATCAGGGGCAGAATGTGCCAGAAAATCATTGTAGTTTGGCCTTTAGTTTAGTCTATCGTGCCGGCGATCGAACTTTAACCGATGAAGATGTGGAACCCTTAATGACAAAAGTGCGAGAAGCTTTAGTTAAACAGTTCCAAGTTTCTTTAAGAAGTTAAATTCAGCGATCAATTATCAGTTATCAGACATCGACCTTATATTATCTCAAGACTAATCTCACACATCGCTATCAATATCGCCTCTAATGATTACCAATCAGTTTGAGAGTTGCTCAAAGTAGGTTCACTGTTCATATTTTGTCGCTCCGCCACCTTTGAATTGTTAGATAGTAGTGAGGCGATTGCCATATTTTAGTACATCAGATATGATATAAACACATCATGGCTGATCAAAGCAAACCTTTAGCTTGGCTGCATGGTGAGATCAAGACCCCACCTTTCAGTTTAGAAGCACGGATCGAAGCAGGTGTCTTACTCAGGCAACTACAGGAAGGCGAACCCCTTGGTTTGCCACATTCGCGTCCTATGCCAAGTGTAGGCTATCATTGTCATGAGCTACGCATTAGAGACGTCGATAAAAATTGGAGGATTATTTATCGAATTGATGAAGATGCAATCTTGATTATTGAGGTGTTTAATAAGACAACAAGAGCAACACCCAAAAGTGTAATTGAGGTTTGTAAGAAACGCTTGAGTAAATACGATACTGATCAGCAGGAATAAGAGGATGGAAGAGACTAAAAAAGGGCTTTTGGAATCAAAAGGCTGGAAAATCGGAACCGTTTCCGACTTTTTAGAGTTAACGCCCGAAGAGATTATCCTTGTTGAAATCAAACTAGCTCTTAGCAAAAGTTTGAAAAGTCAGCGGCAGAAGATAATGACTCAAAGTGAACTGGCCAATAAAATCGGCTCTAGTCAACCTCGGATTGCCAAAGCTGAAAATGGCGATCCGTCGGTTTCACTGGAATTGCTTATCCCCTCGCTGTTGGCAACAGGTGCCACTCCTCAAGACATCGGACAAATCATTGCCAGTGTCAAAGGCGTTGCTGAATCAAGACCTGAATGCTGATTTTGTGCATCCTATCCACTAATGTTAGTTATTGTCGTTGATGCGATAAATCCCTGAATTTCCCCAGCATCAATACGCTCAAATAATCTTGCTGCGTTTTCCACAAATAGCTCTCGTTCTTGTAGAAAATCAAGAATGACATTGGTATCAATCAGAACTCGCATTATTGATACTTCTCGATCAGATAGGTTAAATAATCGGTTGGGGCGTTAGTTTCCCCTGTAGCTGCCGAAATCTCAGAAACACCTCGCAAGCGCAACAGGTTTCCCCGCTTGGATTTGAGGTTTGCTTCCCGTTTCAGAGAGTCTAGGAGAACTTGTACCAACTGCCAACGATCGCCAGTAGGCAATTGCAATGCCTGATTTTAGATTTCTTGTAACGTCATCAGCCCTTTCCTATCAATTCTTGATCTATTGTAAATCGCTGCTGCCGTTATGCCTGAAAGCACTGCTGGCTCAAGATGTCATACCATCTAACCTCGATCGCCAAGAGATAAGATTTTGGCTGCGCCTCAACCTAGAGATGAGCGGTATAACGGCATAACGCAGCGGCGGCAGATAACCTGTAACTTAGCACCAGCAGCTTTCGTCCGTCTGCTGCCGTGAAGTGTTAGACGCTGGCAAAGACATGAATTAGAACTTTTCTTGAGAATTGTTGTATTACCTCACTTTCATTTCTAGGGTTTGAAGACATCCAGATGGTAGGACAAGCTTCCAGCAGCTTTAGCAGACGAAATACATCTATAGAGACTAAAGTCACAGCGAGTATTAAAAATCCTATTTTTATTAGATTTGATTGAATCAAGAATAGGATGATTAAACTGCTGTCTTATGCGAACTGGAAAGCCATTGCTTTTTAGGAAATATAGTATCCAAGAAATCAAGTAACGGTTATCTTCCCAGTTTTTTATCAATTCTCGCAATAACAACTTTAGATGCTTCTCAACTAAATCTCTGATAGCTTGGTTGTTCGACTGAGCCATCATAGCTTCTATAACCCCTAAAATCTTAGGGAAGGTTTTTACTCTACGTTCTGCAAGCAGAAGCAGTAAGCTAACAGACTTATTCAAGCTAACAGCATCTACCGGGATAAGCGGTCTATACTGCTTATCCATTATGTCTGCAATAAAACGATCTATAACTCCCGTTCCAGGATTCTCCTTGTCAATCCGAAGAACACCTAAATAAAGCTCTTTAAATTCTTTATAAGAGAGCTTTATTCCCTTATTTGGGCGAATTTGGTAATACTTTGAAGCCCATTCACGAAACATTCCTTCAGGCAATTCCCGTATATCAGTTTTATCTTCATTTGGAAGGAGATTATATTCCTTCAAATTTTTCTGCAAGCATTTTATGATATCCTGGCAATCATTCCTTCCCTTACACAAAAACAAGTAATCGTCCTTGAATCGAACAGCAAGAGCCTCTAATTTCCTGACTTTTTGAGAAACCTCTAAGTCAATGGCAGAGAGGATAACCTCACTAATTAGATCGGAAACAGCAGGACCTATCGGTAAACCATTGGTGCAACCATCATTAGCATTTTGAAATAATTTGTCCAATCTGTTTCCCAGAAAACTGGAGTCAGAACGATTACTCCCTGTTCTAATGACTGATTTTGTATGGAATGCCCAAGCAATGCTATGTGTATAAACAGAAGGATAAAAGTTTTTGATGTCAGTGCGAATCAAATATTTATATCTGTAAGCTTCTTCAACCAAATCATTCTCCGCCATCTCTATATATTCATATATCATTCTTCCAGAGCGCAGTTTCCCTAAAGCTCCTAGATGAGAAGCATCAACTGGAATTGGAAAACTGTACGAATAGATACATTTGTCTGGATGAAAAAGGATATCCAGAACTGTATTCCAGTTTTCAGCAAATTCAAGAGCGATATCGTTATGAATTTCAGGATCAATGATACTGAAAGTTCTATCTGTGAAATGTGATTTTGGGAAATGTAGTTCACATAACTGAGAAATCTTAGGCTGATATTTCCGTGTGATTGGACAATATCTCTTGCCATAAATTGGATGTCTCTGCACATGGAAACATGGAGGCAGGACGTAGGCTTCAGGGAAATATCCAACTGTTACAAGCCACTTATAAACATCTCTAGGCTGAAGAGAACGAGCTAGGCGCTCAGTTTTTTGGCTATGTCTTGCGGGTTTACTTACCACTTGTCTCTACCAAAGTATTCATCCCAGAATTTCTACCAACCATCTCTAGGTACTACCCCCACAGATAACTTAAAGCGTCTAACTGTTTATTATACTGACATTTTCCGTCTGGTCAACTCCTTTAGGACAAAAAGCCGAAACTTTCGGGATAATCACCCTATAGAGGGTGATAGCAAGAAACTTTCCGTATATTTTCCGATATATAGCCAGAATATTTCTGGATAACATACCAAATAGTCTTATTATCCCGAAACATTCTGAATATGCTCTTGTAGTCGCCTATAATGGGTTAGTTTGAGAAAAAAACGATGAGTAGTGCTGATTTACGTCAATATGCCCCGGCAACAGAGCGCAATCGTCAACCGATTTTAGTACGATCGCCGATCTTGTCGGTTGGGTTGAGGCACGAAACCCAACATGATCAACTATTAATTTATTTGGTTGGTGTTGGGTTGCACTTTGTTTAACTACATTTTGGCAATAAAGAGGCGATTAGGGTTGATAAACGGCGAACGCTAATCTTGTAAGCTTTAAAAAGTGCTATCTAAAAAACTAAACAAACTATAATTAAAATTACTTCAAAAATTTAGAGAGTAAAGAAGGAAATATGACAGAAATAGTTTTTTTAGTGGAAGATGCACCGGAAGGGGGATATACAGCAAGGGCATTAGGCGAGTCTATTTTTACCGAAGCCGATGATTTACAATCTTTACGAGAAATGGTAAAAGATGCCGTTAATTGTCATTATGATGATATGGAAAATCGCCCTAAAATTATTCGTTTACATATTGTTAGGGATGAGGTATTTGCGGTATGAAGCTACCCAGAGATTTATCCAGTGATGACTTAATCAAAAAATTGTCTGAGTTAGGTTATGAAGTGAGTCGTCAAACGGGTAGCCATATTAGACTAACTACTTCTGAAAATGGTACACATCAGATTACTATTCCTGCTCATAATCCTGTCAAAATAGGCACTTTAAATAATATTTTGCGTGATGTCGCTCTACATTTTAATCTAAGTAAAGATGAACTATTGAAAATACTGTTTTAAAATGGCTATCTCCTGTAGATTGAGTGCGATCCAAGATGATCAATTATTAATTTATTTGGTTGGTGTTGGGTTGCACTTTGTTTAACTACATTTTGGCAATAAAGAGGCGAACGCTTTTATTTTAATAATCTTTCCTATTTTTCATGACTTCCTATCCACACCCAAATATAATCTTCACCATCTTTAAAAGCTAAAGTTCTATAATTAATACCAAATCTTGCCGATCAAAATTCTCCAACTTTTTTAAAAGACAAAGAAGAATGGTTTAAGTCACTTTTTAAAAGCTCAAAATTCTTTCTTGCTAAAATTTGATTTGTTTTTCCCATTGTTGATAGTCTAACTTATTAATCCAATTTCTTAAATACAAAAATTCATCAAAAGTAAGGCTTTCAATTTCCGCTTGAGTTAATTATAACTTTGTCATCTTAGTATCTTTCCACAACAATAGTTCAAATTTGAGTTTTATATTATCATTTTTTATGTAAAAATGGGGATTTGTGATCGCATTTGGCAGAATATTAGAAGTGCGATCGCTTTTCTTGTTGGGTGCATTAACAAAGTATAATGCGCTTTATTTGTTGTCTATTGACGAATTGAATAAACATAAGATAAAATAGTGTTGATACTCGTAACAATTAAAGAGAGATATGAACATCAATTCTATTCAAGATAACTCTTTACCCCTTGAACAAAGAGTGACTGCTTTAGAAACAGAATTATTAGAAATCAAACAAAAACTGACTCAAACCCATTCTTGGTGGTTAAAGATAGCGGGAAGTTTTGAGGAAGATCAGACCTTTGATGAAGTGGTTAAACTAGGACAAGAATGGCGTAAATCTGTTGAGTGATAACTTTAATACATGACATATATTTTTGATACCGATCACCTTAGCTTTATTCAACGGAATGGAAAAGAAGGAAAGCAAACCGCTCCCTTCTCCCCGCTCCCCTGTACTTTCTAAACAGGACTTAGTATCATACCATCTAACCTCGCTCGCCAAAAGAATATTTTATTTAGGTGGAATAGGAAGATGAAATTTATCGGTAAACTAATAAATTATCATCACCTAAACCACTTTCTAGCCTAATTAATAGGGCCATTTCCAGTTAGTAATCTCGTCCTTATCGATACCATTGGTAAAAGCATAATCGAGATTATCGATAATAGCATTTTTCATTCGTTCTTTCACATGACCAGCAGCAGAACCTAATTTCGGCACGCGATCAATGACATCGATTACTAAATGAAAACGATCAACTTGGTTACGAATCGCTAATTCTAGGGGAGTATTAATATTCCCTTCTTCTTTGTAACCGCGCACATGAATACGTTCTTGATTACTGCGACGGTAGGTAAGTTTATGAATCAGCCAAGGATAACCGTGGAAATTAAAGATAATTGGCTTATCAGGGGTAAATAAACTATCAAAATCCCGTTCTGATAAACCGTGGGGGTGTTCACTTTCCGACTGTAATTTAAACAGATCAACCACATTGATAAAGCGAACTTTTAAGTAAGGGAATTCCTCCCGCAGAATTGCCGTTGCTGCTAAAGATTCTTTAGTGATAATATCCCCACAGCAAGCCATAATTACATCCGGTTCATCGGGATTTACTCCATCATCATCGTTACTTGCCCAATCCCAAATACCGATACCTTTGGTGCAGTGTTTAATTGCTTCTTCAATGGTCAAGTATTGCAGGTGTTTCTGTTTATCAGCAACGATAATATTAGTGTAATCCTTGCTCTTGAGACAGTGATTAGCCACACTTAATAAACAGTTACCATCGGGGGGAAGATAAACCCGCACCACGTCGGCACTTTTATTGGTTACTAAATCGATAAAACCGGGGTCTTGGTGACTAAAACCATTGTGATCCTGCCGCCAAACCACCGAGGATAACAACAGATTCCAAGAGGAGACAGAAGCGCGCCAAGGCACATGATTTTTGCAGATATCGAGCCATTTAGCGTGTTGGTTGAACATGGAATCGATAACGTGAGCAAAAGCCTCGTAGGAGTGAAATAAACCGTGACGACCGGATAATAAATAACCCTCTAACCAACCGACTAAAGTATGTTCACTCAGTATCTCCATCACCCGACCATCGGGAGATAATTGGCTACCATCTAAATCCTCCGGATAGGTATCGGCTAACCAAGCTTTTTTAGTCACTTCATAGAGAGCCGCTAAACGATTAGAAGCAGTTTCATCGGGACCAAAAACGCGAAAATTAGTCATATTATTTCGCATTACATCCCGCAAAAATACCCCCATCACTCCCGTGTTTTCCGCTTCCACTTGGGCCGGGTGGGTGACATCTACGGCATATTGACGAAAATCGGGCATTTTTAGGTCTTTACGCAGCAATCCGCCGTTAGCGTGCGGGTTAGCACTCATGCGACGAGGACCAATAGGAGCGAGTTCTTTAAATTCTGGCTTAAATTTACCCGTGGTATAGTCAAATAATTCCTCCGGGTTATAGCTTTTCATCCACTCCTCTAATTTTCTCAAGTGTTCGGGGTTTTCCTGCATAGCACCCATGGGGACTTGGTGAGCGCGCCAGAATCCTTCTACTTTATGACCATCAACGTTTTTCGGACCCGTCCAACCCTTGGGAGACCGGAGGATAATCATCGGCCAGGGGTAACGTTTAGCAATACTCGTGCTGCGAGCTTCCTGTTGATAGGAGCGAATCTGATTGATACAGTGTTCTAGGGTAGCGGCCATTTTTTGATGGCAGTGCATGAGGTCTTCATCTTCCTTACATTCGACGATGTAGGGAGTGTAACCGTAACCGACAAAGAGACTTTCTAACTCGTGCGTCGAAATACGGGAGAGAATGGTGGGATTAGCGATTTTATAACCGTTTAAGTTTAAAATTGGCAGTACCGCACCATCGCGAATCGGGTTAAGGAATTTATTCGAGTGCCATGCGGTGGCAAGGGGACCGGTTTCTGCTTCCCCATCACCCACCACCACGGCCGTAATGAGGTCGGGATTGTCAAAAACAGAACCGTAGGCATGGGAAACACTATAACCCAGTTCGCCGCCCTCATGGATAGAACCGGGGGTTTCGGGGGTGACGTGACTGCCGATGTGACCGGGAAAAGAAAATTGTTTAAAGAATTTTTGTAATCCTTCCTCGTCTTCACTTTTATCGGGGTAAATTTCCGAATAGGTTCCTTCTAGATAAACCGGACCGAGTACCCCCGGCGCCCCATGGCCGGGACCGGCCATAAAAATCATATCGAGGTCGTATTTTTTGATTAAACGGTTGAGGTGAACGTAGGTAAAACTTAAGGCCGGACTTGCTCCCCAGTGACCGAGCAAACGATACTTAACGTGTTCGGGTTTAAGATGTTCTTTGAGGAGGGGATTATCGCGCAGATAAATCATACCTACAGCTAAATAGTTACAAGCGCGCCAATAGGCATGGGTTTTATAGAGTTCGTCTTGAGAAAGGGGATTTTGTTCTGTTAAGGGTCTTTCTGGTGCGAATACCATGAATATTTCTCCAATATCTATGAAGGATAAGATTAAGAGAGTTGATAGACAATTTCTCCAGATTATCGATGGGGAACATCTATTAACCCTCGGTCGGTTTTCAAACTGTAATCAAGAGTCTAACCTTTTGGGGCGCAAAAAACTATTAAAATAAGCTATATTTTGCAAATCTGACTTGGGGAATTTATGTCAGTCCGGCGGGGTTTTTAAATCGCTTTTAAAGGCATATTAATATGTTCTTAACTTAGGTATCAATCATTCTCAGAAAGCTTTTAATGATTTTTTAATGTCGGCTTTTCCCAAAAGGCTATATGATCACATTCTCGTTGGTCGGCCAGGGCCTAATCAGGTTTTCTCGATGCCGGTGGCGGGGACGACTAGAGTGGCAAATTGATGATTTTTTATCTTGGAAGCCCTGAAACTTAAAATCTTTCTATACTTCATCTAGCGATCGATAAAAGCTGATTAGCATATATAGTGATTCTCTACAGGCTAATCAATTCTCAAATTATTTTTTCTTGATCGTGCCTAAGCTTATCGCAGCTGCAAAGGAGTTTTTTTCATGACAAAAGTAAGAGTCGCCATCAACGGATTCGGTCGTATCGGTCGCCTCGTTTTTAGGGCGGGTATCCAAAATCCTGATTTCGAGTTTGTTGGTATTAATGATCTCGTCCCCCCCGATAATATTGCCTATCTGCTCAAATACGACTCCACCCACGGACGTTTTCAGGGTACGGTAGAAGCAAAAGAAGATGGCATCGTCGTGGATGGTAAGTTTATCCCCTGTTACTCGATTAAAGACCCCGCCCAACTGCCCTGGGGTGCAACCGGGGCCGATTATGTGGTCGAGTCCACCGGTTTATTTACCACCGCAGAAGGGGCCGGAAAACACCTAGAAGCAGGGGCCAAACGGGTGGTTATCTCCGCGCCCACCAAAGATCCCGACAAAATTCGTACTATTGTACTGGGCGTTAACGATAATGAGTACGATCCCGCTAAGGATCTGATCGTCTCTAACGCTAGTTGTACCACCAATTGTTTAGCCCCGATCACCAAAGTTATTAACGATAACTTCGGACTAGCGGAAGGATTAATGACCACGGTACACTCGATGACCGCCACTCAACCCACCGTGGACGGTCCATCGAAAAAAGATTGGCGCGGTGGTCGCGGCGCTGGTCAAAATATTATCCCCTCCTCCACGGGAGCAGCCAAAGCAGTAACCCTAGTTATTCCTTCCCTAAAAGGCAAATTAACCGGTATGGCCTTCCGTGTGCCAACTCCCAACGTTTCGGCGGTGGATTTAACCTTTAAAACCGAAAAAGCCACCAGTTACGAGGAAATCTGCGCCGCTATGAAAGCCGCCAGCGAAGGACCGATGAAAGGTATCCTCGGTTATACCGATGAGGAAGTGGTATCGAGTGACTTTATCACCGACCCCCATTCCAGTATCTTTGATGCTAAAGCTGGCATTCAACTTAATGCCAATTTCTTTAAGGTCGTCTCTTGGTACGATAACGAGTGGGGTTACTCCTGCCGGATGTTAGACCTGATGAAAATGATGGCAGCTAAGGAAGCAACCCTAGTAACAGCCTAAATCAGTTATCAGTTATCAGTTATCAGTTATCAGTAACCAGTAAACAGTAAACAGTGAAAAGACAGCACTGTTAATGCCATTAGACATCTCCAAGAGTTAAACAAAATAGTTCTAGGGCTGAAATGTATGTCTTTGTCTATTTAATATTGCTCACTTAATAAGTAGGTGGGTGTTAAAAATTGTCAGATCCCCCCTTATCAAGGGGGGCAGGGGGGATCTCCCCACTTAATCCTCAAATCTGATAACTGATAACTGATAACTGATAACTGATAAGATGAATCCAAAATTTAAAGATATTATCGCTTGGGAACAGGCACAATTGTTAATGCAGCCGGCATTTATTCGGGTGCTGGATAATCTGCGTAAACAGTTAGAAAATTCCCTCTGGAAAGGAACTTATACAGAAATTCAAGATCCCTATCCCAGTTATCTGCTCTGTTTGACTTATCTCGATCGCTCCGTTACTGTAAATATTTGGGAACTTTGTTTTCAAGTCTGTTTTCTCGATTATCCCACCGATGAAGGAGAGAGCGTCACCATCGATACCAGTCTCCTCGACCCCACCGGTGAACTAGATTGGCAGAGTTTGGAAACAAAAACCGAGCGTATTATTAACCGATTATTCGCTAATTTACCCCAATGAAAGCAGCGTTAGACACGATCAAGGCACAGTATGCCGCTAATTTTCTGAAAGATTACCACAATGATCCCCAAAGTTTAGCATCCCAAACAATTTTAATCGATCGCTCCGATTGGGGTTTATTAGAATTAAAAGGCCAGGACCGACTGCGTTTTCTCCACAATCAAACCAGTAACGCGATCGATCGCCTGAAACCGGGTCAGGGTTGTGAGACAATTTTCCTTAACTCTACCGGTCGTACCCTCGATTTTGTCACAGTTTACGCCAGCGATGATTCCCTCCTCATCCTCGTTTCTCCCCAACGTCGTCAATTTTTACTGGAATTGATCGATCGCTATATTTTCCCCTTCGATAAAGTGGAAATTAGCGACTTAACCGATAATTTTGGCATTTTCACCCTAATCGGTACTGAAAGCGGGCAATACCTGCAAAAAATTGCCGTTCCAGAGCAGATTTTAACGGGGGTGCAGCATAGTCATTATCTCCTTTCTCAACCCGCCCTGAGACTGGCCGTCGGCACCGGCTTAGACCTACCCGGATATACTTTAATCGTTGCCGCCGCCGAAGCCGGTCCCCTCTGGGAAAATTTAATTAAAAATGGCGTTACTCCCGCCGATGAGCAGGTGTGGGAATACCTGAGAATCCATCAAGGCCGACCGGCAGTCGATCGAGAATTAACCGAAGATTATAACCCTTTAGAGGCCGGTTTATGGCGAGCGATTGTCTTTGATAAGGGCTGTTATATTGGTCAAGAAACTATCGCCCGTCTCAACACCTATAAAGGCGTAAAACAAAGACTTTGGGGCATAAAACTCAGCCAACCCGTCCCCAGCAATACCCCGATTATTTTAGAAGCGCAAAAAGTCGGTTTACTCACCAGTGTGCTGGAGGATTTTGGCTTGGGTTATGTGAAAACAAAAGCGGGAGGAGAGGGTTTAAAAGTACAAATCGGCGAGGCAACAGGAGAATTAATCCCCTTACCCTTCCTCTCTCACGAATACCCCTTTCAGTGAACAGTAAACAGTAATCAGTAATCAGTGAAAAGACAGTGGCAAACGGGTGCATCTCACATTTGCAGAAATACCGACAATCAGCAATTATCAGTGACTCTTAAATTAGTACAAAAATATGAACAATCGCGTGTAAGCATCCCACCGAAAAACTAATGCGCTCCGGGGTTTGGGGGCGGCGCCACGCCCCCAACGGGGGGTTTGGGGGGTAGAACCCCCCAAAAGCTTGGATTGAGTGATAAAATCGAAAGTAACGCCCAATTTTAAAAGAGAGTTTCCCCTTAAAAATCCCAACTTCGTAGATTTACAAAAACGAGATACACCCGTAGAAAACTGCTATTTAATACTGATAACTGATAACTGATAACCCCCCTAACCCCAGCGACTAGCGATAGGCATTCGCCAACCAGTGCCAAAAGCGCGATCGCTAATTTTTAGACCAGGAGGGGCTTGTTTGCGCTTAAATTCGGCATTTTTAACTAATTTAATCACTTTCTGCACAATTTCAGCCTCAAAGCCGGCGGCGATAATTTGTTCGGCGGATTGATGGCGATCGATTAATAGTGCTAAAATAGCATCTAAAATCTCGTAGGGAGGTAAAGAATCTTGATCCTTCTGATTGGGTTTTAATTCAGCACTAGGAGCTTTATTAATCACATTGAGGGGAATAATTTCCCCGTGCCGATTTAACCAGCGACAGAGGGAATAAACGCGGGTTTTCGGCACATCAGCAATCACTGCTAAACCACCATTCATATCACCGTAAAGGGTGCAATATCCCACCGCCATTTCTGATTTATTGCCAGTGGATAATAGTAAATGTCCGAATTTATTAGAGAGAGCCATTAATAAATTACCGCGAATGCGTGACTGAAGATTTTCTTCGGCAATACCGAAATCAGTCCCAGCGAAAAGCCGCTCTAAAAGTTGATCATAAGCGGTCATAATTTCTTGAATTGCTAACTTCTCACTTTTGATACCTAAATTATTAACTAAAGCCACCGCATCACTAATGGAATGGTCGGAACTATAGGGAGAAGGCATCATCACAGCGAGAACATTTTCTTTACCTAATGCGTCGCTGGCAATAGCGGCAACTAAACTGGAATCAATGCCACCACTCAAGCCGAAAATTACCCGTTTAAAACCGCATTTCTGCACATAATCTCGCACTCCTAAGACTAAAGCTCGATAAATTTCCTCATCTTCATTGACAGGTAAAGGATGAATAACCGCAGGTAACAAATCCTGATTAAACTCGATCAATTCTAGGCTAGAAGTAAATGCTTGGGCGCGATAAATCACTTCTCCTTGTCTGTTAAAAGCCACGCTGTCACCATCAAAAATTAAATCATCATTACCTCCCACTTGATTGACATAAACTATAGGTAAATTATATCTAGTGGCACTATGGGATAATAAAGATTCTCGCAATTTTTGCTTACCGACACTGTAGGGAGAAGCGGAAAGATTAACGATTAAATCCACTCCTAAATTAGCTAAATCGGCGATGGGATTAACCGCGTATTGACGTTGACCCCAAAATTGTTCATCATTCCAAACATCTTCACAGATAGTTACACCGATTTTTACATTATTTTCTGTTAGTTGAAAATATTGACTTTCTTTCCCAGAAGCAAAGTAACGATCCTCATCAAAAACATCGTAGGTAGGCAATAAACGTTTAGTAAAAATTTGTTTAATTTCTTGACTTTTTAACAAAGCTATGCTATTGAATAGCGGCTTTTCTCCTCTGACCGTTGCCGAGGGATTTTTTTCCACAAAACCGACTAAGACGGCTAACTTTTCTGGTAATTGTTGGGACAATAATTGCAATTGTCGAGAGATTTTCTCCACAAAACCCAGATTTAATAATAAGTCTCTGGGAGGATAACCACAGAGGGATAATTCCGGGGTTAAAAGTAATTCTGCTCCCTGATTAAATGCCGTTTGAGCAGCCTCTAAAATTCTTTGGGCATTTCCTTCGATATCTCCAACAATGGGATTTAATTGAGCGATAGCAATTCTCATATTTTTTCCTATTTAAACAAAAACTAACGGTTGCTCTTTAAAGGGAGCAAAAGCTTTTTCATCAAAGCGATATAAACTAGCCGGACGACCGGCACCACGAGAGACTTTTAAACCCATATCCTTGAGAAATCCTAATTTCAACAGCCGATTTCTGAAGTTAGAATAATCACTAAAATTTTTACCTAAAATTGTCTCATAAAATTGATAAAGATCATTTAAAGTAAATAATTCTGGTAAAACCTCAAAAGCGACGGGACTATATTCTACTTTATTGCGTAATCTTTGCCAGCCATATTCCAAAATTTGACCGTGATTAAAGGCTAAATCTGGCACTTTATCAATCATATACCAAGTGATATTATAATCCCGTTCAGTGATTAACTTTGCTTCCTCAAACCGCACTAAAGCGAAGTAACTCACCGATAGATAACGTTTCCCAAAACTCTCGGCCGCTGCCGGGGAATCTCCCTCTGGACTGCCAAAAGTATATAACTGTTCCAGATAGAGATTATTGACGCTAATTTTCTCGGCTAAAATTCGATAGGCTGCCGTTTCAAGTGATTCCCCATTTCTCACTAAAGTTCCGGGTAAACTCCAGTAATTACTAAAAGGTTCTTCCCGTCTTTTAATCAGAAGCACCAGCAGCCGATTTAATTGGGTATCAACGGAAAAGATCACGTTATCAACTCCGACTTTAAAATCAGCTAGAGATTTATTAGCTAGGGTCTTTGGCGGTTTCATGCGTAAAGTTTTTGACCTTCGATATAATCTTTAATCGGTGCAGGAACAGCCTGTTTATCGCCTTTTTCTCGATAATCTGTTGAGGATACAGCCGGAGCAAATACATCGGCAATTAGACAATCACCCCCTAATGTTTGCAGTTGTTCAATATCATCTTGGTTAATAGGATATCCTGGACGAGGAATCACGAGAATTTTGACTTTTTCTAGTAATTCTTGGCTGCGATACCAGTGCCTAATTTGTCCAGCTAAATCGGAACCAATGACTAGGGTATATTCCTCCTGTTCTCCCCAAATTGCTTGCGCTTTTTCCACACTAATTAAGCTACGTCGATCGCTTAATTCTCGTCGCAGTTGTATATTATCCCTTGGGGGTTGAATATCCCGGATGAGCAAATTTAACATCCTCAGACGATGTTCGAGACTGGTTTGATGATTTTTAAAGGGATTATCGGCGGCCCAAACTGCAACGATATCGTACTGTTCCGATAACCATTTTAGTATGGCTTGATGACCGGCAGTAGGAGGATCGGCACTGGTTCCAAAAAGGGCAATTTTAAGCATAGGGTTCAATTGCTTGCTCACTGAGGGATTAGTTTAACTCTGCTCAAGCTTGGCAAAGATTAACTTCTCCCCATTATAGTTGATTTTACCAAAATAGGGCAAGAGGATCAGTGATCAGTAATCAGTGATCAGTAATCAGTGATCAGTGAAGTTTTGCGACGAGTGGGCTGCTATTAACTTAACAGAAAATTCCCTAACACTTGGCCGTTCTGAATAGGGGAGATTGCGTCTAATTGCAAAGGGTGCATCTCACATTTGCAGAAATACCGACAATCAGCACTTATCAGTGACTCTTAAATTGGTACAAAAATATGAACAATCGCGTGTAAGCATCCCACCGAAAAGCTAATGCGCGGGGGGTTTGGGGGCGGCGCCACGCCCCCAACGGGGGGTTTGGGGGGTAGAACCCCCCAAAGGCTTGGATTGAGTGATAAAATCGGAAGTAATGCCCGATTTTAAAAGAGAGTTTCCCCGTAAAAATCCCAATTGGTAGATTGACAAAAATGAGATGCACCTATTGCAAAAAGATACTTATTCTTGAATAAGAGCATAATCATAATGCTCCAAAATTTCACCTAAACAGGATGAATTATCATCGTATAAATTACCTAAGTTGTCTTCTTGCAAATGGTTTCTAACCCGATCAAAAAGCCCAACGGAATAGACACTATCATCATGACGAGAACGGTATCTAATCCCATCTACTCCTTGGGGATGTTCCCAAATTGCCTGCCCCCAAGTCCGACAATATTCATAATCACCAGAAGAAATGCGGGCATCTATTCCTATGCGAACAAGGGCCGGCCCCGTTAAGTCGGCCAACACTAAAGTGCGATCGCTTCTAATTCTAAAAAGATTTCTATTTCTTAGGGCTGTAACGGTTACGGCTCCGTCAAATGTTCGTCCAAAACATTCAATAAAGGTACTGTACTCATCACCCACATAGAGAAGCCCATAGCCCTGATTTGGCCCATCGAAACGACCGCTACCACTGCGGTCAAAATGAAGACTAGAAAGGTGTCCGGTTTTATTTAATCTTAGCCAGGGGCCTGGGGTTTCAATGACGGGCAATTGACGCTGACTAAAATCGTCTGGTGGGAGGGGAAAAGGAGGCAAACCCATTACGCCGCGCTATGACTCCCGTAGCACTTAGCGGCCCAAACCACTGGCTCGATTTCTCCCTTTTGGAGTTTTTCTAGCGGGGTTGCTCCCTCTAAACGAATATCACCCGTAAGCAGAAAGAGCATTTGTGTCCAAGCACCGTCTTCTTTTAAAACGGCTAACACTTGGTCTAAACCTGACAAAACTTTGCCATCAATAAATTGCCAAGCAGGATAAACTAATTCTTCGTTGACAGATAAACCTAAGACCTGATGATTGAGCCTCATAGTTTCTAATTCCAAAGAACTACAGGCTAAAACACTACAAACCTCAGCGCTGGTTAAGGTTCCGCCTTGCTTAGATAGGAACCGCTTCTTCGCTTCTTCGCCTCGTTTAATGGCAGCTGCCAACGGAGGGGCTAAAGCTAAAGGAGATTGTGTTTTTTGTATAGATTCTAACATTTTTAAGCAACCCTACCACCGCGAACGTATTTTGAATCCTTGATTAGTTTTTAGGAAGACCCTATCTACCCCTCATAATAACAGATGGTGGGCATTGCCTACCATACATATAGCAATTCTATTTGAGATTTAAACTGTCACCTATTGATAACAAGGGACTTAAGCCCCTTGTCTATGTTAACCATTATTTAGTCTCCTTTTTTTTCGCTGTGCATTAACTTTAACCCTACATTAACGTACAGATGGGCAATCGTTATCGGATTAATTGTTTCTGGCAACCGTCCTGCATATAAAGGTACAGAGAGTCCGGCTAGAATCAAGAGTAACCCCAGATTCTTTTTGAGATTAAATTTGTCGTTAGTTTTCATAACATTTGTGAAATTATACACCTCTTTTATATCAACCAAGGTTATTCTATGTCACCCAATAAAAGTTGTAATTTTGATACTTTTTTAGGTTTTAAAATTGTAACAATTATTGGTTTGACTTTGCAATAATTATTAGTTTAAAGACTCAATAATTGTTGGTTTAACTTTGCAATAATTGTTGGTTTAACTTTGCAATAATTGTTGGTTTAACTTTGCAATAATTATTGGTTTTCAATTCCAGAATTTTGGATTATCTTACATACATAAGGTTCATCCCGTATTGCAGAAATGGAGCGGAATGGTATGTCGAATGCAACTGTTAATCAAGCAATTATCAACTGTGTATATGTAAACAGCACAGAAAAAACAGCTATTCTCAAAAATAACTTTGACTTGATAGGACAAAGGCGGGAGCGAGTCGTTGAGGTGGGCGAAAAAATTTTTTTTAAAGCTCCTGAATGGGGACACTTAGAGATTTTTACCTATGAAATGGCTACGATGATTCTGGAGGATAGAATTCCCTGTCGAGAATTGGCGATATAAGGGAGGATTTGGGCAATAATTATTGGTTGATTTCTCTTTTGGTTTTATGGGACTATCGCAGAAGCAATATAACTTTACGGTTATTATTGCAATACACTTTGAAAAAGTATCGGTGACTACAAATACAGCTATGTTGACTACCTTAAGATCGATCGAAAGTCCCTCCAACCCAACGAGGGTCGCATCTAACCCAAGGAGAGTACTATGGAACGAACAACTCCCCCATCACTATGCGATGCCCAAAAGCAGGCAAGAAACTGTGGTTTGGATATACCCAAGCTAGAAGCTTTATTGAAAGAAATCGAACCCTTATCTGATAAATATAAGGAGATATTTTATCGGGCGGCTACAGGGCTTTATTCCGCCGATGATTTGGCTGAAATGTTCAATCATAGCCCAAAAAATCTAAACGCGGATTTCAACAAAAACCTAGGATCCCATCTTAAGGATTACCTTGAGTTAGATGAGCGGGTGGGAATTACTTCTTTAAGAAGAGTTCTCTTTAAAAAAGACTATTTTGTTGACATTAATGACGATGAATCAGTAAAAGTTTTGCCAACACGCTATGCTGAAAATTCGCAATTAGAGGAGCCTTCTGCTTCAGACCCAATTATTGTTGATCAGAATACCACCAATCAAGGAGATTGATTTAAAAATGGAAAACACAGAGTTATTGTACGAGATACCACCATCGGTCACTCCCCGTGCTGACATTATTAATGGTTTGTTAGCTCAACTAGACAATGAACAGGATAGCGATCGCCGTGCTGAAATCATAAGAAAATTAGGAGAATATCCTGAGCCTCAAGTGATTAAAAAACCTTTAAAAAATCGTTCTTCGGTACTTGTTATGCTATCACAAATACCGGACTTGATGCGTAAAGGTTTCAGGATAATCAAACAGTCCCCAGCATACTACCTGCCGAAGAACCTAAAAAATGAACAGGACAGCGATCGCCGTGCTGAAATCATAAGGAAATTAGGAGAATATCCTGAGCCTCAAGTGATTAAAAAACTTTGGGATTTGAGAAATAATCTCGAAAACGAATCTGATGATTTTGTGCAGTACGAAATTAAGCTTAGTTTGCGTAAAGTGACTAATCATCCTAGTATAAATATTGATTTTTTTCTGGATAACTTAGAGGTATTCCAATCAAAAGATAACAATTCTCAAGCTCCAAAAGTCTTAATTGACGCTGATCTGATCGAAGAGTTTTTATTACGAAATCAGACGACTCTTAACAGGGAAGCTACTAGGGTTATGGGACTTGTTTTAGAGGGAAAAATTAATCCTTACATTGGGGAAATGGGATTAATCAAAATTTGGCATAATATCAAAAATCTGAAATCTAGAGAAGATGCCAATCGTTCGATCATTGAACTTCTGAGTAAGATTAACGTCGGTCAAGTTAACTTGAAAGACATTGACCTAGAAAAATATCCCAACGTTAACTTAAAAACGGCAATTCAAGTTGAGATTGCCAGAAAGTATAGCCTAGCAGGTATTATCACCATCAGAGATCGAGAATTCATTGCCAGTGGGTATCCTTTTGTGGGTTCTCCTTCCTTATTCTTACAGTTTTTAGGGGAAGATACCTCGCCGGCATCTATCGAAAGAACTCTCAAAAATCTCGGTAAAGCGGCAATGGAAAATGAAAAAGTAAAACTCAACCAGCTTTTAGAAAACGAGCCTCAACAAAACTTATTCTTTGAAGATAATCTTTTGCTTTTTCAAGGCTGGAAAATTGAGAACTTTGAAATTCTTTGTGCTAATAACAATTTAACTGCTGCGACAGTTATTCTATGTAATACAAAAACCCAAGAGCGTTACACTGAATCAGCCTTTAAAAAAGGTTCAGTAGATGCACTTTTTACTGCTTTTAATGAGGCTATAGCTCATTTAGTTGAAATTAAACATGACCTTAAATCTGTCTATTTGGCCAACTTAAAAAAAGGTCAACAAGGAGACGTAACTGTCAAGGTGATGGTCGAGTATGATGGTAAAGAAGTTATTACCATCCACACCCATGAAAATATTCTCAAGGCTTATTTTTTCGCCTACGTCAAAGCGATGATTGCCGTTTATGCACCCGATGAATATCACCCCGATATTCATAGCACGAAAGAATTGACATATTTGTACAAAATTGGCCGACGAGATTTTCATGGACTGAATTTCAGCCAAGTCAATTTAATGGATGGTGAGGCCAATCTTTCCGATGCAAAATTGATGGGATGTAACTTCAGTCAGGCTAATCTTTCGAGGGTTAATTTAACTAATGCTGATTTAACAGGAGCCGATTTAAGTCATGCCAATTTGAGCAAAGCTGATTTAACAAGAGCCAATTTGAGCAAAGCTAATTTAACGGGAGCTAACTTGACCGATGTTAAATTAGATGAAAATAATCTAACCCTCCTTGATGGCACAATTTTGACTAACACAATTATGCCTGAAATTAACATTGAAATTAGCGGCGAATCCCGTTTAGAAAAGGTTGGTCAACTACTCAAACACATTGATCCTAAAAGTCAATCTCGAATCTTGGCTATTCACTCCATGACAGATTCCATCTGGTGGGATAATCCCCTTGGTCAAAAATTCTGGGAAGTTAACGAAGAACTAATCAAAAGGGAGATTTCTATTCAACGAGTCTTTATTCTTCCTGAAGTTCCGACTCCAAAGCATTTACAGGTGATTCAGGAACAACTTAACTCTGGCATAGAAGTTGCTTGGATTTGTCAGGAAAAAGCCAAAGATGTTGAAGGCTATCGTTGGGATGATACCAACCTATTGATTAGCGAAAACTTATCTGTTCCAAGAAATTCTTTTACAGCGAGAAGAACTATGAATGGTCAAACAGAAACAGGTTATATTTCCTATCAAACAAGAGTTGTCGAGACAGATAAAAGTATCTTTAACGCTCTATGGGAAAAATCCGAAAAACTCTCTACTCAAGCTAATATTCAGGAACAATTAGCAAACCTGAATACCTGACCCCGAACTTTATTGTTTTATTAACTGATGCTCACAATGCGATCGCTTTTTCTATTTTGTTTTCATAAAAAGCGATCGCTAAAAAGAAATTTCTCGGTCGTTTGTCACACAATCCTGAAGATATAAATCAATTAGTTCCTGATAAGAAATTCCTTTTTCTTTTGCTTTTTTTTCAAAGAAATCAATGACATCAATCCTTAAAGGTAAAGTGACCTGCCGCTTGAGTTGTTGAGCAAAAGGATTAGGACGACTTTTCATATTAGCGAGATCATACTCTGATTTCATAAACAATAACCTCGATGAGGACAGTATAGTATTTTGGTTAAATTTAACGACTCAATTATAATACATACAATCAAATTAACGATAGTTCGCTCTTAAAAAATTTTTCTCTCTCACCTCAGAAAAACTGCGATCACTCTTTCTATTCTGTTTGAATAAAAAGCGATTGCCCCACAGTTAGCTCTTCTGGTTTTTGTGTGGAAGGAAGAAGAATAGACCTCTCCATAATATTATCTCAAGACCAAAAGTCTTTCTAGTCAAGGAATATACCCGAATAAAAATTATTTTAATTGCCTCATATTTTTTCAGTAAAATTGAATTAGCAAGGACAGATATACATTTCAGCTATCGAACTGCTTAATTAGTACATAAGCTAAAAGCAAGCTGTGACTGGGTTATAATTTTTGGAGATGTCTAATAGGGATAATTTGAGTGCATCTCAATTTGGTCGAAATATCTAGAGAACATTTTGGGCGCACGCGGTGCGCCCCTACCATTGGCACAATAATATTATTGTAGGGGCGAATTGCATTCGCCCTCCTCGAATAACTTCTGCTGCTCACCAATAGGTGAGAGAAAGTCACAAATAGGAGATGCAGCCGATAATTTTCCGGAAATATAGTCTTTAAAGCCTTGTGGCAAGACCCCCACGAATGATAAGCACTGATTATCACACAAAGTCGAGGAGAACCCACAGTTTAAACTGATAAAACCGCCATCGACAAAGAAGCGGTGAGGAGTAGTTCATTAGAACTACTCAGGATAGTTAGGCAGAGAATGATATTGAAAGATGCCAAATATACTGCCGACACTGCCGATACTGAGAATACTGCCAACACTGCCGATACTGAGAATACTGCCAACACTGCCAATACTGAGCATACTGCCGATACTAACCAGACTTAAAATGCTGCTGGCACTAGCGAGACTTAAAATACTGCCGGCACTGCCTAAACTCAAGATACAGCGATAACTAGCTTTGCTCAGATAATTAAGACCAGAAATCATTTTAAATCGGGGAAAGATTGGGGAATAGTTAGGGAAGTATTTTGCCAAACCTGTTGTAAACGCATAGCCGGCATAGTTAGATAAAGAATATCACCTTGATCGAGAGTGATTTCTAGTAATTGCCAACCGTGGATAGTTTGACCCTGTTTTTCTAAGTAAAGTGGCACAAAATCGGCATTCATCGCCGCTTCCTTGATAATTTGCCCCATAAAAGGATGATTAGGTGTGATTAATGTAGCCAAAGCAACCCAGAGGAGATCATCGGTCATGCCATTACCGAGAATTCTACCGCCCAAAGCGGCCGCAGCGAAGGAATAGGTAGCCAGATCCCGGGGACATAATACCGTATCAAAATCAAAAACCTCTTGAATCGATCGCCCGAATTGTTCCTGAGAGCAGCGTAAAACTAGATTAATTTTAGGAGCGATCGCTTTAGCAGTGAGGGCAATCTCCACATTAATCATATCCTCGTAAGTAACCACGATCAAAGATTCGGCGTTGTTAATATTAGCCGTTTCTAGGGTAGCCACTAGACGCGCATCCTCGATGATGACGGGGATTCCCCAGGAGCGCACGGAATGCAAAAATCGATTATTGGGGTCCGATTCGATCACCACCACTTCACAGCCTTGCTCGTGCAATTGTCGCACGATCCGGGTGCCGATACCTCCTAAACCACAGATAATGTGATGATTGCGGACGGGAATGCGGGTAGCATCCCAAAACTGCTTAAAGCGACTACCGAGAATAAAATCGTTAAGGAGAGCATAACAGATACCGATAACCCCCGCACCGACAATCATCATGACCACGGTAAAAATTTTGATACTATCGGGGGTAGATTCGGCCACTTTTTCGTTACCTCCGGCACCGGTAATCATCCCGACAGAGAAATAGAGGGAATCGACAAGGGAAATTTTTTGATTAACGCTGAGATAGGTAATGGTAGCAAGGGAAATCATCCCCAAGAGGGAAAGGGTGACAAGAATTACCGGTTGGACATAGTGCTGATAGGGACGAAGATTGAGCAGATTTCTCAGCCACTTTTGCAGTTTAAAACGCTGTTTTGCCTTAATTGTCGGTTTATTGCCGATAATCAGATGATCGCCAGTTGCGAGTTTTTTGCCTAAAAGAACTGCTGAAACCAGATCGATTTCGTCGTGAGCGGGGAGATAATAGATTAACATCCGGGCCGGATCGTCCCAAAGCTCGTAGAGGGGTAATCCCCACCAAGGATGATTTTCCTCGATAATTATCTCTTGAATTGGCCAAAGGCGATCGAATAGCTGTAATTGACCGATAGCTTTATTACCAAGGGCAGCAAAGGAAAAGATCGGAGCCGCTAGGGAAGCAACGCTCATGCTAACGTGAGCAGGGAGGGTTTGATCGAGTCTTTCTCCTAAAGTTTCGTTAAATAGTCGGTTAACTATCCGAATTTTCGGGTTAATTATCCTGGCGCGGGTGAGAATTTCCAGATTGAGTGCGTCGTTATCGATGGCCAAAACTAGGGTTTCTGCATCTGGAAGGCCAGCTTGCAGGAGAGTTTTAGGAGAGCAGGGATCGCCGATAATAATATCAGACTGGTATTCGCAGACCATTTGGCGATCGCTAATCGCTACTACTGCCGCAGATTGTTGTTTGAGTAAACAAAAGATTTTATAACCCGTGCGACCTAATCCACAGACGATGATTTGCGGTTTCATTCGTCGAGCGCGTTTTTTGCTGATTAACCTTTCATTTGTAGCGCAAAAACTAGGAAAAATCTGTAACTAAAGCTGCAATGCTGCCAATTTTCCTAATCAGGCTTTGAAGATGATAAAATAACCCTCATCATTGATTTAATCACCTAAGCCTTGACTCGCTTTCTTTGGGATAAATTTAGTAAAGATTACCTCGAAACTTTTCTTGCTTCTTCCGGTGACGTGAAAACCAGCCTTGATGTGACGGCAGAAACTCAAGAAATCGATGTGTATTTTCGACCGACTTCCCCCAAAATACCGCCCGAATTAGGCCTATTGGGCAAATTAGCTCAAACCCCTTGTCTATTGGAACCCTATCGCAATCCTGTCACGATTGAGGGAATTCTCGCTTGTTTATCTAAACTGTTGACTGTGCGGGAACAATTACAAAGAGAAGCTCACCGTCATCAACAACCCTTATTAGCAGAAA
>VYLF01000527.1_pt1 | contig 29996 bp, 29 predicted proteins | sample 5114371 | NCBI WGS metagenome assembly VYLF01 (sample SAMN12291773, study PRJNA351875) | freshwater metagenome | isolation source: freshwater lake | place: USA: Michigan, Kent Lake | collected 2013-08-15 | reverse complement strand
TTTGGTAAATTCGGCACTTCCTCCCTGATGTTTTTTCTTAAAGTTAGGATACTTAGTACGACCAGCAAAGAAGTTAGTAAAAGCTGTTTGTAGGTGTCTTAACCCTTGTTGTAAAGGTACACAGCTTACCTCGTTGAGAAAGTTTAATTCTTCTTGCTTTTTCCAATCAGTTAGCATTGAAGACGTTTCAGCATATCCTACTCTTTCTTGTCTTTCGTACCAAGCTTGTGTTCGTTCGTGGAGAGCTTTATTGTAAACCAATCTTACACAGCCCAATGTGCGCCGCAATAGCGACTCTTGTGTTGGTGTGGGGTAAAATCGAAACGAATAGGCTTTTTCCATGTCCTTTCACACTAGCATATATTTCGTAAATGTGCTAATATTTAACAGTAAAGCCGTCGTAGAACGACGGGGTTTCAGACCCAAAATTTTCGATGAAAATCCCCTTTACCAAATATCAAGGCCTGGGCAATGATTTTATTTTGATAGATAACCGTCACAGTCCCGAACCCCTGATCACAGCGGAAATGGCCGTGGCTATGTGCGATCGACATTTTGGCATCGGTGCCGATGGCGTGATTTTTGCGCTTCCCGGCCAAGCAGCAACCGACTACACCATGAGAATTTTCAACTCTGATGGTTCGGAACCGGAAATGTGTGGTAACGGTATTCGCTGTCTAGCCCAATTTATCGCCCGTTTAGAGGCTAACAACGCCATTGGCCGCACCTATCGCATTCATACTCTAGCAGGAACGATAATTCCCCGTTTAGAAGCCAATGAACAGGTAACGGTCGATATGGGACCGCCGCAACTCCTCGGCAGTGAAATCCCCACCACCTTGGTCAAGGGGTCAGAAAAAATCCTCGCGGTTCCCCTAGAGGTGGAGGGCAAAGATTGGTTAGTTACTTGCGTTAGTATGGGTAATCCCCACTGTGTCACTTTTGTGGGTGATCTGGCCTCTATTCCCCTCGAAACTATCGGGCCAAAATTTGAGCATCATCCAGTTTTTCCCCAACGGACTAATGTGGAGTTTGTGGAAGTAGTCGCATCGGATTATATGAAGATGCTTGTCTGGGAAAGAGGAGCGGGAATTACTCTCGCTTGCGGTACCGGTGCTTGTGCTGTGGTAGTGGCGGCCGTGTTAACGGCTAAATGCGATCGCCATTGTACCGTGGAACTCCCCGGTGGTTGTCTTCAGATTCACTGGTCCCAAACCGATAACCGGGTTTACATGACAGGTCCTGCTAAAGCTGTTTTTGAGGGCATTTATGGTATCTAAACCACCCCGTCTGGACGGGGACTGAACTCCCCGAACAGCGCTACGGGATTGTTAATTCTTAGAGACTGGTAATCCAAGCAATAATTCCTTTACCAGTTAACAATTCAATGGCTAAAAGAGAGACAAAGCCAATCATGGCTAGTCTGCCATTCAATTTTTCAGCGTTTTTGGTAAAACCGAGACTGCTAGAACTATCAACGTACATTTTCGGCTCGACAGCAAAATTATTCAGTCTTCCTTGTTCTTCGGTGGTGTAGCCGCGGGCAGTCATGGGGAGGCTCCTTTTGTATGCTTATGTTAAGAAGTGTAACATATTATTAAGTTATGTTGCAAATTTTAACAAAAAATTTCTGGAGACTCAGAAAAACTCGATCGGGTATTCAGTCAACGGCAAGGTTCTGGGCTGTCAGGGTAGTGCTATAGTTTTATCTTCTCTGGGTTTATTGAGGAAATTTTGCTTTTTTATTGACAAATTACTTAGATTGTGGTAACAAAGAGGTGTATGCTTGGCCACCATAACCAAGGGGAAAACAAAAACTATCTTAAGGTCGCCAGAGGACTGCCGTTAAACCGTACAGGAGTTAGCTGGAGATAAATTGCCACCGAAAGCGAACCCGAACCTAGGGAGTCAACTGACCTTGAGCGAAGATGTGCCGAATGGGTTAAGTGTGGGGAGAATAGGGAAAAACCACTAGGAAAAACCTGAATAGAATCTTAATATATAGAGTGCCTAGTAGCCGTAACGATTGCGCTCACTGTTTTTGTAAATTCTATGGCAGAGATTAGCCCAGAGATCAACCTCATGCAGATAGCGACTATACTCAACCAATATCGATTTGAAATGAGAGGATACAAAGCGCAGGAATTAATCGAGCGCTGGTTGCCCATCTATTCGCTCAATTGGATTCGCATGGCGATTTTAGAGGCCCTCTATCAGGGACGTTACAAAGTCATTTCGGTGGAGGAAATCCTCAAAATTTGGCACCGTCGCGGCCATCCTACCTTTCATTTCACGGGGGAATTCGAGCGCTTGGTTTGTAAAAACTTGCTAGATTCCCAGTTAAATGGCAAAAAATCAGCAGTTATCCCTAAACGGGAACAGGCGAATACACCTTCTCCCACCCTTGAGCAGCCCTGTCCAGAGCCAGAAGCGGGCAAAACCGATAATAATGGCACAGTAGCCACGAGTAAAGATTCTTTACTCAACTTAGAAACTTCTCTTTTTAACGATCCTCGCAAAGGTATGAGTAATGTGGAGGAATTATTCTCGCAGTTAACCCCGGAAACGCCCAAATTCCCTGAATTAGAATCAGTGCCTAAATCGCCTAACGGTCCTGGAACTAGGGAGAATTTTCCGGCTAATTTTAAACCGGCAATCGATGAGTTTATCCCTTTGTTAGACCCTTCGGAATTGTATCCCAAATTAAAAGCTGTCGCCCGCTCACAGCATAAGTAGGGTTGGCTGAAAAAGTTTTTCCTAGAGGCAGGGTGTGGGGTGTGGGGTGGTGGGGTACTGACACCAATTAATTCCCCGCCCTCAAGAAAAAAATCGCCCTGACGATTAAAATAGAGTTAACTTTTCCCCTCAAGGCTCTGCTCAATTAACTAGCATTATGACATCCTCCTATTTTGGTCTAGAAACCGAAGAAAATAAACTAATTAACTCTAATAATCTCTCGTTCGCCGCTTCTCTTGGTATTCATGCCCTAATTTTAGCGATTATCTTACCTAATTTCCTCAATAATCCAGCGCAGGAGCCAAAAAAGGATTTACGCAACGTCAATCTGATTGAATTGAACCCTCTAGAGCAGTCACGTCTTCCTAATCTCGACTCCTCCCTATCCAGCTTACCGGAACTGCCTAACCCCAATTTGTCTTCTTCCTCTTTGCCACCTCTCCCCCCCATCGATGGTATCCATAACAGCACCTTACCTCCTTTACCCTCGGTTTCTTCCCTTCCCCCTTTACCGTCCTTACCTGCTTTACCTCCCCTCTCCTCTTTACCCTCCGTCAATATCTATTCTCCTCCCGTGGCATCTATCCCCTCTCTGGGTAGATTACCGATTCCTCGCAATTTTCCCACTTCTACCCCCAGTTTACCCAGTCCTCCTTCTGTTCCCACCCTGCCGGACAATAATAATCTGCCTAGGGAGACTAATAACAACCGGATACCGCCTTACTTCGATCCCTACCAAGATAATCTAACTTTAGATAGATTGCGAAATTCGCCCCTTAGTGCATCGCAACAGGCGCAGGAACAATTAAACAATTCCCTAGCCCGCACGCCGGAGCCGAATGGTCAATCGCCCCTCGATGAACAGCGTCGTCAACAATTAATGTGGGAAATGCGGGAACGTTTGCGCTCCCTGGAGGCGGATAAAAGCAATACCAGTAACGAGGATGCTATGAGAAATCAGGTGGATTGGCTGGCCAGAGTCCAAAAAACTAATCCTAACGCCTTAAATGAACTAAATCAGCCCAATCAGGGCAGCAGAGGCATAACTACCGTCAATTTGACTGGTAATTATCCCGCCACGGCTTGTTCCCGTCAATTAGCGGGGACGGCGGTTTATGGGGTGACGGTGGATAGTCAAGGCCGCCTCAGCAGTGAACCCCAGTTAATTAAAAGTGCTGGCTTCCCGATTTTCAATCAACAGGCGGCTGGGGAAGTGAGATCAACTCGTTTTAATAATCCCAGTGGTGAGTCGAGAATCTATCAGGTGCGAGTCAGTTTTGCCCCTAACCCGGAAGTGTGCCGAGGTGCGATCGCTAATCCCCCAAAACCGGAGGGTAGTAACCTCAATACCCGTAACTCCCCCCCCGTAACGCCGGCAATTGAAACCCCGCTTCGTCCTAATCAAACCCCGCAACCGGCCGTTAGTCCCCAACCGGATAACGTCAAGCCGCCCGAAACCACAGGTCCAAATCCACCCCAAACCCAGCCAGAACCGCCCAAAGAAGCGATAATCGAAGAAAAAGCCCCAGAAAATCCTCCCCAAACCCCCGCTCTCAATCAGCCGGAGGTTTCCCCCGCCGGTCCCCCCACTAGCCAAAATCCTCAACCCCTGAGCGAGGAAGCCTTGCCCCCCGGTCCGCCGGCGGAAGCTAAAACTGAACCAGAAAGTTAGTCCATCAGCCTTTTCAGTGATCAGTGATCAGTTATCAGTAATCAGATGTGAGTTTTAGGTTCACTGATTACTGAAAAAAACTCTCATCTTCCTAGTCCATAATTCGATCCCCCCTGCCCCCCTTGATAAGGCTGGTGCCGATCCCCCCTTAGTCCCCCCTTGATAAGGGGGGCATCTGATAATTTTTAACGGCTACCTACTTAGGGCTGGCTGAATAAATCTAAAAACCTTGTTGGGTAAGACTTTTAGACCTTTTGTCAATCAAAAAGTACTGGATCTGGGAGTGATCGGGGGGAAATTTAGGCACTTTTTCCCTGAAAATTAGGTAATTGGCCACCTCAAAACTGGTAAAACCCCACACCCCACACCCCACACCCTGCCCCCAGGAAAAACTTTTTCAGCAAACCCTAAGTAGGGAGGCACAATTATTTGTAGGATGGGTTAGCGGTAGCGTAACATGAGCGGGCGTTGGGTTTCATGCTTCAACCCAACCTACGTTCTAGGTTTTATGGGTAGGATAGTTGTCTCTTGTCTTTTTTCTCCTCGGAGTCTCCTGTCTCCTGTCTCCTGTCTCCTGTCTCCTGAAAAGGAAAACTTCGTATCTCACCATTAAGATAACTGCTGCAAATGATTTCCACTTCCCAGATACCCGATTCTTTTGTCTCACCTTGCCGTCGCGCCTCGGTTAGTCGTACTACCAAAGAAACCGATGTACAGGTGACGATCGATCTTGATGGTAGCGGCAATTGTCGCGCCCAGACAGGAATTCCCTTTCTCGATCATATGTTGCAGCAAATCGCCTCCCACGCTGCGATCGATCTCGATGTGCGTGCCACCGGAGATCTAGAAATTGATGACCATCACACCAATGAAGACGTGGGAATCACCCTCGGACAAGCTTTACTGCAAGCTTTAGGCGACAAAAAAGGGATCGTCCGTTTCGGGCATTTTGTCGCCCCTCTCGATGAAGCTTTAGTGCAAGTTGCCCTCGATTTTTCCGGTCGTCCCCACCTCAGTTATGGTCTAGAAATTCCCACCCAAAGAGTGGGAACCTACGATACTCAGCTAGTGCGGGAATTTTTCGTTGCTTTGGTCAATCACAGTCAAATGACCCTACATATTCGCCAATTAGACGGGATTAATTCCCATCATATTATTGAGGCTACTTTTAAAGCTTTTGCCCGGGCGATGAGTATGGCCATAGCGATCGATCCCCGTCGCGCCGGTATAATTCCCAGTTCTAAGGGAGTTTTATAGAAGCACTGCTTAACCCGAATTAACGTTAGCTTAAAAGCCCATAATTTGAGCCACTTGGGTTAATTCGGGAGCAATCCCGGATTTTAGTTGGTTATTGCTGTGTTTTACCGCCGAATCTGGGTCTTTTAGGCCATTTCCCGTTAAAACACACACTACGGTGGCCCCATCGGGAACCTGTTGATGCACTTTTAATAATCCTGCCACAGAAGCGGCGCTGGCTGGTTCACAGAAAACCCCCTCTTGGCCCCCTAAAATCCGATAGGCTGCCAATATTTCCTCATCGCTGACTGCGTGAAATTGCCCTTGACTAGCGTGACTAGCGGCCCAGGCTTTTTCCCAGTTAGCCGGGTTGCCGATACGGATAGCCGTGGCCAGGGTTTCGGGATGGTCAACCGGTTGTTTGGAGATAAAAGGGGCAGCCCCAGAGGCCTGAAAACCCATCATCTTCGGCAGTCGGTCACATTTGCCTATCTGGTGATACTGACAGAATCCCATCCAATAGGCGCTAATATTGCCCGCATTACCGACGGGAATACATAACCAGTCGGGAGCATTACCCAAGACATCGACAATCTCGAAAGCAGCAGTTTTTTGACCCTCTAAACGGTAGGGATTGACGGAATTGACTAAAGTTACGGGATAATTTTCTGATAGTTGGCGGACAATCTTGAGGGCATCATCGAAGTTGCCATTAATAGCGATGACTTCCGCTCCATACAATAAAGCCTGGGCTAATTTTCCTAAGGCCACATAACCGTCGGGGATAATCACAAAGGCCCGCATCCCGGCCCTTCTTGCATAGGCTGCCGCCGCCGCCGAGGTGTTGCCGGTACTGGCACAAATCACCGCTTTTGCCCCTTCTTCTTTAGCTTTCGAGATGGCCATGGTCATGCCCCGGTCTTTAAAGCTGCCGGTGGGATTTAAACCATCATATTTGACAAAAACCTTGACATCGCGCCCGATTTGTGCTGAGAGATAAGGGGCGGGGATCAGGGGTGTATTGCCTTCTAGGAGGGTAATTACAGGGGTTTTACTGCTTACGGGCAGAAATTGGCGATATTCTTCGATCAAACCGCGCCAGCCGCCGATAGACGAGGATTTAGTGGGTGATTGGGGGATCGATCGAGAAATAGTTGTCATAGCCTTAAGGATACAGATTTGATTAGATGGCCTAACTTCCTATTCTATCCAATAAGCAGTCCAAAAAATTCATCTCGATCGCCCGATTGGGATTCATGGGGGTTAAAACAGGGATGCGGAAAGATAAAAGGCAGTAACAGCCAATAAATGGACTTTTAGGCAAAAAACTGTCATTTTATCGCTAAAAATCTGATTTTTTGCCCTTTTTGTCTTTCAGAGGTTGATTTAATTAGGGACTTGCGTGGGAATAATATCCCAATCGATCGGAGGGCGCAAGCTTTGCGCCCCTACAGTAAAACTAATAAAACGGAGAGGCTATGGCTTTAGAAACTTTCGGAATTTTTGGGTTAGAAGTATGTTATCTTGGCATCTTGTCTGTTGATTTAGCATAAAGGGTAACGAAGAGCCGAAAAGTTATCGGGCGTTGCTGATTTTAAGTATCAATTTTCCTCTAGGCAATTTTTACAACCTAGCACTAAGGTAACTTGTGGATAGGAGGCACAATTTAGTCTTCATGTCTTGATTCAGCGACACCGCTTTTTACTATCCTCCGCTGCTGCCGCTTCTAGGCTGGTAATTGCGGTTTCTGCCGTCAAAATGTCAGGAATATCACTTAAACTAGCAGTTTGATAAACCTGTTCATTTCTAGCAAATAAATTGCTCATATCTTGAGAATAATTAGAAGCGATCGATAATAAAGCTCCGGCAAAAATATAGATAGGTAAAGGTAAAATAAAACCCTTTGCCCACTGATAAAATTCCACCAACAAAAATAACAAAACACAACCCACAATCCAGACTTTCATCGCACTTTTTCCCTATTTTTACGAGAAAAGGTGAGCAAAAAGCCCACCCTGTATTTAACTAATTCCAGTTAGAATTTATTCGATCACGGGAGCGATTAACTCACGTCTTTCACCGGAAATTACTTTCACCTTACCTTCCTCATCGATATCGACCATGGCCGTATCCCCATCAGAAACCCGTCCGGAGAGAATTTCTTCAGCCAGAACATCTTCCAACAGACGCATAATCGCACGACGTAAGGGACGAGCGCCGTAGGCCGGATTATAACCTTCCTCGATCAAGCGTTCTTTAAACTTATCAGTAACAGACAAAGTAATATTTTGTTCTGTCAGACGTTTAAACACATCCTTGAGCAGGATTTCGGCGATTTCCTTGACTTCTTCCTTATTGAGTTGACGGAAGACAATAATCTCATCAAGACGGTTGAGGAATTCAGGGCGGAAATACTGTTTTAATTCCTCATTAACCAGCGATCGAATGCGATTATACTGGGCCTCGGCCTGATTATCGGCAAACTCGAAACCTAAACCACCGCCACCCTTCTCGATGACTTTAGAACCGATGTTCGAGGTCATGATCAACAGGGTATTTTTAAAGTCCACCGTGCGACCTTTGGCATCGGTCAAACGTCCATCTTCAAGGATTTGCAGAAGCATATTGAAGACATCGGGGTGAGCTTTTTCGATTTCGTCGAATAGCACCACCGTATAAGGACGACGACGCACCGCTTCCGTTAATTGTCCCCCTTCGTTGTAACCAACATAACCCGGAGGTGAACCGATTAACTTAGAAACCGTGTGCCGTTCCATGTATTCCGACATATCGAGACGGATCATCGCATCTTCGGAACCAAAGAAATAAGCGGCCAGAGCTTTAGTTAACTCGGTTTTACCTACCCCCGTTGGACCGGAGAAGATAAAGGAAGCAATGGGACGGTTGGGATTTTTCAGACCGACGCGAGCGCGACGAATGGCGCGAGACACCGCTTTAACTGCGTCCTCTTGACCGATGAGACGCTGATGCAGGGTATCTTCCATGTGCAGCAGTTTCTCGGATTCGGTTTCGGTCAGTTTATTGACGGGAACCCCAGTCCAAGAAGCGACGATGTGAGCGATTTCCTCGGCATCCACAAAGGGTTCATCGTTGCCATCTTCGCCTTTTTTGGTGGAAGCGAGATTCCGGATCTGGGTTTTGATTTCCATTTCCCGATCGCGCAATTCCCCGGCTTTCTCGAAGTCTTGACCGCGCACCGCATCATCTTTTTGTTTGAGAATTTGCCGCAGTTCTTTATCTAATTCCTTGGCTGCTGGGGGCAATTGGGAATTAATCAAGCGCACTCTCGAACCAGCTTCATCGATTAAATCGATCGCCTTGTCCGGTAAAAAGCGATCGCTAATGTAGCGATCGGACAATTTCGCCGCCGCTTCTAGCGCTTCGTCTAAGATTTTTAGTTTATGGTGCTGTTCGTAGCGTTCCCGGAGACCGTAGAGAATTTCGATCGTTTCTTCTACGGAGGGTTCACCGACCATAACCGGTTGAAAACGTCTTTCTAGAGCCGCATCCCGTTCGATATGTTTGCGATACTCATCCAAGGTCGTCGCCCCGATACATTGTAGTTCTCCCCGGGCCAAAGCCGGTTTGAGAATATTGGCCGCATCGATCGCCCCTTCGGCTGCCCCAGCACCGATGAGAGTATGAACTTCATCGATAACAAGGACGACGTTACCCGCTTGGCGAATTTCGTCCATGATTTTTTTGAGGCGTTCCTCAAATTCGCCGCGATATTTGGTTCCCGCCACTAACAAGCCGATATCGAGGGTGACAACCCGTTTTTCTTCGAGAATGTCGGGAATATCCTTGTTAGCGATGCGTTGGGCCAATCCTTCTGCGATCGCTGTTTTACCTACCCCCGGTTCCCCGATTAGGACTGGGTTATTTTTGGTACGACGACCGAGAATTTGGATAACGCGCTCGATTTCTTTTTGTCGGCCGACTACGGGATCGAGTTTACCCTCGCTGGCCATTTGGGTGAGATTGGAACCGAATTCGTCAAGAGTGGGGGTTTTAGTGCGACCTTGGGAAGATGAACCAGCGGCCACTTCGGCGGTTTCCCCTAACATTCTGATCACTTGGGTGCGAACTTTCGAGAGATCCACCCCGAGATTTTCCAGAACCCTAGCGGCCACACCTTCCCCTTCGCGAATTAGTCCTAAAAGGAGATGTTCTGTGCCAATATAGTTATGGCCCAGTTGACGGGCTTCTTCGAGGGAGAGTTCTAAAACTCGTTTGGCTCTGGGGGTGAAGGGAATTTCCACGGCTACGAATCCGGAACCGCGACCGATGATTTTCTCCACCTCCACGCGCGCATCTTTGAGATTGACACCCATGGACTTGAGGACTTTGGCGGCAACTCCCGTTCCCTCTCCAATTAGTCCTAGTAAAATCTGCTCTGTTCCCACGAAGTTATGGCCAAGGCGGCGGGCTTCTTCTTGGGCGAGCATGATTACTTTAATGGCTTTTTCCGTAAATCTTTCAAACATAGCCTATCCATCACCTACACAAGCGACCCTAGATATGCTGATTTTAGCACGGCTTTTTAGTTTAGCTGTCTCTCAGTGATCAGTTATTGGGGAGCGGCTATTAGTTATAGTGGTTGTAGCTCTGAAGATTTTTTCTGGGGTCAATGGCTCTTAGCTGACTTGCGGAGATGCCCGGAATCTCCCGGATTATGGTTTTAGCCCCCCGGAAACCTGCCGATAAGTTGTTCACCGTTGCATAATCCCCTAGGCTCGTGGTCGTCCCCATCTCTCGATCGCTTGACTATTGATCGCCCATTTTCAGGTCAAAACTCGAAGTATAAGCAGATTAAATATTACTACCTATTGACAAATGACTATATATGTTGTATGACGGGGTGATATGCAGAAAGTTGACCCATATCGTTACTCTGGAGACTGTTATGCAGAAAGTTGACCTATAATATATGGTTAGGTCGCTTAGTATTTGAGTCATCACTATGTATGCCTAAACTAACGCTTCCAGTCCGAACCCATGACAACTTGTTAGAACTACTCGCTCAATCTGAATCGGGAGCTTGTCTGTATGGATATCGCGGCTACACTAAGTGAAATTACAACTTTAAGTGTTGAGGATAGAATCCTTCTGGTTCAAGCAATTTGGGACAGTATTGCAGTCGAACAGGTGTATCCTGATTTAACCGAGGCGCAAAAACACGAACTCGATCAGCGGATTGAGGGTCATAATAATGATCCCGATAACGTCCTCACCTGGGAAGAGATGAAAGCATCAGTCAGAAAGCAAGCATGAAGTATGTACTGGTATTTCGTCCAGAAGTCCGTGACGACCTCAGCGATGCCTATGATTGGTATGAGAGTCAAAAAGCTGGTTTGGGTGATGAATTTATTGATTGTGTAGATGACTTACTCAATCAGATCGGCATGATGCCAGAGTCTTATGCAATCGTTTATCTGGACATTCGACGAGCAGTCATCAGACGATTCCCATATGCTGTCTACTATCGAGTGATTTCAAGTCGGGTCGTTGTGACCGCAATTTTTCATGGTCGGCGTGATCCAAAGTCATGGCGATCGCGAACCTAACAACCCCAATGCACCGGACCATTGAGGTTATTGGTTAGTGCGATGCCGAAGGCACTGCGTAGCAGGGCGCATCGCTTCGTGGGTTGGGTTGAGCGAAACAATACTGGGGCGAAAATAGCTCAATTCGCTTGAAAAAGCGCAACCCAACCACCCCAAAGGTTACTCTTTGTTGGGTTTCCCTGGGTTAACCCAACCTAAAATAATTGCTGCTCTATTGATCGCCCATTTTCAGACCAAAACTCGAAGTATAAGCAGATTAAATATTACTACCTATTGACAAATTAAGTATTTTATGTTAGAGAACGGGGTGATATGCAGAAAGTTGACCCATATCGTTACTCTGGAGACTGTTATGCAGAAAGTTTTCGTATAATATGTAGTTAGGCACAATAAAATAAGCTATTTAAATATGTTCGTTAAATAAGTACATGAATATTAATATATCCATCATCGACCAACGCTTAGTATCAGTTAGCAAAGACATTCGTCAAAAAGCTTCTGAAGAACTACGAATCACAGATGAAGGCCGGCTTAAGTCTTTGGCTTTTGTATATCTGTGCGTTAAAACCATTTTAGATTTAGATGGAGATGATGTTTTTGATTGCTTAACAGAAGGAGGTGGTGACTTTGGAGTAGATGCTATACATATCTCAGAAGAATATGACGGTGAATTTACAGTTAGTTTATTTCAGGCAAAATATAAGAACAACCTAGAAGGAAACTCTAATTTTCCTGAAGAAGGTATAAAAAGTTTAATAAACGCAATTAATTACTTATTTAATCCAGCAGCCAAACTAGAACATATTAATCAACGACTGCTTGTGAAAGTGGAAGAAGCTCGTAGCCTAATCCGGGATGGCTATATTCCCCAAGTTCGGACAATAGCTTGCAACAATGGGCTGAAATGGAATTTATCTGCTCAAGAGGCTATTGATCGTGCTGAGTTTGGAGATCAGGTGACATGGGAATATGTTAATCACGAGCGTTTAGTCAAAATTCTTCAAGCTTCTAAACCCGTAAAAGATACTTTGCAGCTAAGTGGCAAAGCTATTGTGGAAGATATGGAGTTTAGCCGAGTACTGTTGGGTAGAATTTCGGTGACAGAAATTGCCACACTTATAGAGCGACATGGAGAACGTTTATTAGAGCGCAATATTCGTCGCTACTTGGGTTTACAAGGAAATCGCGTAAATGAGGGTATCCGTCATACTTTAACTAGCGATGAAAAAAACAATTTTTACTTTTATAATAACGGGGTCACGTTGATTTGTGATAGTTTCTCATACAACGCATTGCAAGATGGCGATTACAAAGTGCGTGTTGAGAATTTACAAATCATTAACGGTGGTCAAACGTGTATGACCATATTTAAAACCTTGCGAGAACCAGATTTAATTCATCAAAATGCCCAAGCTTTTGTTCTTTTAAGACTCTATCAATTGCCTCGTGAAAATGAAGGTTTAGTTCAAAGAATTACCTACGCAACCAATAGCCAAAATCCAGTAGATCTCAAAGATTTACGTGCTAATGATGAGCGCCAGAAAATATTGGAAAAGGATATTGAGCAATTAGGATTTAACTACAGGACTAAACGTTCCAATACTCCTACTCGCTCTGCTGATATTACTTCAGGAGTAGCTGCTGAGGCAGTATTATCCGTTTGGCGAAGAAAACCTCATCAAGCAAAGTTTTTCTCTCGTGAACATTTTGGGAAACTGTATGATACAATCTTTACTGACCAATTAAATGGAGCGCAAATCGTAATAGCTGTTCAGCTTTACAGAATTGCAGAAAACCGCCGCAAAAGACCTGAGTCTACTGACCCAGATTTTGTCCGCTATGCTTCCTGCTTTATTGCAATGCAGATGGGACAAAAACTTTTGGCTGATATGAAAGTTCAGATGAAAGATATTAGTCATCAAAATTTTCAATCAGCCCAAATGCTTATTGATCAAAATGGGGAGAGTTACTTTAATGCTTCATTACAGGATATTAAACAGGCACTTCAGGATCTTTATGGAGAACAAGAGATTTCCTTGCAGCAGCTATCTGCAACATTTCGACGTGGTGATTTAATAAGTAGACTTCAATGAATCAAATCGGTTCAATAATTCGACTTCTTTTCTTGCAAACTCGCTTAACCTAACTTCACCGTTAGCTGAAATATTGGTGAATTTTCAAAGTTGCCTGTTGCTGTGTGACTTCACAGATTAATATAGTGCGATGCCAAAGGCACTGCGTAGCAGAGCGCAATCTTGTAGGGTGCGTTCCCTAAAACAACTTCTACCGCTTCAGCGATCGATTTTGGGGAACGCACCATGCACATTGATTGAAGCTGTGAGTCTAAGTGCGATGCAGCCTTTGTGGACCCAGTTGGGGAATGTTAGCGAAGATTGCCAATGTTTAGGTTAAAATAGAGGGGCAAAAGTTGCAACGGGGTCAGGACAATGACAGTTAATCAACTCCGCTACAGCAAAGAAGAATTCGCCCGACGTGGTAATGAGATTTATGAATCTCAGGTGCGCCCCCAAGTCGAGGAAGGCAATCATGGGAAGATTGTAGCCATAGATATCGAAACAGGTGCTTTTGAGCTTGCCAATGACACAATAACTGCTTCTAATCGATTGCTTGAACGAAACCCTGATGCTCAAATCTGGCGTGTCCGAATTGGACATAAAGGCGTTCACCGCTTTGGCGTAGGTCGTCTGCTTTAACTTTATGATGAACGGAGAGGATAGTCCCAGTTTAAGCAGTTATCCCGCGCAAATTTTGGACAAGGAATATACCAGAGCGCGTCGAGAAGCCGCCAGACAAACAGGTTTGGTCCTCAGCATTTTTCCAGAGTTTTGTCCCTATACTATCGCGCAGGTGATAAGTAGTCGTGCAAAATTAATTTCCTAGTCGAGACAGGAGACTCCGAGACGGGAGACAGCTATTAGGGATCGGATTTGAGTTTTCAGTTCACTGTTTCCTCACACCAGAAGTCTGACGGAGTAGTGGCTTAGATGTGTAATTAATTTTGCTTAGGTACTTAGAAGAGTAGAATTTACTTTTGAGTAGGCACTAAACTAAAATCGTCACTTGAGGCAGATAATCACGGCAAAAAAATGCGTGCAAACGTTGACGCTCAGAAGTTAAAACGCCTGATGCAAATCTTAGGGAAAGAAGCTCAGGGTTCCGGCTGCATCTACTTTACAGGTGGAGCTAGTGCCTTGCTGGTTGGATGGCGCAACTCCACAGTTGATGTTGATCTTCGTCTAGATCCTGAACCACTGGGCATTTTTCAAGCGATCGCCAAGCTCAAACAAGAATTAAACATCAATATCGAACTGGCATCTCCGCAGGATTTCTTGCCACCTCTTCCAGGATGGCGCGACAGAAGCGTATTTATTGGCAAACGAGGTCAAATCTCGTTCTATCACTATGATTTTACAGCCCAAGCTCTTTCTAAACTATCTAGGGGATTTGATCGCGACATTAAAGATGTTGAAGCTATGTACAAACAGAAATTATTCTCTTTGAGTGAGCTAAGGGATTGCTTTGAGGCAATTGTACCTGAACTAATCCGATTCCCCTCTCTTAACCCTGATATACTCAGAAGCAGAATCGAGAACTTCATTGAACGTTTTGAAGATCAACCAGAGGAGGAACAATCATGAATCTCAATGAGTTGCCAGGAGCCGAGACTATCCTGCCCGGACTGAAAGCTCTGCACAATGGTGAGTGCGATACAATTGGGGCTTTGCTAGTTGCGATCGCGGCAACGCGTTTAACCCAAGCTGGTTTAGATATCCCTAAAGATCACCTAGCTCCAGAGCCAGAGCTAACCTTGTATACCCGTCTCCAGAATGAACAAGACGATCCTTACCCTTACTATAATGCCTTACTGAATCGCCTCAATAGTTTTTGCAACGCACTCGAACTTAGTTATCAATATAAGCCCGTCTAACAAATCACCGCACCCGACCTTATTCTAGACTTTGACAAGCACCCAAAGCTACTGACGGCGGGTGAGTTCAACCGTTGGCTGGATTCCATCAATGATGGGCGATCGCAAATTCGTCGTAAGTTAGAGGATAGTCCCAGTTTAAGCAGTTATCCCGCGCCAATTTTGGCCAAGGAATATACCAGAGCGCGTCGAGAGGCCGCCAGACAAACAGGTTTAATCCTTAGCATTTTTCCAGAGTTTTGTCCCTATACTATCGCGCAGGTGATAGAAGATTGGTGGCCCGGTGATAGCCTTGATGAAAGGTTAAATAATCCTAAATCCGGTTATTAAAGACTGATTATTTATTCTCCCTTTTTGCATGAGTGCATGAGCAGAAAACGGGTTTCTCCGAGAAACCCGTTTTCTGTGCGTTACTCAACCGATTTAGTATTATGTGACAGTTGAGGGTGCGGAATGTGGGATTGATCGCCCATTTTCAGACCAAAACTCGAAGTATAAGCAGATTAAATATTACTACCTATTGACAAATTAGTATATGTGTTGTAAGACCGGGTGACATACAGAAAGTTGACCCATATCTTTGCTCTGGAAATTGTTATGCAGAAAGTTTCCGCATAATATTATGTAGTTATACCGATTAGAGCCATGACCAGAGAAAGCCAAAAACTTTACGAGCTAAACGTAGTCAAGCTATTTCGTGATGCAGGAGGATTGAGCCACTACGCAGAACTACACGTGCCAGATCACCTGGAAAGACCCGATATCATAGCAAGAATTGATTCTATTACGATTGGAATCGAAATCAGGAATCTATTCAATGACGAGAAAGAGGGGTCTGGCAGCCGCGACTGTAAACGTCGTGGCATATATGAATCTGTAGTTAAAACTTGTTCCCATATTCATTCAAGGCGTAGCGACAAATGGATTGATGTCCAGGTATCCTTTAGCAGTTATGTTGATGCTGACCTGATCGCAAGGCGAGAAAGAAAAATAGCTGAGATGCTAGTGAAATTGGTTGAGAAGTATGATCCTAAAATTGGAGATTATTTCACCTTGCGTGCTGAAAAGTTGTGGGGGCCGGATTGGCCTGAAGAAATCGACTTTGTTCGCGTAATGCGACTTGAAGGGGATGACCCCCCTCATTGGAGTTACACAGATAGCTTTTGGGTCGGTGAAACAACAGACGAACTAATACAGAATGCGCTTGACGACAAAGAACGGAATATTCTGAAATGGCGTGATGGATTTGATGAGGCATTGCTTTTACTTGTCTTAGATGGCAGCGTCGGCGCAAGTATGCTTCGCCCGCATGAGCAGTTGATGAATAATGAGTATCTAAGCTCTTTTGATCGAGCCTGCGTCATGGAGTTCGATGGGAAGAGTTACAGAGAACTGCGTCTGCGAAGAGCTAAGGTATAACGCAGTGCGATGTCAAAGGCACTTCGTAGTGCGATCGCAATCTGGTAGGGTGAGTTCCCTAAGACAACTTCTGGCGCTCCAGCGATCGATTTTGGGGAACGCACCATGCACATTGATTGAAGTTGTGAGTCTAAGTGCGATGCCGCTCTTGTGGGCCCAGTTGGGGAATGTTAGCGAAGATTGCCAATGTTGAGGTTAAAATAGGGGGGCAAAAGTGGCAACGGGGTCAGGACAATGACAGTTAATCAACTCCGCTACAGCAAAGAAGAATTCGCCCGACGTGGTAAAGAGATTTATCAATCTCAGGTGCGCCCCCAAGTCGAGGAAGGCAATCATGGGAAGATTGTAGCCATAGATATTGAAACAGGGGCTTTTGAAGTAGCAAAAGACAGCCTCACAGCTTCCGATCAACTTTTAGCCCGATTGACCTATGCTCAAATTTGGTTCGTAAGAATCGGACATCGAGCAGTTCATCGAGTCGGTTTGATTGGGGCAAATTTATTTCAATGATTAATCAACTCTACGCTTGTTTTTGCACAATCTTCTCACTCAATTCTAGGAAGGTGGGACAATATTGGATTAATTACTAATAACTTAATATCTTATAGAGTTTTTCAAAAAGCTTGAGTTGGGTCAATGATCAGGAAACATAACTATTTTCTAACCAAACGATTAGAAAACAGTTATGTTATGATTTTCAGAGTAAGCTGGAGATGATAAGACACCATGAAAAATCGCATCTTTACTGTTATTTTGTACAAAGAAGATAATATGTACATTGCTGAATGTCCAGAAGTTGGCACAGTAGATCAAGGAGAAACAATTGAGCAGGCGATTGCTGGATTGAAAGAAGCCACACGGCTTTACCTAGAGGAATTTACCTTACCAGAAACATCCCCTAGATTTGTGACCAGTATTGAGGTTAGTTATGCCTAAGCTGCCACGAATCTCTAGTCGGGAGGCAGTTAGATCTCTTGAACGCTTAGGCTTCGAGCAAGTTCGTCAAACAGGTAGCCATGTTGTGATGAAGAAAGAAACCGAAGAGGGCAAAATTGGTTGTGTTGTCCCTGTACATCAGGAATTGAAGGTTGGTACATTAAGTGGAATTCTGAAACAAGCCCAAGTCACAGTTGAAGAGTTCATTGAACATCTGTAAAGTCTGACAAATCACTGCACTCGAAGTGATACCAAAAATATTTAGTCCCCCCAGAGAACCCCCTTAGTCCACATAGCACACTTTTCTTTTTTTGTCAAATTTTATGTTAAGAAATATGTAACTAATGGATAGGGGGACTGTCAAAGATTAACCGTCTTCGTATTCGGGGATTCTCTCTTTTTTCTTCTCGGTGATATTGATGCGGGGGGGATTGTAATCTGGTTCCACGTCATCATCCCACATATCATCCTCGGCCTTATCCTCGTAATCGTCGTACTGAGGACGAGAAAAGCTTTCTGTGCGTTCTGAGCGAGCCTCTCCCCAATTATCTTCTTCTTCCTCGTATTCTTGCTCATAATAACGAGCTTCGGCCCGTTTTTGCGGTGGGGGATTGGCCCGCAGGGGTTCTTTTTCCCATTCGTCTTCACTCCAGCGTTCTTCAACGGGTTTAGCGGCCTCAACGGGGGTGCGGAGGGGAATACCCGTACCTAACTGATTTTCCGGGCGAGCAGCGGGAGTATAATAAGCTTCTTCCTCTTCTCTTTCCCAGGGGGGACGACCAATACCCAAACGTTCCAAAACCCCCACACTAACCTGCGTGAGACGTTCTTCGGCCCCTTCAAAGACAATTAAGCGATTCGGACCGCTGCTAACCACTTCTTCGATAGAAATTTCGTAGGTACTGATCAATTGTTCGGGGATAAGAGGCAATCCCAGGGAAGCGATGACAATGGAATGTAATTGACCACTAAGGGGATCAAATTGATAATCGCGGACTTTGCCTAAAGGTTCGCCGGTTTCCGTGATCACTTCACTACCGATTAAGGGAGTATAAGCATCGATATCGACGGATTCCAAGACGTTATCATCTTCAACGAGAACCACGTCTCCCGTCTGACTGATGCTCGATAAATACATATATTGAGGCATTCCCGACAAGGAGAGGATATTATCGCGGAGTCCCAGGGCAACCACTTCTCGTTGATCGATATCTACTAGGATATCTTTAACAACGCCGAGTTTTTTGCCTGTATTGCGAGTGATAACCTGTGTATTTAAAAATTCTGAACGTAAGCGACTATTCTCTGTGATCATTTTTTCCTATGGGTAGGCGTTAGGTCGTGGGAATACGAGTTATTGTAGGCTTAATATATAGGGCGAGATCGAGGGTTAATTTACCGATATTGGCTTAGATCTTAAAGTTCCCTGAGATTAACACTTTTTTTGGCCTTGTTTGGGCGATAGTTTCGGGTGATAGATAGGGTTAAACCCATTTTAGCTAATTCTTTACATTTTTTTAGTAACAACAAAGCAGGAGCTAGAGAGAAACTCCCTTGGCTCCTGCTGTCTAGATTCTGATTACATAGTTAAAGACTGCACCTCAGTTTCGATCAGTTTAGCTAAGTCTTGCAGGAAGGAGGCTGCATCGGCCCCGTAGATGACTCGGTGGTCACTGGTGAGATTAACCGTCATCTGTTTTTGCACTCCGAATAAACCATCGTTATTGACGACGATTTGGGGACGGGAAGCGCCCACGGCTAGGATCGCGCCTTGGTTGGGGGGTAAGATAGCGGTAAAGCGATCGACTCCGAACATTCCCAGATTAGAAATGGTAAAAGTACCGCTATTATATTCTTCCGGTTGCAGTTGTTTACTGCGGGCGCGATCAACTAAATCTTTCCAACTGCGGGAGAGGGAATAGATATCCATCTGGTCAGCAGAGCGCAAAACCGGCGTAATTAAGCCACCACCAGGCATAGCTACGGCTACGGACACGTTAATCGCCCCGTGGTATTGGATTCCTGCGTCGCTATAGCTGGCATTAACGATCGGATGTTTAGCGAGGGTGTTGGCTACTGCTTTTGCTAACAGGGCCGTCATGGTGACACCCTTGGATTTTAGCTGTTGATAGAGTTGATCCAGTGGGTCAGTGGTGATAGTGTAGCCCACTTGGAAGGTGGGAACCTGTAGGCTAACCGACATATTCTGGGCGACGGCTTTTTGCAGAGTGGTGAGGGGAACAGTCCGACCGACCGGAGCGCTGGCCGGAATCGGGGCTTTAGGAGCCGCTACAGGCACGCTGACGGGTTGCGGGGGAGTAATGACGGGAGCGGGGGCGGTGCTGACTTTTCCTGTCGCTTTTTCTACGTCTTCGGCGGTAATTCGTCCGTGGGGACCGCTACCCACTAGGGTTTTCAGATCCACCTTTAATTCTTTAGCCAGTTTTTTGGCTCTGGGAGAGGCGACTAAACGGCCATTATCTTTAACGGCGGCGACGGGGATCGAAACGGGAGGCGGAGCGATTTCTGGGGTCTCTACGGGCTTGCTAGGGGCAGCTGCGGCGGTTTTTCCCTGAGCTTTGGCCAGTTCAATTTCCGCTTCAGTTTCGGCGATATAGGCGATCGCTTCCCCCACGGGTGCTTCCTGGCCGGCTTCGACTAAAATTACAGCGAGATAACCATCATAAAACGATTCTACGTCCATGTCGGCCTTGTCGGATTCGACCACTAACACCGTTTCCCCTTTGCTGACTTTTTCCCCGGGGGACTTCACCCAAGAAACTATTTTTCCTTCGGTCATGGTGGAACTGAGCGCGGGCATGAAGATATCTCGAATCATGGTGGAGTGCTTCTATCTCTAATGTTTTGAGCCATAGCGCATTTTACCACAGTTGATGGGGTTGGGGCTTTTCAGTTATCAGTTATCAGTTATCAGTTATCAGTGAGCAGTAATCAGTTATCAGTGAGCAGTAATCAGTAATCAGTAATCAGTAATCAGTAATCAGTAATCAGTGAGCAGTAATCAGTGAACTGATAAGCTTTTGACTATAGCGTTTCCTAAGCTAGTGAGGTACACCTATTTTTCTTCCCTTTTGCCTTTTCCCTCTTGCCTTTTGCCTAAAACCCATAACTTTTGTACCTCAGCAGACTGAAAAACGCTATATCTAAATTGCTCGTTAAGATTGCAGGGGAGCGCCGGAGCTGCGGAGCAGGGAGAAGCAGTTTGAGCATTTGTACTAAAATTTCCAAGACGCGGTTTAAATTCAGTACAGCTTAACTCACATCTGATAACTGAAAACTCACATCTGGTAACTGATAACTGGTGACAAAGGGAAAAAGAGAAGGGAAAACAGACCCTTCTCCGTCGTATCTAGACAAAAATTGTTCTAGTTGCCAATAGGGACCGGTTGTGCTTGCAGAGATTCGACTAAACCGCGCACAGCTGCCACCATGGCCACTTCATTATCCAATTGATTGATCGCCGAACCAACACCGATACCAGCCGCTCCAGCAGCGATCGCCATAGGAGCGGTGACAATGGATAAACCGGAAGCGCAGAGGACGGGAACCTTAACTGCATGGGAAATAGCGTGGGCTGCCGCTAAAGTCGGGGTAGCTTTTTCAATCAGTCCCAAAATACCGGCGTGACGGGGTTGACTGCTAGTGCCGCCTTCGGTTTGAATAATATCGGCACCCTGACTAACTAAAGCTTCCGCTAGTCTCACCTGTTCATCGAGGGGCAGCAGATGGGGAACTGTCACAGACAGGGTAATTTCGGGCAGTAAGTCGCGAGTTTGACGGGTTAGGGCTAAAACTTCCGCCGCCTCAAAAATGCGTCCTTGGGCATAAAAACTATCGAAATTACCGATCTCAATTAAATCGGCCCCGGCCGTCACTGCCATCACCAACAATTCTGGCTCGACGGCCGATACACACACGGGTAAATTTGTCAAGGCTTTTACCGCCCGAATTAGGTCAGTATTAGCGGCAATATCGACAAAAGTTGCTCCTCCGGCTGTAGCGGCTTTAACTACTGAGAGAACCTGCGAGCGATCAAAATTATTTAACCCACTGATCACTTTCAGGGCATGACGACGGGCGAAGGCTTGCTGTAAGGTAAAATTGATCATTAATCTACACCTATCTGGAATTCTCAAAAAACATTTTCCCACCTTCTCGCTAGTAAGAGGGTGGGATTTGAGAATTCTTAGGGAAATTTTCTTTAATTTAGGTTTTGATTCTCTTGGTTTTTGCGCTTGAGGTTTTGCAGTTGTTGCAGCAGTACCTCGATTTCCGCTTCTAGATGCAGGTATTTCACCTGTTGGTCAGCTTGGTAGGTGGTGCGAATCTGTTTCATGGCGGAGGATTCCTTAGTTAGTACAGTTGTCATAGCGGTATCTATAGAGTGCTAATTATGTTTAATTGTTTCAATTTGTATATAGTACCTTAACAATGTCTTAAAGAAAACCTTTTTATGGTAGTTTCTCAACTGGCACAGGATGAAAGAGGGAAAAAATTCTTGCAACCAAAGGGATCGGAGTGCGATATACTCAGTCGCGAACGATATTGGCAAGCATGACCATGGTAGCGGTAGCAATTTTAGCAGCGGGTAAGGGAACCCGAATGAAGTCCAGCCTTCCGAAAGTTTTACATCCCCTCGGCAGTCGATCGCTAGTGGAACGGGTGCTTAATGTCAGCGAATCCTTACATCCGCAGCGAAAACTGGTAATTATCGGTTATCAAGGGCAACAGGTGCGAAATACTCTACAGCATCTCGATGATATCGAATTTGTTGAACAAAAGGAACAGTTAGGCACTGGCCATGCTATTCAGCAATTAATCCCCCATTTAGAGGACTTTCAGGGGGATTTGTTGGTCTTAAATGGCGATGTTCCCCTGTTGCGTCCCGAAACCTTGCAAAATCTTCTCCAGATTCATCAAGACCATGGTAACGCTGCCACCCTCTTAACTGCTAACCTCCCTAACCCGAAAGGTTACGGTCGAGTTTTTTGTGATGGCAATAATCTCGTTAAGCAGATTGTCGAAGAAAGAGACTGTACCGATGCCCAACGACAAAACCACCGGATTAATGGAGGTATATACTGCTTTAATTGGTCAAAATTAGCGGCTATACTGCCTAATTTAACCCCCAATAACGATCAAGGTGAGTATTACCTCACGGATGTGGTCAATTTTCTCGATCCCGTCATGGCCGTGGATGTGGAGGACTTTTTAGAAATTAGCGGCATTAACGATCGCAAACAATTGGCCGCCGCCTATGATATCCTGCAAACTAGAGTCAAAGATGATTGGATGGCCGCTGGAGTCACCATAATTGACCCCGATAGTGTCACCATTGAGGATACTGTCACCCTCAGTCCCGATGTGATTATCGAACCCCAAACCCATCTGCGCGGTGAGACGATAATCGCTTCTGGTTGTCGTATAGGTCCGGGGAGTTTAATCGAAAATAGTCGGATAGGCAGCGATGTAACGGTCTTATTTTCGGTTATTTCTGATAGTCAGGTGGATTCTGGTTGTCGCATCGGTCCCTATGCTCATTTGCGCGGAGAAGCGAAAATTGGGGCTAATTGTCGAGTCGGTAATTTTGTTGAAATTAAAAAAAGTAGCATCGGCAATCAAACCAATATTGCCCATTTATCCTATCTGGGAGATGCCACTTTAGGGGAAAAAGTTAACGTTGGTGCGGGAACAATTACGGCTAATTACGATGGCGTGAAAAAACACCAAACTCTGATCGGCAGTGGCACAAAAACCGGGGCAAATAGTGTTTTAGTGGCTCCTTTAAAATTAGGAAAAAATGTCACCGTGGCTGCGGGTTCAACTATCACTAAAAATGTCCCCGATAATGCTTTAGTTATTGCTCGCGAAAGTCAGCGTGTGATCGAAAATTGGGCAGATCAGTTTCAGTAGGTTAATTCCGGGATTTAAGGCAAGAAAACTGTTGCTAAATTCCGAGATTAGAGTCAAGATAAACGGGAGGGAAAGAAAGAGGGGTTGAGTACCATTCAACCGGCGTTGCTGATTTGAGATATGAATCTTCTTTTGTGGGATTTTTAAAACCTAGACCCAAACTAACTTTTGGATGGGTGCAAGATTGTCATTCATACCTTGATTCAGCAACGCCCTTTTTTTTTTGCTTCCTCTCAGATTAACTCCTGTCAGTTCGCCGTAACAGACAAGGCAGTCAGTGATTTTTGTCTGTTGCAATTTATTTTAATTTTCCAAAGTCTTAATTGTAACCACCTGCGGCGGTGTAGAATCAGGTGGATAAATAACATCTAATTGTACTTTTATTTGAGTTCCTGGTTTTAAATCTAGTTTTAATAAAGGATCTAAAACCTGCCCTGTTCTATGCCATAAATGTACATAACGGGTTTGTTGTTTACCTTGATCATCGCTATATTTTAAACGCACTGTACCACGGAAAAAGGGAAAGTCTAATGATGGTTTTCTAAATTTAATTCCTTTTTCAGATAGTCTATCTTCTTTTAATGAAGTTTCTAAAGTGATGCTAACTGTCTGATTTTTATCAGTGTTATTAGTTAAAGGTATGTTGAGTTGATATTCTACCCCATAGTTACCATGTGCTTCGTAAGCAGTATCAGGATACCGCACTAGCATTTTTGCGGTTTGGCTTTGTTCTGTTCCTAACCTTCCACCCCGTAAGGTGGCTATGGGATAAGAAATAGTTTTACCTGGTTCGGGAATAGTCAGGGTTTGGGTTTTGGTGTTGTCTGTGAGGTTTGCTTTCCATGTTGCACCTTCGGATATACCTGCGACTCTGCTGTAAATTAATTGACCTCCTTTTGCATCTGGGGGTGTGGGGGTTTTATCTCTTGGTCCTGCAAAGTTACCGTTATTTAATAAGTCTTGCCATTCTTTTAATGTGGGTGCGCGCTCGCTACCATCAGCATTTTTTTTCGCAAACATGGCTAAACTCGCTGCATAAATTTTACCACTGCTATTTAATCGGAAAAAACTGGATCTCCCATTGACAGGTTTTTCTAAATTTCTGACTGGGATAGGATGGTTTAACAACATTTGACTTCCCCCAGCAGGAATGACTATTCTTGCTGGAAATTCTTTTTGACGTACTCCCCGCAAAACATCCGCTACTGCTCTTGCACCTGGTCCAGAAAATGCTTTACCATCGTTATTTTCTATGTAGGGTTGCAAGGTGACAAACGGTGCTTCTGTCATTAAATAACTCGCACCTTGTAAAATGTTAATAGTGATAGGTTTTTTACTGGGATTATGTAAAATTACTCCTATATATAAGGTTTGTAAATCCTTGGGAGTGTGGGTATAATGATGAGCAAATAAATCAAATCTGCCTTGAATGGGAAAGTTTAAATGTGCGGCTGGAACTTTTTTGTTATTAGGTGTAAAAGTAGAAAGTAGAATACCTTCATTTTTGATCCACTCTGGACTGTTGCTATTAAAAACAGGTATTTTATCTAAACTACCGGGTAAAGGGCGCACTTCTCCAGTTTGTACAATTTCTTGGGGTGCTGGTTTTGCAGGTGTTTGGGCGTTTACTTGATTTTTCTGATGATAGCTATTGAAAGTTGTACAGCCAATAGTTTGAGTAATCGCTAATCCTGATATGATGATGAATACAGGTTTGAGGATGTGGTTTTTTGCTTGCAAAGTTCCCATAATTTTATTTTTCCAGTAAGTTCATTTATGCAAGTGAGTAATTATACTTGTCCCTAAAACTGGTTTCTAGCAAGGCTTTCAAAATAGCTTGACATAAAACCTGATTTAGGGGTTACAAAGGTGAGATGCTCCCAAGTTTGCCAGTTTACCAGTAAGTTGTCCAGAATGTTATGAACTGGATACAATGTATGGAAGGTTAATTTCTGATTTTCTGTAATGTGTGTAAATTGAAAGCAACCCAGTCATTTCGACTCAAGAGTTCGATAAATGGATATACTCATTGCATCTACTAATGACTTAAACGGCGCAACAGACCTAGGTTTTCCGCTCCATACCCCAGACGAATCCCACTGGCATCTTGATTAAATGTAACATCGAGTACCCAATGGAGACTATTTTCGATACTCCAATCTGCGAATCACCTCGGCCTGTTTTTGGGCATCTGCTGCTAAACTACTGATGAAGAAGCGAATTTCTGTAGTAGTTTTATTCCACAATTGGCGGACACTGCGAACTATGACTACTGCAGCTCTAACCAGTAATTTAGATAGGTCAATGGCTTATCAGTTCACTGATTACTGTTTACTGATGCTGGTTAAGGCCTTAAATTTGCGCGATGAAGCGTGAAATGCTATAAAAATCTCAGTCCTCCCTATAGAAAAGAGTAGAAACTTTATGGCACGCACCGAGTCCACAATGTTAGATCTGGGGACAAAAGCTCCCAGTTTTGCCTTACCCGATGTGGTTTCGGGTGAAACTATCTCTCTGGACAGCTTTGCGGCTAAAACCGCTCTGTTAGTCATCTTCCTCTGTGAACATTGTCCCTTTGTTAAACACATTCAAGAAGAACTTTCCCGTCTAGGTCGCGATTATGCTAACACCAATCTGGGCATCCTCGCAATTAGTTCTAATGACGTGGAGAAATATCCCGATGATTCGCCCGAAAATTTGAAAAAAATGGCGATAACCCTTGACTTTAAATTCAATTTATGCTATGACGAAAGCCAAGAAGTGGCGAAAGCTTACACGGCAGCCTGTACTCCCGATTTTTTCCTCTTTGATAGTCAGCGGATTCTAGTCTATCGCGGTCAATTGGATGATAGTCGCCCTAGTAATGGAATACCGGTGACAGGCAAAGATCTGCGCGCCGCTATTGACAAGGTTTTAACCGGTCAACCGGTGCCGACGGACCAAAAACCGAGTTTAGGCTGTAATATCAAATGGAAACTGGGTAATGAGCCACCCTATTACGGTTAATTAACGAAGGGTGTAGGGTGTAGGGTGTAGGGTGTAGGGTGTGGGGAAGTGGGGAAATGGGGAAATGGGGAAGCTGTCTCATCACCCTATCGCCCCAAAACCCTATCACCCTATCTCCTGAATACTGACGACCGACGACCGACTCCTAACCCCACCAACAAACTTTTTGCCGCAAACCCTACTTATGAGACTATTTCAACAGCGTAACCGATTGCTGTGCTAATAGGGCAGTACCATAGGCCGCTTGCTCCTGTTTAGACAAAAGCACGGGAACCCCTAAATGACGCTGACGAATTATTCTCCAAGTCGAATTTTTGGCCCCACCACCCGCACTATAAACTCGCTCTAATTTATTGGCCCCCAATTCCTGTAAACGCTGATAACCTAAAGCTTCAATGCGGGCAATACTTTCTAGTAAACCATGCAAAAATTCTCGAGGATTATCGGGCCGTGGAGTCAGTTTCACGGGTAAAAAAGGATCATTAATGGGAAAGCGCTCGCCCGCTTTTAGTAGAGGATAATAATCTAAATTACTTTCTTTTTGTCCATCTATTGCTAAACTATAATTTCTCAATTCTTGATCAGAAAAAAACTTCTTTAACACTGCTCCTCCCGTATTGGATGCCCCACCAGTTAACCACAAATTTCCTAAACGATGACTATAGATGCCATAGTTACTATCATCAACTTTCTGGCTACTTAATAATTTTAAGACTAAAGTTGAACCTAAAGATGTCACTGCAGCCCCTAAAGAATTAGCACCACTGGCTAAAAATGCCGCTATGCTGTCGGTGGTTCCCGTATAAATTAAACAATCTTTCGGGATAGCAAAACGAGTCACTAAATCCGGTTTAATAGTATCGATCGCTGTACCCGGGGCAAAAATTTGCGGTAATAAATTAAACATCGGTAAATTCTCTAACCAATCGGGATAACAGAGATTTTCAAGATCATAACCTAACTTTAAGGCATTGTGATAATCACTAATTCCCAGTTTACCGTGCAGGAGAAATGCTAACCAATCCGCTTGCGAGAGAAAATAACGCGCTTGCGAAAAAATTTCTTGTTCACTCCACCAAAGTAATTTAGCTAAACTGGAGGTAGCACTAATCACGGGATGGTGAGGGGGTGCTATAGCTTTAATTGCTTCTAAAAAGGCAATTCCTCGCCCGTCATTGTATAATATTGCCTCAGAAAGAGGATTACCCCAATTATCACATAATAACACCGTCGAGGAAGTACCATTAATTGCGATCGATTTAAGTTCTGAACGCACCGAATCCCCTAGATTATCCAATAAATAAAATAGGGCCTTTTGCCAATCCTGAAAATTGGCATCGGTGAAAGGATAATGAACCTCAGCGACGATATTTTTGCTAGAATCAATAGCAATCGCTCGCGCTCCCGATGTGCCAAAATCAATACCTAAAGATAAACCCATAGATGTCTTCACAACCCCCTCATTCTGGCTACCATTGGGATGGTATCACTCCCCGATTCTTTGAAGGTTGGTACTTCCGAGTCATGATTCCGCAATTAGCCGACGGATTCGCCTTTATGTATTCTATTCAAGACCCAAGCGGCGGTCAAGTCAATAGCGGCGGAGCGGTACAAATTTTAGCCATAGAATCTAATTATCTTTGTCGCACTTTTCCCGATACGGATAAATTTTGGGGAAGTCGTCAGCAATTAGCCATTATCCATTGGGGAAAAACTAACTTAAAAATCCGTCCCTGTCTGCTTTCCCCGTCGGCTTTTTTTGAGTCTGTTCAAGAGGGTTATCAAGCAACGGCAAACCAGCAGCAAGGACGAATTTATGATCCCGTCACTGGAGAAATCTGTCAATGGGATTATCGCGTTGAAACTAGGTACAGTTGGGGAGATAACAAGCGTTTACCCCAAGCAACAGCAGGAATATTATCTTATTTACCGATTTTTGACCCAGGTTGGCAGATTTTAACTGCTCATGGTTTAGCAACGGGAATGATTACCTATCGGGGAAAAAATTACCAATTTGAGAATGTACCTTTTTATAGCGAGAAAAATTGGGGTTATTCTTTCCCCGAAAAGTGGTTTTGGATTAATTGTAATGCTTTCCCTGAAAATCCCGATTTAACCTTAACCGCAGTGGGTTCTACCCGGAAAGTTCTCCACTGGACGGAATCGGTGGGAATTATCGGTATTCACTGGCAAAATCGCTTTTATAAGTTTGATATCTGGAATTCTCAACTAACTTGGACAGTGCAACCCTGGGGATACTGGGAAATGAGGGCAACCAACGAGAATTATACCATTGTCTTAATCGGTATCAGTGATCATCCTCCCGATCGCGTGCGTGTACCCACAGAAAAAGGTCTCTGTTTTGCTTGTCAAGATACCCTCAAAGGTAAATTATCGATAAAATTGGCTGATAGTCGCGGTAAAACCATTATAAATAGCTTTAGTTGTCTAGCTGGTCTCGAAATTGGCGGTATTTGGCCATCAGCTTGGATTAAACAGTGATTTAAATCACCATGGCGACGGGAGAATATCACGCTATTATTTATCGAGCGGTATTAACATGGAATCAGTTTTTGATCACTAAAAAATTGTTTCATGAACCAACCTTCTCTCAATTTTGTTGAGCAATTAGTGATAGCAGAAGTGCGGGAACAGTTAAGGAATTTACCTGCTTCCTTTCGTCAATATCTCTCGGAGATTAAAATCGATCAAGTCATGAATAATGCTATCCAAATTCTGCCCCGTAGTTTCAAAACTTTGGGAGAGAAATATCACGATCCCCACACCCGAAGATTAAGAATAAAAATTGCTGTAGAAAGAGCGATCGCCGATATACTGCATGAACTAAAATTTTATTATGTAGCGCAGACAGAAGTGGAAGATGAAGAAAATATTCCCACGAAACCATATTCTAAAAAGTGAGATAGCAGTTATTTTAATGGCTAGGTACAGAGTCTTCCTTTTCAGGAGTTTTGGGCGAACGCAGTTCGCCCCTACATTGTGGACAAAATCCGTTACTGTAGGGGCGCAAAGCTTGCGCCCTCCGATCGATTGGGATATTATTCCCACGCAAGTCCCTAAGCTATTATTTAGGGTTTGCTGAAAAAGTTTGTTGGTGGGGCTAGGAGTCAGGAGTCAGTAGCCGGTCGTTTCAGGCTTTGTTGCCCTCTCTTTTTGTACCAGTTTGTGTACTAAAAAAAGGATAATGCCAGGTTTTTGAGGGTCCCAATCCGATTTTCGCAGCATGAACATCGGATTTTAACAGGTCAAAAGCCTTATTTTAAAAGGGTTTTACCATTATTCAGCCAGCCCTACTTTATTCCTATAGCCAACCTAAATGAGTTGTGAAAAGGCATCAAATCTTTTCAAGTTAGGAAATTTGAAAAGATTATATTTGGCAAAAAATTCAAATAAAAAATTAATAATCTTAAAGTTTTTGCCGAAACGATAAAACCTCCTGAGCAAATTTTTTAATTGAAACCAAATTGCTTCAACTGGATTTTCTTCTGGCGCATAAGGG
>VYLF01000142.1_pt1 | contig 30095 bp, 25 predicted proteins | sample 5114371 | NCBI WGS metagenome assembly VYLF01 (sample SAMN12291773, study PRJNA351875) | freshwater metagenome | isolation source: freshwater lake | place: USA: Michigan, Kent Lake | collected 2013-08-15 | reverse complement strand
AGTGCCTAGTGGCGAGATCGATCACGCGACCGGCCGCAGACCGCCTCATCGCCCCGCTAGTCCCGGCGCCGGGCCGACGAGGCGGTCTGCTCGATGGTAAACATACAAGTGGCAGAGTGGCAAAGTGAAGAAGTCGTGGAGTCGTGAGGTGGTGGCGGGCCGGCTTGGTTTGAGTTCGCTGTCCGCTTGCGGTGCCCTGTACACGTGAGGCGTTCCAGACTCAGCATGGGGAGTACATCATGAGTGGGGCAGTAGGAGTGACGGCGGTGGCCGCCGCGGCGGCGCGGCGGAGGGAGGAGCAGAAGGAGGAAGAGCAGATGACCGGGTACACCGGGAGTGATCTGGCGGAGGGTTGGGAGTTCAAGATCTTGAGGTCTGCGACGGGCGCGTTCAAGAAGCCGGAGGTGCTGCGGGCCGTGTTGGAGGAGGAGGGGCGTGCGGGGTGGGTGATGGTGGAGAAGTTCGACTCGCACCGGGTGCGGCTGAAGCGGCCGAAGGCTGCGAAGGCCGGGGATGCGGGGCTGGGGTTTGATCCCTATCGCACGTCGGTGGGCGTGAGTGAAGGCGGGCTGGCGCTCATCATCCTCGGGTGTGCGGTGATTGGCCTTGCGATCGTGATTGGGGTGACTGTGGTTTTGGCTCGGTGAGGGGGGCGGGTAACGATTGCCGGAGGGATTCGATCGGGGCGGGACGCGCAGGCCTTGGAGGGCTCCCGGGAGCGGGGTGTCTTCGCGGAGCCTCCTTCACGCCCCGGCTATCGAAGATCATGCCTTCGGACTGAGTAAAGCGTTGTGCGCGGTCGTTCGTCAGGCCTCAACGATCACCTTGAATCCGCCGTAGGCCATGCGGTTGACGTCGAAGGGGGAGTTCTTGGGGTCGCACATCTCGGCGATGCGGGGGTCCTTCATCACGAGCTTGTTGACCTTGTTGCGGTGGGCCTTGTTCTTGTAGACGATCCACGAGAAGAGCACCGTTTCGCTGGGCTTGATTTTCGCCATCTTCGGGAAGGGCATGCCGAAGGAGGCCTTGAGGTCGTCGCCGACGCACTCGCGGTACTCGAGCGCGCCGAGTTCCTTCCAGATCTTGGCCGCTTTGCGGGCCATCTTGGTGTAGGCGGCCATCTTGCTCTTGGCGATGGGGATGACGAAGGCGTCGACGTACGGCATGTGAGGGCTCCGGGCTGCGAGGAGATGCGTGTGACGAGCGTGCCGAGTTGGTTCGGCGGAGGCACTCGCCGCGGCAGGGCAGTGTACCGTGGGATCGGCCGGGGTGGGGGCGTTGAGCGTCGAGGGGTTTTGTTCAGATTCCGGTGGTTACGCCGCTGGCTTCACATCACCCACCGGTACTGCTCCGGCCACAGCGGCTTGTCGTCGACGCCCAGTTCCTTCGCGGCACGCACGGCGAAGTACGGGTCGCGCAGGAGCGGCTTGCCGAGCAGGATCATGTCCGCTTGGTGCTGACGGATGATCGCGTCTGCCTGGCCCGCGTCGGTGATCATGCCCACTGCGGCGGTCTGGATGCCGGCGTCGCGACGGATCGCGTCCGCGAAGGGGACCTGGTACCCCGGTCCGACGGGGATCTTCGCACCTGTGGCGTTGCCCCCGCTGCTGCAGTCGATGAGATCGACGCCGAGCGAGTGCATCTGCTTGGCCAGTTCGACGGAGTCATCGATCGTCCACCCGCCTGCGTCGTCCGCCCAGTCGGTGCAACTGATGCGCATCCACAGCGGCATCGAGTCGGGGATCACCTTGCGGACCGCGCGGACGACCTCGCGATGGATGCGTGTGCGGTGCTCGCGCGTGCCGCCGTAGTCGTCGGTGCGGTGGTTGGTGAGCGGCGAGCAGAAGCTGTTGAGGAGGTAGCCGTGGGCCGCGTGGATCTCGATGAATCCGAAGCCCGCGGCGACGGCTCGTGCCGCGGCGTGCGCGAAGCTCGCGGTGACGTCGTCGATGTCGCGTTGGGTCATCTCGCGCGGCAGGACGTGCTTTTCGTTTGGTGCGATGGGCGAGGGCGCGATCGGCTGCCAGCCGCCTTCGTCGGCGCCGAGGTAGCGGTACGTCGGCCAGGGGCGGGACCAGCCTGCTTTGCGTCCGGCGTGCGCGAGCTGGATGCCCGGGACCGCGCCGTGCTGTTGGATGAAGCGTGTGACGCGCGACCATGCGTCGACGTGCTCGTCGCGGTAGATGCCCGCGCAACCCACGGTGATCCTGCCGCGAGGTTCGACGCCGGTGGCCTCGGCCATCACCATTCCACAGCCTCCGGCGGCGCGGCTGCCCAGGTGCACGACGTGCCAGTCGTTGACGAGGCCGTCGTCGCAGCTGTACATGCACATGGGGGACATGCCGATGCGATTGCGGAACGTGACGCCGCGCTGCTTGAGTGGTGAGAACAAACCTTCGGTCGGCACGCGTGGGTCTCCAGGAGCGTTCGTTGGTCGGAGCGAGTTCGGAAACGGATTCTATTGAGCGTGCGGCTGCTGTGGGGACCTTTGCGGTTCGACGAAGGCCACATCACGACAACTTTCTCAAGGCGCGGTGTGTCATCCCCCGAACAGCCGCTTCCAGAGGCTCTTTCGTTCTGGTTGGACGCCGTTGAGGAGGTCGCGCATGGCCTGAAGTGTTTCGAGGTCGATGGTGAGGACGAGGTCGCCGCGGCGGACGGCGGGGTCGGTCATGTTGAGCCAGCGGGTGCCGATGGAGAAGTCGTAGGGGAGGTCCATTCGCGCGTGGAGTTCGATGGCCATGGAGCCGAGGTCGGACTTTGTGGAGGGTTGGCACCAGAAGAGCAGCGTGCCTGTTGGTGGGGCTTCGAGGAAGAGCTTGGAATCCGGGAAGTCGCCTTCGTAGAACTCGATGATGGGCGCGGCGGTTTTGGTGTCGAAGTCGTTGTTGGGCTTGCGCCAGCCGGCGAGGTGGCAGGACCAGGTGCAGGGCGTTGAGGTTGGCAGCTCCGCGATCGCGGCGATGAGCCAGTAGGCGTAGGAGTCGGTTTCGGGGAGGCGACGCGTCATGATGGGGTTGCCTTGACGCGGGCGGCGATGACGGCCTCGGCGCCACCGGCGATGACGAGTTCCTGGGCGACGGGGGAGAGGGCGGGGAAGGGGAATGACTTGCCGCTGAAGGTGAGTCGTGAGTTTGTGTAGTCGACCTCGATGTCGCCCGCGATGACAGTCTTGGTGTCGCTCTTCGCGATCGTTGCGCGGAGGTGGGCGACGAGCGCGGGGCACTCGAAGACGACGAAGCCGTTGTTGAAGGCGTTGCGTTTGTAGGTCTCGCTGAAGCTCGACGCGATGACGCAGGGCATGCCGAAGTACTTGAGCGCGGTGGCGGCTTGTTCGCGGGAGGAGCCGGTGCCGAAGTTGAGGCCGGAGACGACGACGTCGCCGGGCTTCGCAAGCGCTCGAAGCGTGGGGTCGTAGTTCTCGAAGATGAACTCCTTCATCTCCTGCGGGGTGAGTTTGTCGTTGTAGGTGTGCTTGCCGGCGTAGATGCCGTCTGTGTTGAGGTTGTCGCGGTCGAGCCAGAGGAGGCGGCCTTTGATGACCGACGGGAAGCCGTCGATGACTTTGGTTCCCGCCGCGGATGTGGGCTGAGTGGGTTTGGCGGCGAAGGTTGCGGCGGGTTTGGTGCTGGGGAAGGTGGTGGGGGAGCAGATGTACCCGGCGAGGGCGCTGGCGGCGACGACGGCGGGAGAGGCGAGGTAGACGAGGCCGTTGCGGTCGCCCATGCGGCCTTCGAAGTTTCGGTTGGTGGAGGAGATGCCGACTTCGCCGGCTTTGATGGTGCCGGCGCCGAGGCCGATGCAGGTGCCGCAGCCGGGCGGGAGTTCGGTGGCGCCGGCGTTGAGGAGGGCTTGCCAGTGGCCGTCGGCGACGGCGCGGGATTGGATGTCGGCGCTTGCCGCGGCGAGGAAGAACTCGACGCCTGGGGCGATGCGTTTGTTGCGGACGATGGAGGCGGCGGTGGCGATGTCTTCGTAGCGGGCGTTGACGCAGCTCATGAGCCAGGCCTTGTTGATCGCGATGCGCTTGGGCTCGATGTCGGGGAGGCTGGTGAGGGTTTTGACGTCGTTTGGGCCCGAGACGTGGGGGACGATGGTGGAGAGGTCGAGGGAGAGTTCGGCGGCGTAGGAGGCATCGGGATCGGGGGCGAGGTCGGCGCGGTTGGACCACCAGTGTTCGACGTCGGCGCGGGTGTAGGAGCCGAGGGATTTGGGGGAGCGGGTGCCGGGGCGGTTGGCGGCGGCGAAGTAGTCGGCGCGGGCGAGGAGGTAGTCGCGGAGAGCGGCGTCGAAGGGGAAGACGCCTGCAAGTGCGCCCCATTCGGTGGACATGTTGGCGATGCTCATGCGTTGGTCGATGGAGAGGGAGGCGACGCCGGGGCCGGAGAACTCGAGGGCGTGGTTGAGGACTTGGTCGTTGTTGAAGATGCCGCAGAGGGCGATGATGACGTCTTTGCCGACGACGCCGGGACGGAGCTGGTTGGTGAGGGTAACGCGGGCGATGGGTGGGGCTTGCCACCAGGTGACGCCGGTGGCCCAGATGCTCGCGGCGTCGGTGCGGACGACTGGGGTGCCGAGGCAGCAGAGTGCGCCGTAGAGGTTGGAGTGGGAGTCGCTGCCGACGACCATGGAGCCGGGGACGACGTAGCCCTGTTCGACCATGACCTGGTGGCTGATGCCGGTGCCGGCGGGGTAGAAGTCAACGCCGTGTTCGCGGGCGAACTGCTCGATCTTGAGGTACTTGCCGAGGTTGTCGGGGGAGGTGTTCTGGATGTCGTGGTCGATGGCGAAGACGGGCTGGCGGGGGTCGTGGATGGTTGGGGTTTTGTTGGCGGCCTTGAAGATCTCGCGGAACTTGGGGATGACCGCACCGGTGTTGTCGTGCGTCATGATGTGCTTGGGGCGGATGGTGACGAAGTCGCCGGAGCGGGCGGGGGAGTTGGGGGGTAGACCGACGGCGTGGCGGGAGGCGAGTTTTTCGATGAGGGTGAGGGGCATGGAGCGTCTCCGGGAGGGCCGTGCATTTGTGACAATGATATCTGGAAAGGCGGGGTGCGGGGGGAGCGGAGGGTGAGGTATGCTGGGGGGATGCAAAGCAAAGCGAAAACCGTGGCCGAGTATCTGAATGGGTTGCCGGCGGAGCGTCGCGAGGTGATCGCGGCGGTGCGCGAGGTGATGCTGGCGAATCTGGGAGCGGGGTTTCAGGAGGAGATGCAGTACGGGATGGTCGGGTACAACGTGCCGCACTCGATCTTCCCGGCGGGGTATCACTGCGATCCGAAGCAGCCGCTGCCGTTCGCGGGGCTCGCGGCGCAGAAGAATGCGTACTCGCTGTACCTGATGCACCTGTACATGGATCAGGCGGCGTTGGACCGGTTTGTGAAGGCGTGGAAGGGGACGGGCAAGAAGTTGGACATGGGGAAGAGCTGCATCCGGTTCAAGAAGCTGGAGGATGTCGCGCTCGATGTGGTTGCCGCGGAAATGAAGCGGATTGACGCGAAGAAGTGGATCGCGGTGTACGAGGGTTCGTTGGGGTCGAGGGCGAAGCCGTCGGCGGGGAAGAAGATCGTGAAGAAGGCGGCGGCGAAGTCGACGGGGGCGAAGAAAGCCGCGAAAAAGACGGCGAAGAAGAAGGCGACGAAGAAGTGAAGCGAGGGGCGAAGCGGCCGGCGTGGGTGGTGGGGCTGGTCGTGGTGGCGGCGGTTGCGTATCAGTTGTTCATCGCTCCGCCGGAGCGTGCCGCGCCCGTTGTTGAGGCGCCGGGGCGTGGCGAGGCGGCGCGGGATGGCGGGGCGGTTGCGGACGACGGGGGCATCGCCGGCCTTTTCGCGGCGAGGACGTCGGACGCGTGGGTTGAGGCGGAGGGCGTGGTGCGGAAGGTGTTGAAGGATGACGACGATGCCGCGGGGGGGCTGCACCAGCGGTGGATTGTGGCGTTGGCGGGCGGGCACGAGGTGCTGATTGCGCACAACCACGAGGCGGCTGGTCGGGTGCCGGTGAAGGAGGGGGAGTCGATCCGGTTTCGTGGGGAGTACGAGTGGACGGAGAAGGGCGGGACGGTGCACTTCACGCATGCGCCGAAGCAGAAGCGAAGGGATCCCGGCGGGTGGGTTGAGCACGGGGGGCGGCGGTACGAGTGAGGGGTGAATCTACGGCGCGATGCGAGGCGAACCGACTCGCTCAAACCGGGAGGTTCTCATGGGCTCAGTTCTGCGGCTGGTGTTCGGTGGCGCGAAGCTCGAGTGCGTTGGGGCGGAGCTGATGATCGCCCTGCCGCGGTTCGCGCTCGGTGTGATCATGCCGCTGTACTTTGGGCTGAGCAAGTTCCCGGTGCCGCAGTGGTTCATTGATGACGTGGGCAAGCTGGGATTCCCGATGCCCTTCGTGTTCGCGTGGGCGGCGGTGCTGACGGAGGTGGTGGGGAGCTTCATGCTGGCGCTTGGGCTGTGCACGCGGGTTGTCGCGGCGTTGCTCGTGTTCACGATGGGCGTGGCCGCGTTTGTGCAGAAGGGGGACGAGGAGTTGTGGCAGAAGCTGCCGTCGCTGTGCTTCATGGTGAACGCGTGGTTTGCCATGGTGCTTGGGTCTGGGCGATTCGGGCTCGATGAGATCATCCGGCGCAAGTGGGTGCGCGGGGCGTGATGGGGTCGCGGCGCAGTATGCTGGTGGGATGAAGAACGCAAAACCAAGGCGTGGCTACTCGAGCAGGGCTGCCGTTCCGAAGGCTGTGCTCGCGCGGCTGAATCGCGGCGAAGAACCCACGCTGACGCTGAGCGAGTGGCTCGCCGTGGACCTGGGCGTGCTCGCGCGCGCGGTGCTCGGCGAGTGCGCCGCGGCGGAGCTCGCGGAGTCGACGGGGGCGCTGGCCGATCGCTTGGCGGCGGAGGGCGTCGGCGTGATGGCGCGGCATCGGGGAATCGCGGCGCACCTGCACGCGGGGGTTGGGGCGGTGCGGGCGCGGCGGAAACTGATCGGTTTTCTGGGGTCGCACGTTGCGGACATACCGCGCCAGTGGGCGACGTTCATGGTGGGGCTGGATGCGCCGATGGAGATGGATGGGCGGATGGAGGTGGTGCGGCCGTTTGCCGCGGATGTGAGCATGGGCGTGCGGGAGATCGCGTGGATGGTGCTGCGACCCGGGGTGGTGGGGGATGTGGAGGGTGCGGTGAAGGCGCTGATGGTGTGGGCGCGGGATGGGGATGCGAACGTGCGGCGGTGCGCGATCGAGGCGACGAGGCCGCGGGGCGTGTGGTGCGAGCACATCGCGGAGCTGAAGGCGGAGCCGTGGAAGGGGGAGCGGCTGCTGGAGTGTGTGATGGCGGACGAGTCGCGGTATGTTCAGAACTCAGCGGGGAACTGGCTGAACGACGCGAGCAAGACCAAAGAGGGCGCGGCGTGGGTGAAGCGATTCACGCGGGACGCGTTGAAGCGCAGCGATGGTCCGCAGACGGCGTACATCGTGAAGCGGGCGCTGCGGACGGCGGAGGGCTAAGCCCGCCAGATCCAGCCGCGACGGTTCATGTAAAACAGGACGATCCACCAGAAGGCGAGCATCGAGAGGGCGTAGGCGAGTGAGCCGTTGAGGGGGCCGAGCCATGAAGCGAAGGCGTTCTCGTAGATGACGGCGGAAAGAGAGCGTTTGGCGTCGCCTTCGCCGATGGTGATGAAGCCCAGGATGCGGCCGAGGATTCCCGAGCCGACGAAGAGCGTCATCGCGTTCCTGCCGAAGACCTCCAGCCACGCGAACCAGCGGCGGGCGTTGCCCAGGTCGACGAGGAGGGAGATGGAGCTGAGCGCGGCGGTGGCGAGGCCCGCGGTGAAGAGGACGTAGGACGGGCTCCAGAGGGGTTTGTTGAGCGGGATGAGTGGGGTGAGCATGAGGCCCGCGAGCGTGAGCGCGGCGCCGAGTGCGGTCGTGCGCCACGCGTGCGCGTGCGTGAGTTCTTCGTCGGCCGGGAAGAGTCGACGCGCGATGCCGAAGCCGAGGAGAACCGTGACGGTGGCGGGGATGGTGCCGAGGAGGCCTTCGGGGTCGGTGGGGGAGTTGCGGTAGAGGTGATCGGAGGAGAAGATCGCGATGTCGATGGTGCGGCCGATGTTCGCGTCAGGGGCAGATCCGCGGCCGGAGAACCAGAGGGCCCAGGCGTACGCGCCGAGCGCGAGCGTTGCGACGATGGTCCGGGGCCAGGGCTTCAGAACAACGACGGCGAACGCGGCGAGCGTGAAACACAAGCTAATGCGTTGCAGCACGCCGGGGATGCGCAGGTGTTCGAGGTCGAAGCGCGGGAAGGCGTTGAGGAAGAGGCCCAGCGCGAAGATGACGAGTGCGCGACGCGCGATCTTCGTCCAGAACCCGCTGGGTGTTGGCGCGAGGGCGGGGCCTGCGCAGGTTGGCGTGAAGCGGCCGATAGAGAGCCAGAGCGAGACGCCAACGACGAAGAGGAAGAACGGGAAGACGAGGTCGGTGGGGGTGCAACCATCCCAAGGGGCGTGGCGCAGCGGCGCGTAGATGTGGGACCAACTGCCGGGTGTGTTCACGATGACCATAAAGGCCATCGTGATGCCGCGGAGAATGTCGACGCTGGGTCGGCGTGGTGTGGGGTTCACCGCGGATTATTGCGCCTTCTTGCCGAGGACCTTGGCGATATCGAAATCGATGAAATCGGCGTGGTGGAAGATCCAGCTTTCGATGGTTCGCTCGACCTTGTCGCCCTCGTGGCTGTGGGTGGCGATGATGTGCATCACTTCGGGCGGGATGCCGTGCTTGTAGCACATCGCGACGCCGCTGAAGGGGTGGCGGAGCATGTCGCCGTAGAAGCCCTTGATGACCTTGCCGGAAGCGTCCTTGTCGAACTCGAGCATCTTGCCGACGTCCGCGAGCAGCGATCCGGCGATGAGCGTGTCAAGATTGATGGGGACACGGGCACCGAAGACCTCGTTGAGCACCTTCGTAATCGCGATGCACTGCTTGCAGCAACTGTTCAGGTGCTCGACAAAACGCAGGTCGATCTTCCCCGCGAGCAGCGTAAACGGGATCGCGCGGATCTCGTCGAACGTCCAACCCTTGCCGCCGCACCCGGTGGTGAGCGCTTCATTCCACACCGCGGCAACCTTGTCGCGGAGCGCGGCGTCCGTGATGTCCATGAGGTTTGGAAAGAGGGTCGCGATGTCGGCGGTGGAGTGGGTGGGGGGCATTTGTGATGATGGGGGGAGAGCGAAAAACGAAAAGCGAAAAGCGAAAATCAGGAGGGCGCCTTCGAATCGAGAGCGTTCTGAATCTGGGCCCAGAGGGCGGGGGAGATGTCTGTGGGCATGGCGGTGGTGACTTGGAGGAGGGCGGTGGTGAGGGGTTGGCCGGTGGCTCTGGCGATGGCCGCGGCTGTGATCGATGGGGAGCGGCTCATGCCCATGGAACAAAAGACGAGCGTGGGCTGGCCGTCGGTGATGAGGCGGGCGACGGACTCGATTGCGGTGCGGAGGAGCCAAGTCTGGTTGCCGCCGCCGTCAACGAGAGGGAAGCGAAGGTGAAGTGTTTCACGAGCGAGCTTCGCGGGAGGTTCTTCTAGGGCGAGCTCGACGACTGCCGTGATTCCCGCCGCGTGGAGGCGGCGGGGGTCGGAGCAAGATCCTGCGTTACCGACCCAGACCTGATGTGGTGCGACTCGTTTCATGGGGTTCTCTCGTGGGCTCATCTGGCCCGGTGGCGTCAGGGCTGCGGCCAGCGTGCCTCACCCGCGGGGCGAACACCCGTACCGGGCCGTTTGGTGAGCTTGTCGCCAAGATCAGCGCGGGCGCGTTCGGCGAGTTGCAGGAGTTGGGCAACAGTCTCCGGGTGCTGCGCCGCGACGTCGGTCGTTTCTGCTGGATCGTCCGCGAGGTTGTAGAGCTCCTGGGCGCAGGGCTTGGTCGTGTACTTGGCGGGGATGCCGTCGAGGCCGCCCTTGCCCGGCTCGAGTGAAGCATACGAATGAGGCAGGTAGAGCTTCCAGTCGCCGCTGCGCACGGCCTGGAGTTCGTTGGCGTTGTAGTAGAAGAACAGGGCCTCGTGTGGGTCGGATGCCGGAGCCTTGGCACGCGTCGCCGCGGCGGACGTGAGCCACGGGGAGAGGTCGACCCCGTCGATGGTGCTGCTCGGACGTTCCGCGTTCACCATCGCGGCGATGGTGGGGAGGATGTCGATCGTCATGCACGGCCGATGAAAGTGAGTGCCCGCGGCGACGCGGCCCGGCGCACGAATCAGGCAAGGGACGCGGACGCCGCCCTCCCACGTTGTGCCCTTGCCCTCGCGCAGGCCGCCCGTCGTGCCCGCGTGGTTGCCGTAGGAGAGCCACGGGCCGTTGTCGGAGGCGAAGATCACGATGGTGTCGTCGTCAAGGTTGTGGCGCTCAAGCGTGGCGAGCACTTGACCGACGGACCAGTCGATCTCGGAGAGAACGTCGGCGTACATGCCGCGGCCGGTCTTACTGTCGAACTCGGGGCTGACGTAAAGCGGGACGTGAGGCATCGGGTAAGGCACGTAGAGGAAAAAGGGAGCGTCGGCGTTGCGGTCGATGAACTCGACGGAGCGGCGAGTGATCTCGCGCGTGACGGGCTTCTGGTCGTCGGGGAAGACGTCGTCATCGATAACGGTCAGGATGCCGTTCTTCTGATGGAGCAGTTGGAGATTCTGGTAGGCGCGCGGGTTCTGCGGGTGGCGGGGCCACATGTCGTTGCTGTACGGAAAGCCAAAGTACTCGTCGAAGCCGTGGGCGTTGGGGAGCAGGTTCGGCGCGTCGCCGAGGTGCCACTTGCCGAAGATGGCGGTCGCGTAGCCCTGGGCTTTCAGGACGTCCGCGAGCGTAGTTTCGTCGGGATTCAGGCCGATCTTGGCGCGGGGGCCGAGGGCTCCGGCGATGCCGACTCGGTTCGGATAGCACCCCGTGAGCAGCGCGGCACGCGAAGCCGAGCACACGGGCTGCGCGGCGTAGAAATGCGTGAACCTGAGCCCATCGCGCGCCAGGGAGTCGATGTGCGGCGTGGCGTTGGTGGGAGAGCCGTAACTGGAGAGATCGCCGTAGCCGAGATCGTCGGCGAAGAACAGCACGACGTTGGGTGGGCGCGAGGGAGAAGCGCACGCGGGGAGCAAGGCCAGCACAAGTACTGCGAAGCAACGGAGCATCATGCGTAGAGGTTACCACCTATTGGCCGGGCGGTTGGTGGTCCTTGGGGACGTCGGTTGTGTCAGGTTCTGATCCGGCGTCGTCAAGAATCGGTGCCGGCCCCTTGATCGCGTACTTCAAACACGGCCACCCAATCACAATCAGCCCCGCGAGCGCACTCAGCGCCGAGTGTTGCGACCGCTTCGAGACCGTGAACGTGCCACCGGACGCGATCAGTTCGAGCGTCAGATAGCCCGCGAACGTCACGAAGATCAAGCCACACAGGACCCGCCACATCAGGCCGGAGGGTCGCGGCCTAGACAGAACCGCGGCGAGCACCACCGCGCACAGCAGTTCGACCCACCCGACCGCCACCGTTGCCCTGGTGGTCCACGCCGGAACCAGCAGCGGCATCGCGATCATCCCGATGAGGACGACAATGCAGACGGTGATGCGGAAGGCGGGGCTCATATGGGATGGAGTACCCGGAGTGTACTACCCGCCGCTCGGCCCGTCGTACGCGTGATTCACCGGGTCGATCCGGCGCATCGGTTTCTCGCGGGTCTGCTCCTCGACCACGTGCGCGACCAGCCCCGGCGTGCGGGCGATCATGAAGATGCCGTTGAAGACCTTCGGATCCAGCCCGAGGTCGGAGAGGATCGCCCCCAGCGCGCCGTCCACGTTGATCGGAAGTGGCTTCCCGATGGCCGCGAACGCTCGCTCGACCGCACGGGCTGCGCCGATGTGGGTCTTCGGGCCGTCGCTCAGCCCGGCCGCCGCCGCGAGTTCGAAGAGCTTCGCCGTGCGTGGGTCCTTCGTGTGGATCCTGTGCCCGAAGCCGCTGATGCGGTCTCCCGAGGCCTTGATGCGGGTGACTTCTTCCATCGCGATCTCGTCGATGGAGCGACGCGATGTCGCCGCGGCGTCGAGGAGCTGGCGCAGGTAGCGCCCCGCGTCCTCGATCGCGCCGCCATGGTGCTTGTTGATCGACATGATCCCCGCCGCGACGGACTGCGAAAGGCTCGCGCCGGTGCTCGCGACGGTGCGCGCGGCCAAGCACGACGGCGGTGTTGCGCCGTGGTCGATGCTCGAGACGAGGATCGCGTCCATCAGCCTTCCAACGGGCTCGGTCGGAAGGTCGCCTGTGAGGATCAGGTAGACGGCGCAGCCGAACGACACGCTGCCCATGAGCGAGGCGATGTCCCTGCCCCGTACGGCGACTTCATTCGGACGGATGCGGGTCACCGCCGATGTCCACACCGCCTTGCGTTCCGCGTCGGACATCAGCGAGCGCGAGTTCTTCGCGCGCAGCACGCCGACCACGGCATCGGGGAGTTCGCCGAAGGCATCAGCCACCGTCGCCCCGGCCCCGCGCAGCGCGGCGACCTTGCCCGCGTGCGTGCCCTTGTTGCCCTCGATGATCGCGCCCGCGTGGCTGAACCTCGTGCCCGCCCGCGCGGCTTTCCCGCCGATGTACGCGATGACAGGCTTCGTCAGTTTCTTCGCCGCGATCATCTCGGCGAGCTCCTCCTCTTGCGAGCCGCCGATCTCCCCGAACACCACGATCGCGTCGGTCGCGGGGTCGCTCTCGAACATCGCGGCAACTTCGGGAATCCGCAGGCCAAGCACCGCATCGCCCCCGATGTGCACGATCGTGCTGATCCGAACGCCAGCCTGCCCGCAGTAGTACGCCGTGCTGGACGACATCCCGCCGGAGCGCGAGATGATCCCCACGCCCGTGCCGCCCGGTAGTGGGGGCTTGAACCACTCGCGCGCAGACTCTGCACGACCGCCGATCATCCCCACGACCGCCTGCCCAGGGCTCGCGATGCCCAGCGTGTTCGGGCCAACGAAACTCGCGCCCCTGGCCTTCGCCGCCGCGGCGATCTCCATCGCATCCCACACCGGCACGCGGTCCGCAACGAGCACAACGAGCTTCACGCCCGCGCTGATCGCGTCGAGCGCGGCGTCCTTCAGCCCTGCCGCGGGAACGAAGAGGACGCTGATGTCGATGGTGCCCATCGCAGCGGCCGCTTCACCGCACGAGTTGAACACGGGAACGCCGAGGACCTCCGCGCCGCCCTTGCCGGGAGTCACGCCGCCGACGACGTTGGTCCCGTAGTCCAGCATCAGCCGTGTGCGAGCCTGGCCCTCGCGGCCGGTGATTCCCTGAACGATCACACGCTTGGTCTTGTCGATGAGGATGGCCATGTCAGATGGTCTCCAGGCCCGCGATGGGTAGGTGAACGAAGAAGCCGTCGATGCCGTCGCGCCGGCACTCGACTTCGCACGCGATCATCTCGCTGTCCTTTGTCATGAGCTCTTCGGGCTTCACGGTCAGCGCGGGCTTCCCGCCGTCGTCCCGCAGAAGGCCCGATGACCGCGAGATGAACGCGGGAGCGTGGAGTTTCCACGCCGCGGCATCGATCCAGACGTCGCCGTTCTTCACGGCGAAGCGGTGTGACGTCGGCGCGTTGACGAACGCGGGAACGCGGGGTGTACGTGGTGACCACGTCAAACCCTTGGCGTCCGCGACAAGCTCGGCAAAACGGCGGGCGATCTTGGCGGGTGGGTCGGTCTTCTTGTAGCCCTCAACGATTCCCGCGAGAGGCTTGCACGCGTTCTGGAGGATCTCGACCGCGCGGTCCTCGGTGTTTCCGCCCAGGCGAATCACCGTCGGCAAGGGCATGTCCATCTCCCAGAACGCCTTCGCGAGGCCGTACGCGCTCCAGTACTGCTCCTGGTTCGCGACTCCCGAGCCCGAACCGAAGTACCCGACCAGATTGGGTTGCGAGAGGATCACGCGAGCGGCCCGGTAGACCTTCGCCGGGCTCGGATTGCCGCTGGTGTCGCAGAAGTTCGCGATCGTGAAGCCCTCGTTCGTGATCGCGTCCATCGACATCATGGATCCGCCGCCGCCCGCACCGTGAAAGCCGATGAGGCCCTTGGACCCGGGCGCTGCCGTCGTGTTCATCTGGGCGAAGAAGAACGTGCCCCGATGATCCTGCTGCTCGATGTCGAAAGCGAGTTGCTCGAGCGGCGTCGGGGGATGATCGAGCTCGCGCGGGAAGTTGATCCCGAGCTCGGGGTGCCGGAAGACCGCGTAGTCGTCGATGGTCATGCGGCAGTCGGCCGCCAGCAAGTCGCCGTTGGCGGTGAACACGAGCGGATTGATCTCGATCGACCGGGCGTCCGTGCTCTTCGCGAGCGTGAAGATCGTCTTGATCGCCGCGGCGAGTTGCGTGCGTTGCGCCGGCGTTGCGGGAAGCGCCGCGACGGCGGCGGCCAGCGCATCGGGATCGGGCCCGAGCGCAACAGAGCATGGGATGCGCTTCACCTGCGCGGCGCGTTCTTCGATTCCCGTGCCGCCGCTCGCCGCGATCAACACGACCGGCGCACGGGCCGAGTCGTCGACTGAGAGGGAAACAAAGTACTCGGAGGCGATGGCGAGCTTCTCTTCGACGAGCACGCTCGTGACGGGAAACTGGCCGACCTTCATCGCGAGCAGCCGCGCGGCGTGCGTCGCTGCTTCCTCGGGAGACTTCGAGAACGCGACCCCGCCCATGGCGGCGCGCCCCGTGGTCCAGGCCTGGATCTTGAGGACGCATTCACCCAACTCCGCCGCGGTCGCCGCGGCATCGGCGGGGTTCGTCACCGCGCGGCCTCGCGGCACGCGGATGCCGTGCGTGGCGAGGAGTGCTTTGCCCTGATACTCGTGGAGGCGTGCCATGTGGAATCCTGGAAGGGGAGTTAGTCGATCTCTTCGAACTTCGCGGTGAAGTGGCGGAGAACGTCGGGCGCTTCGGTGATCCGCATGCCTCTGAGCTCAGAGCGACGCTCGAAGAGCTCCTCGCACGCTTCTGCGACGTAGTCCATGTGGCTCTGCGTGTAGACGCGCCGGGGGATCGCGAGACGCACGAGCTCCATCGCGGGCGGACGCCCGGGGCCGGCCATCACGCTGCCGATCTCACACGAGCGAATGCCGCCGATCCGGTACAGGCCGCACACAACAGACTGGCCCGGGAACTGGTCGCGCGGGATGTGCGGCGCAAGGTGCGCGGCATCGATGTAGATCGCGTGACCGCCGGGAGGGTCGATGATCTGCACGCCCGCCTTCAGGAGTTTCTCGCCGAGGTACTCGACGCTGCGGATGCGGTACGAGAGGTAGTCCTCCTCGACAATCTCCGTGAAGCCCTGGGCCATGGCCTCGAGATCGCGCCCGGCGAGTCCGCCGTAGGTGACGTAACCCTCGGTCAGGATGAGCAGGTTGCTCGCCTTGCGGAAGAGCTCCGGAGATCGCAGCAGGAGCAGGCCGCCGATGTTCACCAGGCCATCCTTCTTCGAGGAGATCGTGGCGCCGTCGGCGAGGTCAAACATCTCGCGGACAATGGAGCGGACCGGGACGTGCTCGTACCCTGCCTCGCGCGTCCGGATGAACCACGCGTTCTCGGCGAAACGGCAGGCGTCGAGGATCAGCGGCAGGCCGTGGGTGTCGCAGATCCGCCGCACCGCACGGAGATTCTCGAGGCTCACAGGCTGGCCGCCGCACGTGTTGTTCGTAATGGTCACCATCACCGCGGGGATGCTCTGGACTCCGACCCGCGCGATCGTCGCCTCCAGCGCGTCGATGTCCATGTTGCCCTTGAACGGATGGCGCTCGCTCGGGCAGGAGGCCTCCCTGATCGGGAGGTCAACGGCCGTAGCGCCGCTGTGCTCAACGTTGGCACGCGTGGTGTCAAAGTGCGAGTTGTTGGGAACGACCTTCCCCTTCCCACCGATGAGTTCGAACAGAATGCGTTCCGAAGCGCGGCCCTGGTGCGTGGGGAGCACGTGGTCGAAGCCCGTGAGCTCCGCGACCACGCGCTGCAGTCGGAAGTATGACTCTGAACCCGCGTAGCACTCATCGCCACGCATAATCCCCGCCCACTGCTCGGCGCTCATCGCGCTCGTGCCCGAGTCCGTTAGCAGGTCGATCATCACGTCCTTCCCGTGGATCAGGAAGGGGTTGAAGTGGGCCTTTCGGAGGATCGCCTCCCGCTCGGTGCGGGTGGTCATGCGGAAGGGTTCGACGGACTTGACGCGAAAGGGCTCGATGATCGTCTTCAATCAGGGATCTCCCTGTTCCCCGTGCGGGGGATCAATAATAGACAGGAGGATCCGCATTGGGGCGTCGCTGATTTCCGCGGCAATCGGTGAATCTGAGGGAACATCCCCACCGAAGTGAGGGTGCGGCGGTTGCCGCGAACTGGCTGGCCGCGATCGTGACGCGGGGGCCGAAACGAAGAACAGGAGCTGCGTGGAATGAACCGAATCTCTCTCGGAATGGTTGTCGCGTTGTCGTTGGTCGGCGGAGTGCAGGGCATGGTGATGGCCCAGGAGAAGGCGACGGCAAAGGCCGGCGCAGGCACGATCCTCGACGTCGCGGAGGGCGCTGGCTCGTTCAAGACGCTCGTGGCGGCGATCAAGGCCGCGGACCTGACCGCGACCCTCGCCGGTGACGGCCCCTTCACGGTCTTCGCTCCCAGCGACGAAGCCTTCGCCAAGCTCCCGGCCGGAACCCTGGAGATGCTGCTGAAGCCTGAGAACAAGGCCAAACTCGCCGCGATCCTCACCTACCACGTCGTTCCGGGTCGCGTGATGGCGGCGGATATCAAGTCGGGCGGCGTCGCGACGGCCAACGGCCAGCGCGTCGACATCAAGGTCGAGAAGGGCGCAGTGACCGCCGACGGCGCGAAGGTCGTCAAGGCCGACATCGGCGCCGCGAACGGCGTGATCCACGTGATCGACAAGGTCATCCTCCCCAGCGACAAGAACATCGTGCAGACGGCCATCGCCGACGGTCGCTTCAAGACCCTCGCCACCCTCCTCGAGAAGGCCGGCCTCGTCGACGCCCTCTCCGGCAAGGACGCGTTCACCGTCTTCGCCCCCACCGATGAGGCGTTCGCGAAGCTCCCCAAGGAAACCGTCGACTCCCTCCTCAAGCCCGAGAACAAGGACCAGTTGGTCGCCATTCTCAAGTTCCACGTCATCCCCGGCCGGGCCTTCTCGGGCGCGGTTGTCGCGGCAGACTGGAAGGGCACAACCCTCCAGGGCGGCTCCCTGACCTCCAACGTTGCCGAGAAGAAGGCCACCGTGAACGGCGCCGGGATCCTCGTGACCGATGTTGACGCGAGCAACGGTGTCATCCACGCGATCGACACCGTCCTGCTCCCCAAGTAAGGTCCTCCATCCACCGGGTTCCCCCGCTTCGCCGCGGGGGAGCCCATTTCGAATGAACATGGCTCGATCCATCCCGGCCTCAACATTTGCGCGACAAGACGACGGCCCGGTCGCTCAGGGGCGGTCGCGCCGGTATGATCTCCCGTTGACGCGTGCAACTCGCGGGCGTCAGGGCGCGGAGGCGAAGCTGGGTTTGGGCACGACACTTCTTCAACGGGTTGCAGCACGAGACACCGACGCGATGCGCGAGTGTGTGGCGCGATTTGGTGGGCTGGTCTGGTCCCTTGCTCGGCGGGCCGGCCTCTCCGAAGCCGATTGCGAGGACGTCTCGCAGGAGATCTTCTCCGAACTGTGGGTGGTCTCCTCGCGATACGACCCAGATGTCGCGGGCGAAACAGCCTTCGTCGCGACGATCGCTCGCCGCCGGATCATCGACCGCCAGCGACGCCTCGGGTCTCAGCGGGGCATGATGGCGGGTGCCGCGGCCCAGGCGATCTCGAACACGAAGGAATCCGATGCCCACACGCGATCCGGTGAAGTCCAGGAAGCCGCGGGCAAGGCGATGAAGGCGTTTACGCTGCTTTCGAACGAACAGCAGAAGGTGTTGCGGATGTCGGTTGAACTTGGGCTGACGCACGAGCTGATCGCGAAGTCGACAGGGATGCCCCTGGGAACGGTGAAGACGCACGCGCGACGCGGGCTCATGAAACTGCGTGAGCTCCTCGGTGGCGAGAAGACGGATGGCGTCGAGGGGAGTGCCACGCCGTGAAGCTCAACGAAGACATCAGCCGACTCGAAGAACTCTGGGCCGACCGCGCAACGGGCGACCTCGACGCCGAAGGCCTCCGCGAACTCCGCGCGAGCGTTCGACGGATGGGTGTGGACGACGCCGTCACCGCCCCCGAACTCGCGATGGCCTCGCTCCACGTGGCGATGCTCGCCGACACCGGCATCGAAGAAATGCCCCGTGGTGTGATGGACAGGATCATGGCGGATATCCCCGAAGCCGCACCGCGCCGCGGGATCGTCGGCCGCATCCTGCCCTGGGCCGCCATCGCCGCCGCGGTCACGCTCGCGGTCGTCTCGTGGCTCCCCCGCGAGGATGGTCGCGCACGCTTCGACTCCGCAACCGTCGACCGCACCCCAGACCGCGTCGCCGTGACGTGGGGTGACTGGGACTCGCCCGAAATCGCCGGAGTTCGCGGCGAGGTCGTGTGGAGCGAGAGCCTTCAGACCGGGTACATGCGCTTCAGCGGACTCCCGAAGAACGACACCGATCGCGAACGCTACCAGCTCTGGATCATCGACGACCGTGGCATGGGTCAGCGCATCAGCGGCGCGATCTTCGACTCCACCGGCGGCGAGACAATCGTGCCGATCGAGCCCGGCATCCGCGTCCAGAACGCCGCCGCCTTCGCGGTCACGATCGAGAAGCCCACGGGCGTCTGGGTCAGCGACATGACCCGCCGCGTTTCCATCGCCACCGTCGGCAAGAAATAAGGGCCGCCGCACGACGCGACGGCCCTTGTGAACTGCTGCAACCCTCGGCTTACTTCTGCTCGGCCTTCCACTTGTCGAGCGTCTTCTGAAGGGCTTCCTTCATCTGACCCTCCGTCGCGGGAAGATCGATCGCCTTCTGCTGGGTGTCGATCGCGGCCTGCTTCTCGCCCCGAGCCCACCGGCATCCCGCCAGGCACGCCAACGCACTCGGGTTCTCGCCCTTCGTCAACTCAACCGCCCGCTCCGCCGCCTGCAGCGACAGGTTCAGGTCGCCCTTGCCGCCCGTGCTCAGGGTCCGGCTGATGCTCGCCAGCATGTTCCAGTTGTCCTTCGCGTCCGTGTCCATGAGCTTCTTCGCGACGCTCGAGGCCGGATCCGTGCGGCCCGCGTCGAGCAGCAGGCGAATCTTGCGGAGTTCGATCTGCACGCGCGACCCGGGATCCGCGGCAACCGCCGCATCGAGAGACGCAAGCCCCTCATCCACCCGACCGCCGTCAAAGTGCTCCTGAGCCTCACGCATCAGCTTCCCGCTCGCTTCGCGCTTGGCGCGGGCGGCGCGTTCCTCGGCCTGGCTGGTCTCGTAGCTCGTCTTCGCCGCGGCCATGTCGAACTTGCCGTCGACGAGCTGCTGGATCGTGCCCTCGAACGCCTCGTTGGCGGGGTGTCCGATGAACGCGATGCGACCCTCGCCGTCGATGATGAACGCGCACGGGATCCCGTTGCGCTGGGCCGCCTTCATGTACCCCAAGTCCATCGCCTTCGCCGAACCGTCGTACGCCACCGTGTATCCCATCTTCTCGGTGTTGTCCGCGATGAACTTCTTGACCTTGTCCACGGTCTCCGGCTTGTACTCACGCTCTTCCCACACGTTCACGCCGATGATGGTCGCCTTGTCCTTGAACTTCGCCTGAACCTCCGTGAGGTGCGGCATTCCGCGGATGCACGGTCCGCACCACGTGGCCCAGAACTCCATCACGTAGATGTGACCCGAGGCAAACTCCTTGACGGGCTCGCCCTTCAGAAACGACTCGACGGCGATAGCGGGGGCACGATCGCCCACCGTCAGCGGAGCCTTGGCCTCCTCAGCCGCCTTGGTTTCCTGGCCGAAAGCAGACGGAACTGGCACCGCTGCCGTCAGGGCGCAGGCCGCGATGAGGGATGCGATGATTCGGGTGGATTTCATGTGCGTGATCGTCCTTCCTAAAAGTGCCCGGCGAGCCTCGGCAAGCGGGCGGGTGAACAAAGAGTATAACGGACCCCGAGCGGGCCACAAGCGGCCCTCTACGGGGATCAGCGTCCGGTCAGGGCGGCCAGGAACTTCTGCGGGTCAGTCCAGAACTGCTTGGGGCAGTTTGGACAGCAAAACGCGATCACCTTGCCCTCGTACACCACCATGTACTTCGTGTCGACCGGGGAACCACTGACGGGGCAGGTCGTGTTGATCGGGGTCAGCGAGGCCAACGGCGCCTGACCCGGCGGGGGAGCGTCGCTGCTCAACTTCAGGTCCGGCTCCGATTCCAGCACCGCCGCCGATCCCGTATCGCCCAGATCGATCGTGGTCGCCGGGAGCAACGTCCGCAGATGCGCCGCCGCGTCCGGCGTCACCCCCGTCCCCCACAGATACACCCGCTTCAGGCTCGGGACCATCGCCAGGCCCTCCACCGCGGCATCCGTCACTTTCGTCTGCGACAGCACGAGGTCCGTCAACGCCGGGTGCCCCGCCAACGCCCCGATCTCCGCGTCCGTCGTCGCCGTCTGCCGCAGGTCCAGCCGCTGAAGCTCCGTCATCGCCGCCAGCAAAACCGGCAGGTCCGTCGGCAGCGGCCCCTTCGCGAGCGTGAGGTGGCCGATGAACGGCGCAATCGGCTGCAGCAGCTCGCGAGCCATCGCCGGCTCCAGCGGTGGGCTCACGCTGCTCGTGTCCACCCACAGCAGGCCATGCTCCGCATCCAGCGTCGCCACGTGCACTCGCGCAGCCTGGAGCCGAGCCAACGCCGCGGCATCAGGAACTGCCCGCGGGGCAGCAGGCACCGGAGCCGCCGACGCAGAAGCTTCCTCCGGCACAGGCTCCGAGCCGCGGCTCTCCGAGTTCGTCGGAGAACCACCGATCCACGCCTCGATTGTCGCGATCTCCTCCGCCGTCAACTGCTGCTTCTTCGCGGGAGGCATGTGGTACTCGTCATCCATCGGAAGATGGATGCGAATCAAGAGCTCGCTCTCCTTCGGCGAGCCCATCACCACTGCCGGCCCCATCTCGCCGCCCTCGAGTATGGCGTTGAGGTTGTGGAGCGCAAGCCCGCCCTTGCGCTTGTCGGGTCCGTGGCACGACACGCACTTGGCCTGCAGGATCCGTCCCACCGGCGCGAACAGATCATCCGGCAGTGGGTCCGATGCCGCGCGCGACTTGGTGAACGGTTCGAACAGGAAGTCCTCGCCGTGCGTGATCGACGCGCCGATGTGGCCGGTGTACACCAGCGATGCCCCGAACAACCCAAGGAACGAGTGATACCCGATGCGAACGTGCCGCGCGGAGCCCATGCGGAAAAGCGCCATGACCACAGACAAAACCGCCGCGACGATGCCGCCCCAGCGATGCAACTCCAGACCATCACCGCCGTAGCCGTCCTCCCGCGCCAGGAGCAAACCGGACACCGCGGAAACAACCGCCGTTGCCGCGGTAAGCCATACCAGCGGCTTCGGCGCGGGCACGGGTTTGTGACCCCGTTGCACAAGCGTGATCAGCTCGAGGGAGACCAGACCGATGAAGAGGCCGATCGGCGCGTGCAGGAGAAGGGGGTGAAGGCGACCGCCAAACTCGATCAGTGCGTTCATTCGTGAGTGGTCCCAGGGCTAGAGCAGGATCGGCTTGACGATGTTGCCAGCCACGTCCGTGAGTCGGAAGTCGCGGCCTTGGTGGCGGAACGTGATCTTCTTGTGGTCGATGCCAAGCAGGTGCAGCATCGTGGCGTGAAGGTCGTGCACCTCCACAGGGTTCTCGAGGATGTTGTAGCTGTAGTCGTCCGTCTTCCCGTACGTCACGCCCGGCTTCACGCCGCCGCCCGCCATCCACACGGTGAAACACCGCGGGTGGTGGTCGCGCCCGTAGTTCGTGGGCGAAAGCGCACCCTGGCTGTACACCGTCCGTCCAAACTCGCTTGCCCACAGCACCAGCGTGTCATCCAGAAGCCCGCGCCGACGAAGGTCCTTGATCAGCGCCGCCTGGGGCTGGTCAACCGCCTTCGACTGCGCCCGAATCTCCGCCGGGAGGTTGTTGTGCGCGTCCCACCCTCGCATGTAGAGCTGCGTAAACCGAACACCACGTTCGGCGAGCCGCCGCGCGAGCAGGCAGTTGGCCGCGAAGCTGCCGGGCCGAGTCACGTCCGGCCCGTACATCTCAAGCGTCGCCGGATCCTCGTCGCTGAAGTTCGTGAGCTCCGGCACCGACATCTGCATGCGGAACGCCATCTCGGCTTGCGCGATCCTCGCGCTGATCTCCGCGTCGCCGCTCGCCGCGAGATCCTGCTCGTTCAGCGCGTTCGCCGCATCGAGCATCTTGCGTCGATCTTCGCGCGACACGCCGTCCGGGTTCTGCAGGTAGAGCACCGCGTCCTCGCCCGAGCGAAGCTTGCACCCCTGGTGCTCGCTGGGCAGGAACCCGCTCCCCCAGAACCGCGCCGACAGCGCCTGCATGTTGCCCAGCCCTTGCGTGATCATCACGACGAACGCCGGGAGGTTCGAGTTCGACGAGCCCAGCCCGTAACTCAGCCAACTCCCAAAGCACGGCCGCCCCGGCTGCTGCGTGCCCGTCTGAAAGAAGGTAATCCCCGGCTCGTGGTTGATCGCGTCCGTCCGCATCGAGTGAATGAAGCAGAGCTCGTGCGCAACCGACGCCGTGTGCGGCAACAGCTCGCTCAGCCACACGCCGTTCTCGTTGTTCGCGTACTTCGAGAACTTGAAGATCGACGGCGCAACCGGCAGCCGATTCTGCCCGCTCGTCATCGTCGTAATCCGCTGCCCCTGCCGGATCGAATCCGGAAGGTCCTGGTTGAACCGCGACCGCAGCCCCGGCTTGTAGTCGTAGAGATCCAGCTGGCTCGGGGCGCCCTCCATGTGGAGGTAAATCACCCGCTTCGCCTTCGGTGCAAAGTGCGGCAGCGAACGCAGGATGCTCGCGGCGTCCGGAGTCGCTGCCATCGATTCGGGCGCAAGCACCGAGCCCAGTGCCGCGGCACCAAGCCCCGCCCCGATCGTCTTCGCCGCCGACATGAAAAACCGGCGGCGGGTCATGTTGAGAAGATGTTCTTCGAGTGGGTCCATGGCGTCAGTCCTTTGTCACAAATGCATCCGTCGCCATCACGGCGTTTGCCACCATTGTCCATGCCGCGAGTTCCGGCCGCTGAAGGCCCGCCGGAACCATGCTCTCCCCGATCGTTGTCAGCTTCTGGGCGTCTTCCGGTGCCGACGCGTACCGCTCGCGGAACTGCCCGAGCAGCGCCGCGAGTATCTCCAGCCGCTTGGCGTCCGGTCGGCGCCCGGTGCACCGCCGGTAGAGCTCCGTCAACCGCTCGGCATCGGAACTCTGCGAAGCGAGCACCCGAGACGCCAGCACGCGGGCCGCCTCGATGAACTGCGGGTCGTTCCACAGCACGAGCGCTTGCAGCGGCGTATTCGTCGCGAGCCGCCCCGTCACGCACGACTCGCGCGTCGGAGCGTCAAAGACCTGCATCGAGGGCGGCGGGGACGCACGCTTCCAGTACGTGTACATGCTCCGCCGATACAAGTCGTCCCCTCGGCCCGGCGCGTACGCCTTCGTGTTGCTCGCCGGCATGGAGACCTCTTCCCACAGCCCGGCCGGCTGGTAGGGCTTCACCGAGGGCCCACCCAGCTTCTCGACGAGCAGCCCCGAGGCGGCGAGCGCCGCATCGCGGATCTGCTCCGCGCTCAGCCGCTGACGCGGGTGGTACGCGAGCAACGCGTTCGCCGGATCCTGCTCCTTCGCACGAGGATTGACCACCGACGACTGCCGATACGTCCGGCTCGTCACGATCGTCCGCACCAGTTCGCGCAGGTCCCAGTGGCGATCCTGGAACTCCACCGCGAGCCAGTCCAGAAGGTCCGGGTGGGTCGGGAACGTACCCTGCAGCCCGAAGTCCTCGCCGGTCGGGACGATCCCCGCCCCAAAGAACTGCGCCCAGATGCGGTTGACGGTGACGCGGGCCGTCAGCGGATTGTCGCGGCTGACGATCCACTCCGCCAGGCCACGCCGGTCGGATGGCGCGCCCTCGGACAACGCCCCGAGTGCTCGGGGAATCCCGCGAGAAACCGGGCGTTCCAGGTCGGGGTGGTCGTAGAGCCCACGCTTGAGGATGAAGGTCTTCCGGGGCTCCGGGAGCTCCGCCATGATCATCGTTCGGGGGATTGCAGCCACGATCGCCTTGCGCTCGTCCTCGAGCTGGGTCCTCGCTGCCGCGAGCTGCCGATAGCTCTCGGAGTGCTGCGTACGCCAGGCCACCCGGGCGCGATTGCCCAGCGACTCTGAAACACTGTCTTCTGGAAGAACCGCCGCGAAGAGCGCGTGCGCGAGCGAACCCTCGCTCGCAACCTGGCGGTGGGCAAACCCGCCCGCACCACCCGTATTCACAACCTTGAAGACGACATCGTTTGGCCCCTGCCGCAGCTGAACGCTCGCGCGGTCCTGATCCGGCATCGCCCCACGCTCAGTGTTGTTGCTGTACCCCTCCGCGCCATTCACAAACACGCGGATCCCGTCGTCGCTCCCCAGCAGCAGCTGCGCCTCGCGAGCCGTGGGGGAGTACACGCGATGCGCGACGTACGTCGCGTTCGTGCCGTCCGAGAGGCTCTTGACCACACCCTCGACGATGGTCGAGTCAAACGCCCACCGCCGGTTGCCGGGCTGGAACGTGCGGTCAAGATCGAACGCGCCCGTCTCTTCCGGGCCAAACGCCCGCGTGAACACTTCCTGGCGATCCGCAGGGAACGGTCCGACCGTGTGCCACGAGCCGACCGTTGTTGGAGCAAGATCAAGTCCCCGCGGCGAGATCGGTGACAGCCGAACCCGGACCCGCCCCATTCCGTGGCGGGCGTAGGGAGATTCAAACGCGAGCTTCACCTCCAGCGTTGTTCCCGATGCGAACCCAAACGGTTCCGCGGTCATGAACACCGCGGTCCGCCGGCCCTTGATGTTGTGCCCGTCCAGCGCCCAACCCCGCTCCGGTCCCGGATGCAGCAACGAGGTCACGCGGTAGTCGCCGTTCGTCTGCTCGATGTCGGCCCACGCCCACGTCACCGGCAACGCCACCGGTGCCGTAGACCCGTCCGCCGGTGCCGCGGTAACGTGGAACCCCGTCAGCATCGCGTTCCCGTTCCCCGAACGCCCCGGCCGGTCATCCGGCATGCTGGGATCCGTGAGCACCTCCAGCATGATCATCTGCTGATTCACCGCGGTCGTCGACAACTGCAACGTGTATACGTCCTGGTCCGGGTTCTTGCCCGTCACCAGCACCGACTGGTCGTCGAGCGTCGCGATGGTCGAGCCGCCGCTCGTGCTCGCCGCCACAACCCGCGGCGTGGACCACGCTACCGCCGCGTGCTCGCGTGTCGACCCGAAGAACTCGCTCATCCGCTCCGTCTCAGACGGATCCGGCGTCGCGAGCGCGGCGTCGGTCTCCGCCAGCTTCGCGTCAATCTCCGCGATCCGCGCCGACTGCTCCGGCGTCGGCACCTCAAGGAACGGTTCGAACGCCCGCTTGTCATCCGGAAGCTGGCTGTAGATGCCGGGTTCCCGAATCGAGTTGAAGTACGCGAACAGCCCGTAGAACTCTTCCATCGAGATGGGGTCGTACTTGTGATCGTGGCAACGGGCACACCCAACCGTCAAACCCAGAAACACGGAGCCCGTCGTGCTCACGCGATCCACTGCGTACTCGACGAGGTACTCCTCGTTGATCGCCCCGCCTTCGTCCGACGTCACGTGGTTGCGGTGGAAGCCCGTCGCGATCTTCTGCTCAACCGTCGCGTTCGGCAATAGATCGCCCGCGAGCTGCTCGTACACGAACCGGTCAAACGGCATGTTGTCGCGATAGGCCTTCAGCACCCAATCGCGCCACGGCCAGATCGAACGCCCCGCGTCGGTGTGGATCCCGCTTGTGTCCGCGTACCGCGCCTGATCCAGCCACGGCGTCGCCATGCGCTCGGCGTACCGCGTGCGGTAGGGCTCCTTCGTCAGCAGCGTGTCCACCAGGTTCTCGTACGCCTTCGGATCCGTGTCCGCGAGGAACGCGTCAAGCTCGGCCGGCTCGGGCGGCAGTCCGGTGAGGTCGAGGTACACCCGGCGCGCGAGGGTTTCGCGCGGAGCCTCGGCGCTCAGCTCGAGGCCTTCCTGCTGCAGTCTTGCCGCGATGAACCCGTCGATCGCGTTTGCTTCGCCTTCGGGCGCGGCGGGGCGGACCGGTGGCACAAACGCCCAGTGCCGCTCGTACACAGCCCCCTGCTCGATCCACCGCTTGACCAGCTCGCGCTCCCGATCCGAGAGCAGCGGCTTCTCCGACTCCTTCGGCGGCATCACGTCGTCCGCGTCGTGCGTGGTCAGCCGCTTCCAGACCTCGCTTGCCCCGGGATCCCCCGGAACGATCGGTGTGCCGCTCTTGCGCGAACGCGTCGCCTCCTCTGCGAGGTCGAGCCGAAGATCCGCCTTCCTGGCCGCGGCGTCCGGGCCATGGCACGTGAAGCAGCGGTCCGAGAGGAGCGGTCGGATGTCGCGACCGTAGCTGACCGAGGGCGCGATGTCCTTCGGTGAAGGGGACTCACCGGCGAGCGCGGCCAGTGCCGTGAACGTGGCCCCCGCGCACAACGTGATGATGAGAGGCTTGGCTCGCACACGGACCTCCGTTGACCCGTCCGCTCGGGTCGGGTTTGGTCCGCAGCTTACCACGGGACGGCCCTGGCACCAAGTTCAGGTCTTGCCGATCGTGAGGCCCGTTGGTCGCTGCACCTGGCCTGCGGCGATCTTGGCTATCCCGCTCCCCAATTCCCCAATGGGATCCGGGGGGATGATCTCGACCTTCTTTTCGCCCAGCTTCGCCTCGCCCCGGCGGACGCGGTCCTGAAACGCGAGGCATTCGGAGAGAAGACGGTCCAGAATCTCGGGCTCTGGGACGTTTGCGACCTTTTCGCCCTGCACGTAGATGATGCCCCGGCGGTCGCCGGCGAAGACCGCGACATCGGCCCCCTCCGCTTCACCCGGGCCATTCACGATGCACCCCATGACGGCGACCTTCATCGGGACCGTAATCTTCGCGGCAAGGTGCTTGCGCACATCTTGAATCAGCGTGAACAGGTCGACCTGGATGCGGCCACAGGTCGGGCACGCGATCAGATCAACCCCGATCCGCTCCCGCAGGCCGAGCACGTACAGCAGTTCAAGCCCGTCCTGGACCTCGTACACCGGATCGTTCGCGTAGGAAATGCGGATCGTTTCGCCGATGCCGTTGGCGAGCAGACTGCCCAGCGCGACGACCGAGCGGATCGTCCCCGTTTCCTTCGGCCCCGCGTGGGTCACGCCCAGGTGAAGCGGATGATCGAACCGCCGCGCGATCTCGGTGTAGGCGTCGATCACGACGGCCGTGTCCATGCTCTTCGCCGAGATGGTGATGTCGTGGAAGTCCTGCTCGTAGAAGATGTCGAGGTATTCCTCGAGCTTGGTGATCATGATCGCCAGCATGTACCCGTGCTTCTGGCTGCTGAAGACCTGCCCCAGTTCCTTCATCCGCTTCTGCTTGTCGCGACGCTCGATGATCGAGCCCTCGTTCACGCCTACGCGGATCGGGATCCGCTTGGCCTTGCACGCCTGGATCACGTCGATGACCTGCGACCGGTCGTTGATGTTCCCGGGGTTCAGGCGGATCTTGTGGACACCCGCGTCGATCGCCTCGAGGGCACGCTGGAAGTGAAAGTGAACGTCGGCGACGATTGGGACGCGGACCTGCGGGAGGATCTGGCGGAGCGCGTCCGTGTCTTTCTTTTCGGGAACGGCAACGCGGACGATGTCCGCGCCTGCCGCGACAAGCTTGTTGATCTCGGCGACGCAGGCGTCGACGTCGTAGGTGTATCCGGCGGTCATTGTCTGCACAGAGACCGGCGCGATCTCGGTGGGGCGGCCGGCCGAGTCGGGAAGACCCCCGCCGATGCGGACGAATCCGACTCGCGAATCACCGAGAACGACCTGACGTGTTGGGCGGCGGGGAAGCATGGGGAAGGGTAGGGGCTCGCTTCAAGGGGATCGACAGTCGAGGCATCCGGCACGTCCGGATACCCAGCCTTGATTCTACGAACGAAACCACCGCCGAGATCGAGAATCCGGTACTGGGGTGGGCTCGTGGGTTCTGCGGTGTCATCTGGGTCGGAGCTGCGATCGGGGTGTACCAGGCGTGGCAGCGGAGGGGCCGACCGGCCAGGTGGGCCGGCCCGTTGCGTTGACACGCGACGGCGTGCCGCGTTTTGGCGGTGGTGTGCCGTGCGCGCGGATCGGGGCGTGAAGCGACGTGTGGGGTGCACGATTGGTCGAATCGTCATCGCGTGCTTGCGGGGAGGTCGGGGGGACGCTTAAGGGCGGCGGAGTGTTCCGCGGCGTTGGCCTAGGTCTTGGCAATAAGCCGTGTCGTCACGAGGTTGGCCGGGTGGATTGTGCCGCGTGCAAAGCCCGTCGCGTTGTCGATTGTGGTTCGCGCGATGGCCTCGCATGCCTCGCGTGTGAAGAAGCCCTGATGGGCGGTGATCAGCACGTTGGGGAAGGTGAGGAGCCGCACGAAGACGTCGTCCTGGATGACCTCGGCCGAGAGGTCCTTGAAGAAGAGGTCGCCCTCCTCTTCGTAGACGTCGAGGCCTACCGAGCCGACGTGGCCGCTTTTGAGGGCGGCGATGAGCGAACGAGTGTCCAATACGGCGCCGCGGCTGGTGTTGATGATCATTACGCCAGGCTTCATGGCGGCGAACGCGGCGGCGTTCAGCAGGTGCTTTGTGGCTGGCGTCAGGGGGCAATGCAGCGTGACGATGTCCGAGGCCGCGTAGAGGTCGGCGAGGGTGACGTACTCGACTCCGATCGCCTCACAGGCGGGGTTCTTAACGGCATCGAAGGCCAGCACACGACAGCCGAAACCACGCAGGATGGCGCACACGGCCTCACCGATCTTTCCGGTGCCGATTACGCCGGCGGTCTTGCCGTGCATGTCGAAGCCCATGAGGCCGTCGAGTGCGAAGTTCTGCTCGCGTACCCGGGCGTAGGCGCGGTGGAACTTGCGGTTGAGCGTCAGCATGAGCCCGACGGCGTGCTCGGCGACAGCGTACGGGGAGTAGGCGGGCACACGGGCGATGGTGATGCCCAGTCGATCGGCTTCGGCGACGTCGACGTGGTTGAAACCTGCTGACCGAAGGGCCAGGAGCCTCGTGCCGCCGGCGTGCAGCGAGCGGAGGACCGGGGCTGTCGCGTCGTCGCCGACGAAGATGGAGACGACGGGCGTGCCTCGGGCCAGATCGGTTGTCGCCGGACACAGCCGAGCGTCCAGATAGACCAGTTCGTGCTGTGCACCGGCGTTGGCGGTGTCGAGGAAGGGCTTCTCGTACGGTTTGGCAGAGTAAACGACGATCCTCATGCGGCGCTCCGGATTCGGGGAATACACATTGCTGCGGCGTTGCTTGGCCTCTATCGACTCGGGAACCGGACGGATGGTGAGGGTAGAACAGTCCGCGACGAGGCAGATGCGTTCGGCGATGGAGCCCATCAGAAAGTCGCGTGCGTTCCAGGTTGATCGCACGCCGAGCACCGCGAGGTCGATGGAGGGCGCGGGTTCGGGCTCGTTGGCGTGGATGCCGTTGACGATGAGGACGCGGTAGGTTCCGGAGCCGATGGTTCTCGCCTGGATTGGGCGGTTCTGAAGGCTCCGGCCGATGGTGGTCCATTCGGTTGCGGGCGAGGTGGAGCGTGGCTGTGCGGAGGTGCAGCCGGTGGGGAGCGCGAGTAGGGTGAGGAGTGCGATGAGGGCGAGGAGGGAGCGGAGCGCTTTGGCGAGAGCGCGGCGGCAGTGGTGTAGGGTGAGTGGGGTGCGTTGGGCGTGAAGCACGGTTGGTGGGTGGGCTATGCCGCGCGGGGGGTGGTGGTGCCGGCGGCGGAGAGGAGGGAGGTGGAGGGGCACCACCACCCCCTGCCTCTCCGCCGCCGGCACC
>VYLF01000229.1_pt1 | contig 30471 bp, 26 predicted proteins | sample 5114371 | NCBI WGS metagenome assembly VYLF01 (sample SAMN12291773, study PRJNA351875) | freshwater metagenome | isolation source: freshwater lake | place: USA: Michigan, Kent Lake | collected 2013-08-15 | reverse complement strand
TCATTGCGGTTTCCGATTAATGATAGCACGGCTGGCTTCCAATCCAGCAATGATTTATTAATAAATATCACCGGATTTACCGGTACTTTACCAGCTTTAGGGAGCATTCCAGTGAGTAATTTCTTTGTTTAATTAGGGCTTGCTGAATAAATCTAAAAACCTTGTTGGATAATATCTTTAGACTTTTTGGAAATCAAAAAGTACCGGCCCTGGGAGTGATCGGGGGGAAAATTCAGGGACTTTTTCCCTGAAAATTAGGTAATTGACCACCTGAAAATCGGTAAAACCCTACACCCCACACCCTACACCCCACACCCCGCCCCCAGGAAAAACTTTTTCAGCCAACCCTAATTAAGTAGATGTAGGGTGCGTGTTTGCGACTATCAATTCCGTCAAAAAACCAAAATTAACAATCCGCCGTAACGCACCAACTCTATTATTAAATCGGTGCGTTACGCTATCGCGCTTCACACCCTAGGAGTAAGCAGACAACTCAAATGAACCCAACAACCGCCAATTATGATGAACCCTGGCAAGAAGCATTAAGCGAATATTTTGAAGCGTTTTTCCAGAAAACGGGTTTCTCGGAGAAACCCGTTTTCTGGACTTTAAGACAAAAAAACGTTTCACCAGCGCGGAATAGCTGGTAAATATCCTCAAGGGTTACCGAAAAATTGGGTTTAAAGCCTCGCCCTTTTAGGGCGACTTTATATGATGTATAATATTAAGAATAGGGGGCCGGGTAAGCAACCGCTTAAAAAACCCAGTCATCAACCGATGAACGCACCTTGAAAACCAGAGTTATGGGGTTCTCTAGGGGAATGCTCCTATAGGTAAAAGCTCTAAGCGTCAAGTACCAGAACAGGCTTCTGTAAGGTCGCGAAAGTCTGAGGAGAGAACCACCTCTGGGTTGGATTTCGCCAGGAATCTAATTCAAGTGGACTCGTTGAGCCAGAAATTCTCAGCAGTGATGCGAGAAGAATCCACGTCGTAAACGGCGTGGAGTATGTCAAAGGTTCACTCATAGACTGACATCGGCAACACAACACCCCTAATCATTTTAGCGATTCGGTCGAGAAAACCGAGGAGAGCGAGAGAGCAAAAACGAGATAAATATTAAGAATTGTGTAAAAACCTTGACAAATATGCAAAAGTGTATATGTGAAGGCGAGGACTAAGCCAACCGGTGGATAGGATGCACAATCAGTATTCAGGTATTGATTCGGCAAGGCTGGCACTCAAATTAATATCCGTAACCATAGAGAAAAGGTTATATAAATCTAACTAATCATTTACTTGAGTAATTGGTATTTTACAAATCGCTGAAAGCAAGTCACCATAGGAATTAAGCAAATGCAGTTCCGAATCAAATCCTGTGGGAGATAGAAATTATGGTTGCTTTAATCACCCCAAAACCCGCTAAAACCAGCCGTTTAACCACACAAATCCAAGAAATCGCCGAAAATACTTTTACCTTGCGCTGTTTGGATTGGGATCGCGATCGTTTTGATATCGAATTTGGTTTAGAAAACGGTACGACTTATAACTCTTTTGTTATTCAAGGGGAAAAAACCGCCCTAATTGATACATCTCACCGCAAATTCGATCGCCTTTATCTGGAGGAATTAACTAAACTAATCAACATCAATCATCTTGATTATTTAATTATCAGTCACACTGAACCCGACCACAGTGGTTTAGTCAAAGAAGTTTTGGAATTAGTCCCAGAAGTTACCGTGGTTGGGGCAAAAGTTGCCATGCAATTCCTGGAAAACATGGTACACAGACCCTTTAAACAGTTAATCATTAAAAGTGGTGATACTTTAGATTTAGGTAATGGCCATGTCTTAGAATTTGTTGCAGCCCCTAATCTTCATTGGCCTGATACTATCTTCACTTTTGATGCTAAAACTGCCACCCTTTTTACCTGTGATGCCTTCGGAATGCACTTTTGTGATGATCAAACCTACGATCGAGAAAAAGACCTGCTAGAAGCCGATTTTCAAACCTATTATGACTGTCTGATGCGACCGAATGCTCGTTCGGTTTTAGGGGCGATTAAAAGAATCGAGAAATTTGAGATTAATCTCATTGCCACCGGTCACGGTCCCCTATTAAAACACCATATTTCTGATTGGGTGGGACGCTATCAAACTTGGAGTCAAGAACAAACTTCTGCCGATACTTTAGTGGCTGTATTTTTTACCCAAGATTACGGACAAAGCGAACATTTAGCTACTATGATTAGTCAGGGTTTGACTAAAACTGATGTGGTGACAGAATTAGTCGATATGAATAATGCTGATCCCCACGAAGTCAGAGAATTAATCAATCAGTCTAAGGGAGTTGTCATCGGAATGCCTCCCCAATCTTCCCTGACTAACCAGACGATTTTAAGCACAATTCTTGCTGCAGTTAATGGCAAACAAGCGGTAGGATTATTTGAGTCAGGAGGTGGGGAAGATGAACCAATTTTTCCCTTGAGAAATAAATTACAGGAAATGGTCGCGATCGAAGCTTTTCCTCCTCTTTTAGTTAAAGATAATCCCAATCAATCCCTCGATTTTATTGCCGATGAAGCAGGAACCGACCTCGGCCAATGGTTAAGCCGAGAAAAAACGATTAAACAAATTAAATCGATTAACAACGACTTAGAAAGAGCTTTAGGCCGTATTAGTACCGGATTGTATCTAATTACTTCTCAAAAAGCCGATTTATCTAGTGCCATGATTGCCTCTTGGGTGACACAAGCAAGTTTAAATCCTTTAGGTGTGGCGATTGCAGTGGCTAAAGATCGGGCAATGGTATCCTTTTTACAGCCTAGCGATACCTTTGTTTTAAATGTTTTAGCTGAGGATAATTACCAGAAATTAATGAAACATTTCCTCAAGCGTTTCTCTCCCGGTGCCAATCGTTTTGAAGGCATTAAAACCTATACTGCCAATAATGGATCACCAATTTTAGCGGATGCCTTAGCTTACATAGAATGTGAAGTCACCAGTCGTTTAGATTGCGGCGATCATTGGGTAGTTTATTGTACCGTTAATACCGGACGAGTTGCCCGTTTAGATGTCTTAACTGCTGTCCATCATCGCAAAGTTGGCAACCATTATTAACAGTTATCAGTTATCAGTTATCAGTTATCAGTTATCAGTTATCAGTTATCAGTTCACCGATTACTGGTTACTGGTTACTGCTCACTGAAAAATCCCCCCAACAGCTAACACCCAATTCTATCAATCTTAGGAGAAATAAAATGTACGAACCAATTAAAAAACCTTCCCCAATGATGGTGCGAGTAGTGCAAGTCTTAGAAACAATTCAAGATTTAATCGTCATTTCTCTCTGTATCGGTTTATTTAGCTTCATGGTGTTAGAAGTCAGAGAAATGTTTATGTCTCTGCTGCCACCGATTCAATTTCGGATTATTACCGCCGATATTTTATTCCTCTTGATTCTAGTAGAATTGTTCCGATTGTTGATTATTTATTTGCAAGAAAAACGAGTTTCTATCGGTGTTGCCGTGGAAGTTTCTATCGTCTCGGTTTTGCGAGAATTAATTGTCAGAGGAGTCCTAGAAACTAATTGGACACAAGTATTAGCTGCCTGTGCTTTTCTAATAGTTCTCGGTACATTAATGGTGTTAAGAGTTTGGCTTCCTCCCACCTTTGAAGGTATCGATCCTGAACAAAAAGTTTCTGAACGTTATCGTCAACATTTAGTTAAAGAATTAACTGAAATAAACAGCAAAATTTAGTCAGTTATCAGTTAGAAGGGGATGGGAGACAGGAGACAGGAGACAGGATTCAGGAGTCAGGAGTCAGGAGTCAGGATTCAGGAGTCAGGAGTCAGGAGTCAGGAGATTATTTTTATTTATTCTCCCCACACCCCACACCCCACACCCCACACCCCACACCAAACACCAAACACCAAACTTAACAATTATGAGCGCTACTACCTTAATTCCCAATCCTGCTATCAATAATCGCTCCCGCGATGTTCAAACCGCAGAAATTGCCGATCAAACTTGGGTTTTTCGCTCCCGTACTTGGGACAGATTAAAATTTGAAATAGAATATGCTCGTCAACGGGGAACCACCGCTAATTCCTATCTTATCTGTGGCGATAAAACTGCCTTAATCGATCCTCCTGGAGAATCCTTCACCGAAATTTATTTAGAAGAAATTCGTCAATATATCTCCTTACATCGTCTCGATCATCTGATTCTCAGTCACGTTAATCCCAATCGTATCGTCACTTTAAAGGCATTATTATCCGAAACCCATCAAATCACCATCTTCTGTTCTAAATCTGCCGTCAATACCCTTAAAAATGCCTTGCCCGATGCACAAATTTTGGGCATACGAACCGATGAAATCCTTGATTTAGGGCAAGGTCATCAACTAAGTTTTATTAATGTCCCTACGCCGCGCTGGCCTGATGGTATCTGCACTTTTGACCAAAAAACCCAAATTTTATACAGCGATAAATTCTTTAGTGTGCATCTGTGCAGTGACGCTCTTTGGGATAAAAATTGGAAACAATTAGACGCAGATCGTCGTTATTATTTTGATTGTCTCCATGCCGTGCAATCCAAACCGGTAGAAACAGCCCTCGACAAAATTAAAGAATTTCCCGCCCAATATTATGCACCCGCCCACGGTCCGATAATTCGTTATAGTCTTAGTCGTCTTGCCCACGATTATCGTTATTGGTGTCAAGAACAAAAAACTCGACCTCTACAAGTGGCTTTATTATATGCTTCTGCCTACGGAAATACTGCCACCCTGGCCCGCTCGATCGAACGAGGATTATTAGAAAATGATCTGGCCGTAGAATCAATCAATTGTGAGTTTGCCACCCCCGCCGAAATTGGTCAAGCGATCGAAAATTGTGACGGATTTATTATCGGTTCTCCCACCTTAGCCGGTCACGCTCCTACCCAGATCCAAACCGCTTTAGGAATCGTTCTTTCCACGGCAGCAAAAACTAAATTAGCCGGGGTTTTTGGTTCCTACGGTTGGAGTGGGGAAGCTGTAGATTTAATTGAAACTAAACTCAAAGATGCTAATTATCGCCTCGGTTTTGAATCCTTGCGCGTGCGTTTTAGCCCCACAGAAAGCAGTTTACAAGCAGGTTATTTAGCCGGAGAAACCTTCGCCCGGACCTTGAAAAAAACCAAAAAATTGCGGGTTCCCCAACAGGGAATGACCGAAACACAAATCGATCGCACTGCCCAGGCCGTTGGCCGGATCGTCGGTTCCCTCTGTGTTCTCACCAGTCGTCAGGGCGAGGATCATGCTGGTTTCTTGACCTCTTGGGTATCCCAAGCCAGTTTTCACCCCCCGGGGCTAATTATCGCCGTTGCTGACGAACAAGCCGCCGAGCGCCTAATTAACTCGGGAACCGCCTTTATATTGAATATTCTCAAGGAAGGACGCAATTTACGCCGCCATTTTTCCAATAGCCTCAAATCTGGCGGCGATGTCTTTACGGGATTAGAAACCCAAGTCGGGGAAAATGGCTGTCTGATTTTAAGCGAAAGTCTCGCCTATCTAGAGTGTACGGCCAAAGAGCGACAAATCTGCGGCGATCGCTGGTTAGTCTATGCCACCGTCGAGCGGGGTCAAGTTTTGGATAGTAACGGTGTCACCGCCATCGGTCATCGCAAATCCGGTAGTCAATATTAAAACTGGACTAGCGGGGCAAAGTTCCTGACTTTCCCCTATCATCGGCCTAGATTTCTGGGAAACAAATGTTATGTTAGTATCGAAGGTTGTCCTTCGGGGCCATTTTGTCTTTGTTTCCGTATGAAAAAATTGCCGCTAATCCTATCGGTGGGGAGTGTCGCTTTATTGTTGGTGGGATGTCCAGCTTCTAACCAAGCTAATCAATCCCCACCGCCCAGCCAAGAAACCCCCACCCCCTCTCCCAGTCCCCCGGCTGCCCAAACGCCTGCCTTCAGCAATCCTGTGCAACCAGCTACCGAACCAACTACCCCAAGGGTAGCGAGATTGATTCCCGCTACCGATCCTGACCAAAAACGGGCAGAAATTAATCGCGGTCGCAGCGATCCCTTTGCCCCCTTTCCCCTACAACCAAATATTACGATTACAGTGGAGGAAGAACCCCCAGCTGGGACTCCGTCGGCTACCGCAGCCGCAGCCGCACCCGCATCCGCATCCGTAGGCAATCGTCCCACCCCCGGACGACCGATAGTGAAAGCACCGCCACCACCACCGCAACCGACGGAAGCGGCAGCAGTGCAAGTATCGGGCATCGTCCAATTACCTACCACTCCTATGGCGATCGTGAAAGCCCCCGGAGAAGCCACGGAACGTCGAGTTATCCCCGGTTCTACCCTCTCTAATGGTTTAATTTTAGTTAAAGCGATCAACACCGATCCCGATAACCCCTATATTGTTCTACAACAAAGCGGTCGAACTATTACCCGTCGTTTAGGGGATGGTGTCCCCGAACCGGCCGCCGCACCGCAGGCCTCGATCAGCTATAATATTTCCGAATCAGGAGAATAAAACCCGTGCGATCGATTGCTATTCAACAAAAACAAACCATTATTTATCCGCGAATGCCCTTGGCTATCTATCGGGAGTTAGCCAGCCATTTAGAACAGGTTCAGGGGGTCGAAACCGATCTCACTCCCCAGCAGTTCCAACAATTCGATTATCATCAAAGTCAGATCGGTAGTCTAGAAATTAACTATACCGAGACTTTTCAGGAAAGCGATCGCCCTCTGGTTACGGCAATTCTCGATTATTATGCCCAACGTCACGGCTCCTATCAGCTTTCCTAAGCTTTCTCTCCTCACCTTTTCTCCGATTACCGAATTTCTTGTTAAAAACTAAAAGTATTTTATAGGAGTTATCTTAATGCTGGAGATGATGTCAAATCCCGTCATACTTCATCTAAACTTAAGTAGGGTTTGCGGCAAAAAGTACGGGCGAAGCATTCGGATAGAAAATCTACGGTTTCACCGATAGGTTATTGCCCGAATGCTTCGCCCCTACAGGACGTAGGGTTCATTCATGAATCAACCCTACCTTTTATAAAAATTAAAATCTTTCTGATTTTAAGCCACCGACGACCAGAGGTAATCACTGATAACTGATAACTGATAACTGCTCACTGATAACTGATAACTGATAACTGAAATGACCCTACCCAATTCCCTAGAAGAAACGATCCTGCAAGCGAAAGCCGCCACCCAACTGGCTCTAGAATCGGGAGCTAGACGCATACAAGTGGAATTAGTTATCCCAGAAATTGCTCTACAAGCGCAAGCTTTAGCCCTTGATTTTACCTCTATTTTTGACAGTTATAGTTCTGGTTTAAGGGTAATTTTTCCCGATACCGGGGCTGCCATGTTAGCCCGACGGGATTGGGGAGAAACAGTTTTTCAACTGGGAGATTTAGGTAGTCGTTTTATTCCCGTCGAAAACAAAATTAAGCCCGAAGATGAAGCTTTTTTAGTTGTTTGTCCCTCCTCGGTCGAGATTAATTCCGTAGAAAAACTCTGTCACCTGGCCGAAGATCGCCCCGTGGTTCTTCTGATTCCCCAATTGGAAGATGTATCGGTAGTGGGTATCGGTTACGCGGCCCGACAATTGCGAGAAAGATTTTTAAGTACCCTAGAAAGTTGTTATTATTTTCGCCCCTTGGAATCAGCGATCGTTTATCGATCCTATCCTTCTTTGTGGCAAGTTTGGCTCGAAAAAGAAAACGGTTACGAGTTAATTTCCGAACAATCCACTAAACCCATGGGCGAAGCTTTAGAAAATCTGATTCTGAAAGCTTCTAGTAATACTCCTAATGATAGTTCTAATCCTGCTAACAAAGCCAACAAGTTGGGTTTATTTGCCACTATGGGACGCTTCTTAAAAGCATTGCAACATTGACGCTCCCGTCGCACTAAGCGCAAGGGATTCCCTGATCATCCAGTTACCTTATCGAAAATTTGGGTTAAAACCCCGTCTTTTTAACCCAAATTTTCGATAAACGGAGAATCAGACTATGTTCACATTCTTCTTACTTACCCGCCCCATAAGCTCTTAAGTGGGTTAATAGCTAACCTAAAATCAACCTCTTGCCCACTAATGTGGGACAATTACCCTAACCATTTAAAAAAGATTTATTGGAAACACAAACGGGTTTTGTGGACAGGGGCGTATTTTTTGGTTAGTTGTGGTGGTGTTACGATAGACCAGCTTAAAAAATATGGCTCTTCGGTTTGTCTTATGCAACGTACAGGGTTACAAGGAATAAAACTCTTATAGAGAAAGACATTTGGCGATTTTTGTTAATTGTTTTCGATCTAGAGCGAACTAATCAATTAAGTCTCTTGCCGGATAAGGATTTAGTCGATTTATGCCCCCTGATCGAATCATACCAAGTAACGAAGAGCCCGAATTCCTAATCCTTCGGGGGAATTGCCATCACTTGATTATCATTAACCACAATCAATTTACCGCCCAATTTTTCGATATTTTCCTTGGCTAACTTGCGGGTTTCTTCTTCTTTACTATTTAGCCAGACTAACATCCAAGCACCGACTCTAGGAGCGCGACTATCGGGATTAGTTTCTAAAAATTTCACTGTTCCCCTAGCGGATTTTTCGATAAATTCATTACCGGCAATTTTTGCCCAATCGGCGGCCATTTGATTAGATTTTTTCGCCGCAGGAATATCACCTAAAAATAATAGTTCATCCACTCCTTTATATAACCAAAGAAAATAGGCATCAGTAACATCAGGAGTGATTTTTGATAAACCTTTATTCATAATCTCAACGGTTCTTTCGGGGTTGCCAGCATTGACAGAAGAAGCCACGGACATCATCAAATAGGCGCGGACAAATTTGGGGTCATTTTTGGTGACAATTTCCATAAAATCGGGACTTAAACCGTAACCAGTTTCCCTACGAGCATCCACATCGCCATAGTATTGTATAAACTGCAACATTGACCAATTGGCTAACATATTATCAAAGCCAAAGGAAGGCATATTTTTTAATAACTGAACCTGAGCATTTTCTAGGCGAGATTCTTGACGATAATTTCTATCTAATAACTTTTCTTTGGTCAAGGTTTTCACCTTTTCCTGTTGCATTTCCACAATAGCCATGATTAGTCCACCGATGACGGCGACTAAACCAAGAGTTTTAAGTAAGGATAGATTGAGAGATTTTTTTGTGCTTACCATAGTGTTAAAAATTGTCACCTCCCCCCCTTATCAAGGGTAGGGTTGATTCATGAATCAACCCTACCATGAATCAACCCTACCATGAATCAACCCTACCATGAATCAACCCTACCATGAATCAACCCTACCATGAATCAACCCTACCATGAATCAACCCTACCATGAATCAACCTACAAAGCACTTTCATAATTATAACCATTTACTTATCAACAAAAATAAAAGATTTTTGGGGTTATTTTAATTAATTCTATTGCCATTAACACAATCAAGAACACCGGCGGAATTACTGGTAGAAACATTATCTTCTAAAGGAGTTTCATCCTCACAAACAATACCAGTATAGGCCCCGGATGCCGTTTGTCCGGCCGCCCCAGCATAATTTTTAATATCGTTATTAAATGGAGTCAAAGCATTCGCTAGATAGGCGGCTCCAAAAGCATCGGGAATAACGCTAGTATCATCGACAAAAGTATAAAATCTAGCATCGTTAATCTCAATGGGTAATTGACTCAAAGTGGTAAAAGTGGCATTTTCATAACGATAACCCTGTTGGGCGCGATTGATTAATCCCAGTGCCGCGCGCGCTTCTGCTTGCCTACCTTTGGCCACTTGTCCTAAGAGATTCGGTAAACTGATGGCAGCGAGAACCCCCAATAAAATCAACACTATCAACAATTCTATTAGAGTAAAACCCCTCGCTTTTTTTTCCTGTGATTTGATTGCTGAAAAAAGAAGGTATTTCATGGTTAAGCACTGGCAATTCAGTTATCAGTTATCAGTTATCGGGAGACAGGAGACAGGCCGTGAGCTCAGCCGAACGGAGACAGGAGATTGGTTTTATTTATTCTCCCCACTTCCCCATTCCCCCACTTCCCCATTCCCCCACTTCCCGAAAAAAATCAAAAGCGCAAGGTTTCCGAGAAAACATTTCCCTGCCACCTTCCGCTAGAGTATGATTAAAGCCGAGTTATGAAATTGCGATTGTCAGAGAAGTATGCAAGCGCACCCCGCATACTTTTCTAGACTGCGATTACTCGATGGTACGGGCACCGCCAATACATTGTGCAAGAGCAGCAGCAGCACCAGCAGCTGACCAAGTACCAGGCCCAGTGATAGCCGTTGCACTGGGGTTAGTGGTTTGTTCACAGATAACGGCGGAGTAAGCACCATCATTTTGTTGACCGACGGCAGATTCGTATTCTAGGATGTCATTAGTGTAACGAGTATTGGGAATAGCCGCATGGTTTGCACCAACGGCAGAGTTAAGACCACCAATAACAGCAGGACCAGTGGCAGCAGTACCATAGTACTTGCCAGTGGTTTGAATAGGCAGATCAGTGACCACCGCAAAGGTGGCTCTTTCCAAGCGGTAAGCCTGTTGAGCGCGGTTAACGGCACCGAGGTTGTTGCGAGCTTCCGCTTGTCTGCCTTTGGCTATCTGACCGAGGAGGTTGGGGAGAGCGATGGCGGCGAGTACACCGATGATGATAACGACAACTAGGAGTTCGATGAGGGTGAAACCTTTGTTACCGTTCTTTTTGTTGAGAGCTTGGATGAGTTTGAATTTGAAGGTGGAGTTCATGGGTATATCCTTTGGTAAGTGTTTTTTGTTCTCTAGGGACAACTTACCCACCTGTTTCAGGAAACCTATCACCCTTGCAAAAATTTTTTTGGGGGAAGTGGGGAGGTGGGGAGGTGGGGAGGTGAGGAGGTGGGGAGGTGGGGAATTTTCCTGAATTTAGGTTTGACAAGAGGTATTGTAAAATTTCAAGACAAATATGGTCAGATATAGTCATTAATGGTAGTATGTACAGACAAAACTATCAGACTAGGCAAAAAAAACAGGAATAAGTTATCGAACGGCTTGGAGGTGGTGGAAACAAGGGAATTTAACAGGCTACCAATTGCCTTCTGGTACAATTAAGTAGTCGTGCAAAATTAATTTCCTAGTGAAGATAGGCAAGAGGCAAGAGGCAAGAGGTGGTTAGATATGTGTAATTAATTTTGCTTAGGTACTTAGGTGTTAAAAACTTTCAGATGCCCCCCTTATTAAGGTGGGATTAAGGGGGGATCAAAGGCAAAATCTATCTTCAATTTAATTATAAGTACTAACTTAATAAAGATGATAATTAGGGTTTGCTGAATAAGGGTAAAACCCTTTTAAAATAAGGCTTTTGACCTGTTAAAATCCGATGTTCATGCTGCGAAAATCGGATTGTGACCATCAAAAACCTTGCATTATTCTTATTGTAGTACATAAATTGGTACAAAAAAGAGAGGGCAACAAAGCCTGAAACTCCCGACTCCTGACTCCTGACTCCTGACTCCTAACCCCACCAACAAACTTTTTCAGCAAACCCTAATTATTTACTTTTCTACGATTTTATCTAATCTTTCCTGAATCAATAAAGCCATGGAAGAACGCAGAAAAAATAAAGCAAATAACCCAGCTAAACTGAAGGGAATAATGGCCAGTTTGCTATAGTTGGTGTCTAATAACAATATGGCTGAGATAATGCTAAATCCCAATAGACAGACATTAATTAATACTTTAATTCCCAGATAAATTCTTTTCAGAAGTCGTTCATTTTCCCGTGATTTAACTTGAAAAACTAAATTTCCTCGCTCGATCTTTTCCTCTAATTGACGGATCATTCTCTCGTTTTTATTACCTTTTTGCCATTGTTGTTTAAGAAAAGTGCGCGCTTGATTAGCTAGGGTAAGCATGGTGTTGCTAGTTCCTCCCGATACTGCTAGACTTTTCACAAAAGGTTGACTAGCTGCTAATAAATTATACTGGGGATCTAAAGAGCGGGCAATCCCATCCAAAGTGGTGACAGATTTAATAATAAAAGTCATTTGGGGAGGTAAGCGAAAAGGTTGCTGTTTAAACATTAAATACACTTGATCGCTAATTTGTTCAAAGGCCTTCACATCTACCGGTTTATCGCGAAATTCATCTAAGAGAAACTGCACGATATTTCGCACGGGTTGCAGCTCTACAACGGGTTCAATTAACCCCATATACATCAAGGTTTTTAAGACTGTTTCTGTATCCTTTCTCAAGATAGCGAAAAAGGTTTCAATCATTTGATCTTTAGCGACGGACTTTAACTCGAACATCGTGCCGAAATCGTAGAAAATTAACTCCCCTTCCTGACTGACTGCCATATTACCCGGATGGGGATCCGATTGAAAAAAACCATCCTGTAATAGTTGTTTGAGATAGGAACAGATTCCCAGTTGAATAATCCCATCTACATTAATACCGTTAGCTAGTAAAGTCTCTCGATCATCCACTTTAATCCCCGGCACATACTCCAAAGTTAATACCCTGCGGGTGGTATATTGCCAGTAAACTAAAGGAACTTTTACCTGGGGATAATTCTTAAAATTTTCCCGAAAGCGATCGGCATTTTTGCCCTCATGAATATAATCGATTTCTTGAAAGAGTAGCTCAAAGAATTCTTGATAGATAGCTTCTAAATTATATTTTTTCACCACGGGGAAAATATTTAACCAACGGGTGAGACGATGCAACAATTCAAAATCGAGATTAAATAGTCCTTCCAGATTCGGTCTTTGTACCTTAATAACGACCTCTTCCCCACTTAATAACCGCGCTCGATGCACTTGTCCTAAACTGGCACAAGCGAGGGGAGACACGGTAAAACTTTCAAATAAATTATCTAGGGGTTGTCCTAATTCTGTTTCAATAACTCGGATCGCTTCTTGACTATTAAATTCGGGAACTCGATCCTGTAATTGGGTTAATTGTTCGATATATTCGAGCGGAATTAAATCTGCTCGCGTCGATAAAGATTGCCCAATTTTAATAAAAGTTGGTCCCAAATTCATGAGGCGATCTACTAACCATTTCGCTCTCCTTTGCCGTTTTTTGCCCCTATTAGCCCCCGTTAAACGATCCCAGAGCAAAAAAGTCAAAAACTGCATTGTAAAGCTAAATATCTCCAATTGACGAACAATCGGCGCTCGCAAGCTTTGCTGCCAATGTAAAGATTTGGGGGAATCAAAAGGAGTAAGCATCAGTTATCAGTTATCAGTTATCAGTTATCAGTTATCAGTTTTTATTGGCTGCATTGGTGAGTAATTCCTCTAAAATAAGCTGCCCGCGCCTTCAGCAAAACCGATCTACAGCGTTTCTCGTCAAGATGAAGTATGGATTAAACCTTGCCGAAGTAAAAACTCCAGTTGCAAAAACGCGCTTGATCCATCTGAGAAACGCTGTCAAGTATTCCCTTCCGGTTTAAGAATTCGCCGGTAAAAATCCTGATTTTCAGCTTTTAATCTCTGGGACGAGGTAAACCGAGATCTACCGCTAGACGATGACCGCAAGCAAAACCGGAAAAGGCCACCGCGTTTAATCCTTGACCCGGGAAGGTACTATCTCCTACACAATAGAGATTAGGAATAGCTGTGCGATTAAAGGGCATTCCTAACAAGCCTAACAGTTTTCTTCGCGGTATTGGGCCGTAACTGCCATCGATTCTATTCAAAAAGCGCCGATGGGTGCGGGCCGTGCCAATTTCGATATAATCTAATCCTGTATCTAGTTTGGGAAAGAGTTTTTTCAGGCGATCAATGAGACGATGAGCAGCGGCCTCTTTTTTCTGTTGATATTCTTGGGGGGGCAGTTTTTGCCATTGATCAATCCAGCTAGGGGTGAAAGTATGAATGATATGATGGTCCGGGGGTGCGAGGGAGGGATCGAGTAAGGTAGGAATAGAAACAAAGATAGTTCCCTGTTCTGCTTCCATATTTTCCCAATCTTCTAGTAAAATATGGTGACATTCGCTTCCTGACGGTAATACATCGGCCTTGACTCCCAGATGCAAACTGAGGAAACTGGGGGATTTTTGATAGCGTTTTTGCCAATTCTTTTCACTGCGGGGGAGAGATTCCGCGGGGAGTAGTTTCTCGAAGGTATCCCAACGGGTGGCATTAGAAACAATCTTTTTAGCGTAATATTCCTTACCATTGGTCAATCTTACCCCGATCGCCCGTCCTGCATCTAAAATAATCTTGGTAACTCTCGCTTGATACTGGATTTCACCACCGGCTTTTGCCAATCCCTCGACTAACTTGAGAGCAATCTGTCCTACTCCCCCTCGGGGATAGTTAATTCCGCCGTAATGGCGATCGCTAAAGACCATTCCCGCATTAATCATCGGAGTGCGATCGGCGGGTACTACCGACCAACAATAACATTCCATATCGATAAATTTCAATAATTTCGGGTCTTTAATATATTTTCTGGCCACATCTCCCGCATTTTGGGGTAAATACTTGACCAATCCCAAACAGGATAAAGGATGCTGGAAAAAAACCTTAGTCAGATAGCGGGGTTCTTCCAACGATAGTAAATCCATACTATTGAGGCAATTAAACACCTGCCAGCATTCATCGTAAAAGCGCCGGATACCGGTTTTTTCTGCGGGAAAATGGCTAATTAATTCCTGTAAAAATTGTTCGTAGTCGCGATGAACTTTTAAGTCTAATCCGTCCGGGAGATGATAATGGATCTGGACGGGATCGGCAATGGTTTCGATACTCATATCCACCGCTGCCAAAGCCTTGGTTAAGAGGTTAGTCGTCCCCTTTTTGCCAAAACCAAAAATCATCGAAGCACCCACATCAAAACGATAACCCTCTCGTTCAAAATAACCCGCGCTGCCCCCCGGAATCAGATAACTCTCTAAAACTAAGACTTTTGCCCCTTTTGCCGCTAATTGCGTCGCTGTCACCAATCCCCCGATTCCCGACCCAATCACGATCGCATCGTACTGATTACTCATAACTTTAGTTGATAAATTTTTGTGTCAATTCTTGATTTTAACCTTGACTAGCGGTGATTTATCGGCTAGATATTTGGGAGCAGAAAATTTGGCGATCAATTCGCTGTACTTAATGTTAGACGATCCCGAAGCAGCAAGGGAAATCAAAGACAGACTATGTATGGGCCGAGAATGAGACTAAAGCGCCGGGGAAATACTGACTCATACAGATTACCTCGAAGATGAACTAGATGCCTTGGCAACTGTAATCCATCCTACGGATGCGATTACATCTTCAAGTGATATTTTACCCACCCATAAGTCGCTGGTTGCCCTCGCGGATAAGTAAAAAAGTCTTGACAAATACCGCCACTTGACATAGTTGGATTTGGGTGATATCATTTGCCGAAAGACGGGCAGATCGGCAGCTCTACTGTTATCAAGAAATATTGGCTCTTCTCGTTTCTGTGTGGAGGGAAGAAGAATAGGGATAACTTGACAGAAATATAGTCTTCAAAGCCTTACCTAGCAAGACTACTAGAAACGATAAACACTGATTATCACACCAAGTCGGGGAGAGCCAAACACATCATTTTATCTAAAATTAATTAATCAATTGGATAATGTATAGAAAACTGGCCAACAAAATCCTTAAATTAGCTAATTCCCTATCTAGGTCATCGAAGCGATCTCTTTTAATTGTCACCGATTGCCTTATTTTTAGTCTAACCATCTATCTAGCCTTCTCTCTCAGGTTTAATCTTAGCCTCGAATATCAGCAAATTAGACCTTTTTTAGGGGAAATATTGGGCTTAATTGCCATTAAAACTCTAGTTTTCTATCTCAAAGGTATTTACCGTCCCGTAGTACGTTATACAGGATTAGAGTTTCTTTCGTCCGTACTGCAAGCGGTTCTCTATAGTTCAGGGGTTTTAATCAGTCTGGCCTACTTTCAAAGGGATGCCTTTTTGCCGCGTTCAGTCCTGATTATCGACGCATTGTTAACCCTAGTATTGGTTATCGGGGTGAGATTGTTGATTCGTTCTATCTTTCACCGTCTTAATATTTACGTCAGTAGTGTAGATAAGGAACCGACAATTGTTATCTATGGTGCGGGGGTTGTGGGTTGTCAATTAGCACGTTCCCTACAAAATGACCCCCACTATCGTTTATTGGCCTTTGTTGATGATAATCCCGATTTGCAGCAGCGAGTTATCCAAGGCATTAGGGTTTATTCCCCCTCTCAATTGGCACTACTGCACCAAAAACGGTCTTTTGACTGGGTTATTCTCGCTATTCCGAATGTAGCCAAGGCCAAAAAGCGGCAAATCATCGAAAGTCTAGAAACTTTACCCATCGTCATTAAAACCGTTCCTCCCCTCTCAAAAATTTTATCGGGAGAAGCGGCCATCAATCAGATTCGCAGTGTCGATGTCTCGGAATTATTAGGACGGGAAGAAATTCTACCCCATCCCGAACTTTTGGGAAAAAATGTCACGGGTAAAGCGGTGTTAGTCACCGGGGGTGGCGGTTCCATCGGTTCGGAATTATGCCGACAAATCGCCTTCCTCAAGCCAAAATGCTTGGTAATCTACGAATTAAACGAGTTTTCCCTCTACAAAATCGATCTCGATTTAAGTGAAAATTATGCCGATTTACGCAAGTATGCCTATCTAGGCAATGTTCTCGACCGCAATCATCTGGCCCGAGTCATCCAACAACACCAGATTGAGACAATTTATCACACGGCCGCCTATAAGCACGTTCCCCTTGTGGAAGCCAATGCTAGTCAAGGGATTTACACTAATGTTTGGGGGAGTTTAAATGTCGCTCAGACCGCGATCGAGAATTCAGTTAGTAATTTAGTTCTCATTTCCACCGATAAGGCCGTCAGACCGACTAACATTATGGGGGCCAGTAAACGCTGTGCTGAGTTAGTTATACAAGCTTTGGCCGCTTTACCCGACACTTCCACCTGTTGCGCTATCGTCCGCTTTGGCAATGTTCTCGATAGTAGCGGTTCCGTGGTGCCGCGTTTCCGGGAACAAATCGCCCAACGTAAGAATATTACCCTCACCCATCGCGATATTATTCGCTATTTTATGTCTATTCCAGAGGCGGTGCGTTTGGTTATACAAGCAGGAGCCATGGCCCGAGGGGGTGAGGTATTCCTGTTAGATATGGGTGAACCGGTAAGAATTTACGATTTGGCCCTACAGATGATTCGTTTAAGTGGCTTGGAATTAGGACAAGATATCGATATTGAAATCACAGGATTAAGACCGGGGGAAAAACTCTACGAAGAATTATTAATCGATACCGATAAAGCTCTTCCCACCTCTCACCCAAAGATTTTTTGCGCTCATGAACACTTTCTTGCTTGGGACAAATTGCAAATCAAATTAGAGCAACTGCTTAATTATATTCAAGTTAATGACCGTCAGGGCTTAGTTAAGTCCCTACAAGATTTAGTTCCCGAATACCGGCCACCGCAGCAAATAGCCGGTCATTTGTCAAGTAAAAAGTGAAAGAAAGGAGTTTTAGCGAGTGCATCCCACATTTGCAGAAATACCGACAATTAGCAATTATCAGTGACTCTTAAATTAGTACAAAAATATGAACAATCGCGTGTAAGCATCCCACCGAAAAACTAATGCGCTCCGGGGTTTGGTCCCCAACGGGGGGTTTGGGTAGGGTTGATTCATGAATCAACCCTACTATCACTCAACCCTAGGGTTGAGTGATAAAACCGAAAGTAACGCCCAATTTTAGGAGAAAGTTTCCCCTTAAAAATCCCAAATTAGTAGATTTACAAAAATGAGATGCACCCGTTTTAGATATCCTCTTTTTCACCAAATTTATTAATCTAATTGAACCGAATGCTCTTGTTTTAACTGCTTTTGGATAGCTTTTACCGTCTGCTCAATTTTATTGATTCCGCGAGAAGAAGGCCGATTTACTCTATCAGCTAGAGGAGAAGTTTGTTGAATAGCAATGCTTAAATAAAGAGGAAAAGCGAGGGTAAAGGCTAAAAAAAGACGTTGTAACATGATCCACTCCCACAAAAGTTCTTCAGCGATTATTTTAGCCGGCTGAAACTTTTACCAGAATAACGACTAACTAGGAAAATTTCAGCTAGTTTGTGACAGTCCGGCAATTGGTGGGGCAATCCTAAAGAATTAGCGCTGAAACCCTCAACCCTAGACCGAGAGTCTGATAGATTGATCTAGAAACATGATCGATCGCTCTATCTATGCACAAAATTCCAGTTACTGTGATCACGGGTTTTCTGGGTGCGGGAAAAACTACCCTCATCCGTCATCTACTGCAAAATAATCAAGGCCGACGGGTGGCCGTTATGGTCAATGAATTCGGAGAAGTGGGAATTGATGGTGATTTGTTGAAAAGTTGTCAGACCTGCGACGACAACCCCAACGATAATATTGTGGAACTGACCAACGGTTGTCTTTGCTGTACAGTACAGGAAGAATTTCTCCCCACCATGCAGAAATTGCTGGAGCGACGGCAACAGTTGGATTGTATGCTGATCGAAACTTCGGGGTTAGCTTTACCTAAACCTCTGGTTCAAGCTTTTCGCTGGCCAGAAATCCGCAACGGTGCGACGGTGGACGGAGTAATCACCGTGGTGGATGGTTTTGCTGTCGCTAGGGGTCGTCTGGTGGCGGATTTGGACGCTTTAACAGCACAAAGGCAAGCAGACCCCAATTTAGAACACGAAACGCCCATTGAGGAGTTATTTGAGGATCAGTTAGCCTGCGCTGACCTGGTACTCTTAACTAAAACCGATCTAATCAGCGAAATTGAATTAGAAAAAATTATTAATTGGCTGAAAACACAACTGCGATCAACGGTAAAAATAGTTACTTGTGCCGATGGACAAATTAGCCCCGATGTGCTATTGGGATTTAATGCCGCCGTCGAGGATAATTTAGCTAGTCGTCCTAGTCATCATGATCACGAGGAAGAACACGATCACGATGAGGAGATCAATTCTGTGCAGTTTTGCCTCGATTCTCCCGTAGATGCCCGAATTTTGACCCAACGGCTCAAAGAATTGGTGGCCCGAGAAGAAATCTATCGGGTCAAGGGATTTGTTAACGTGGCCAATAAACCGATGCGTATGGTGTTACAGGGAGTCGGCGATCGCTTTGATTCTTTCTTCGACCGACCCTGGCAATCCACGGAAATGCGGCAAACTCGCTTGGTCTTTATCGGCCGCTCCCTCGATAGTCAGAGAATCGAGCAGGCCTTAACTAGGGTTTGCTGAAGAAGTTTTTCCTAGGGACAGGGTGTGGGGTAGGGAGATTATTTTTATTTATTCTCCCCTCTCCCTTCTCCTTTCTCCCCCTCTACAATAATTACTCGCAGCCAGAAATACGTTGGGTAATATCATACTTTGTGCTTTTTGTCAAAAAAACTTTTTTTTTGCAATAAAACTACACAAAAAAAAGATCATCGTTGCTGGTGAAATTGACTGATTTACCCGTCTTAATTAGGATCACCTTCTAGGTGTGGCAAGGGTTTCAACCATTGCTGCCCAAAAAAGCACAGAATAACCCATTGTGAAATTCTATCAAATCGCTGTAACCCTTGTAACATCGTTGTTAAATAAAAATCTTTCTCAATTAATTTTTAAGAATTTGTAAATATTGCGGAATGTTAATTTAAATATTCTCAAGTTTTTGCAGTCAATAAATAATTTTTGCTTATCTTTGGACCACATTGGGTTAGGAGTCAGGAGTCAGGAGTCAGGAGTCAGGAGACAGGAGTCAGGAGATTATTTTATTTATTCTTCCCACTTCCCCACACCCCACACCCCACACCCCACACCCCACACCCCACTGAAAAAGCTCCGGCAATCGATCGCCCAGATAGATGGTCAGGGATTTAGGTTAGGGTGGTAAAAGATACAGATTACCAACCCTTCCAGACCAACAATTATGACGAACACCAGTAACCCGCTGCTTGCCGGTCAAGGATTACCGGCTTTTGACCAAATCCAACCCGGCCTGATTGTCCCTGGCATGACGCAACTTTTGCAGGAACTGGCCAGAGAATTAACCGATTTAGAAGCGCAGATTATCCCCACCTGGGAAAAATTGGTCGAACCCCTCACCCGGATCGAAGAACGTTTAAGCTGGAGTTGGGGGATTATCGGTCATCTGATGGGGGTAAAAAATAGCCCGGAATTGCGTCAAGCTTACGAAACCGTACAACCACAGGTAGTCGAGTTTATTAGCCGTTTAAGCCAAAGTAAACCCATTTATGAGGCATTTTTGTCCCTGCGTCAAGGGGAAAGCTGGGGGCAATTAGACGAGGCACAACAGCGCATTGTCGAAGCTTCCCTGCGGGATGCCCAATTGGCTGGGGTAGGATTGGTAGGGGAGAAAAAAGACAGATTTAACGCGATTCAACTGGAATTAGCGGAAATCACCACGAAATTTTCTAATAACCTCCTCGATGCCACCAAAGCTTTTCAACTGAAACTAACAACCCCAGAAGATATCGCCGGTTTACCCCCTAGTCTCCTCAGTTTAGCCGCCCAAACCGCCCGCACCCAAGGAGAAACTAACGCCAGCAACGAAACTGGCCCCTGGGTGATTACCCTCGATTTTCCCAGTTATTTCCCCTTTATGAAGTACAGCGATAATCGGGAATTGCGGGAAAAACTCTATAAAGCCTACGTTAGTCGGGCTGATCTGGGAGAATTGGATAATAATCCCTTAATCGATCGCATTTTGCAACTTCGTCAGGAACAAGCCCATCTACTAGGTTATAGTACCTACGCCGAGGTCAGTCTTGCCCGCAAAATGGCCAATTCTGTGGATGAAATCGAGAAATTGCTTGACAATTTGCGCCAAGTAAGCTATGAAGCGGCAAAACAGGATTTAGAGGCCTTAAAAACTTTTGCGGGAACCGACGATCTCAAGCATTGGGATATAGCCTATTGGTCAGAAAAACAGCGTCAGGCCAAGTTTAACTTTAGTGCCGAGGAATTACGCCCCTATTTCCCCCTACCACGGGTTTTAGAAGGCATATTTAGCCTCGCTAAACGGATTTTTGGGGTAGAAATTATCGCCGCCGACGGTAAAGCACCTATCTGGCATCCTGATGTGCGTTATTTCCAGATTAACGACGAAAAGGGCGAAAAAATCGCCTATTTCTACCTCGATGCCTACAGTCGTCCCGCCGAAAAACGCGGCGGCGCTTGGATGGATGTCTGTATCGGTCGCGCCAAAACCGGTGCCGAGGTGCGTTTACCTGTGGCTTATTTAATCTGCAATCAAACGCCTCCAGTGGACGGAAACCCCAGTTTAATGACCTTTGAGGAGGTAACTACCCTATTTCACGAATTTGGCCACGGTTTACAGCATATGTTAACCACTGTGGACTATTCCGGCGCGGCGGGTATTAATAACGTTGAGTGGGACGCGGTGGAATTGCCCAGTCAATTTATGGAAAATTGGTGTTATGATCGCCCTACTTTAATGAGTATGGCTAAACACTACCAAACCGGCGCAACTCTCCCCGAACATTACTACCAAAAACTGCTTCTAGCTAAGAACTATATGAGCGGTTCGGCCATGCTGCGTCAGCTACATTTGTCTTTAGTAGATTTGGAATTACACCATCGTTATCAACCCAATGGCGGCGAAACTCCTAAACAAGTTAGACAGCGTTTAGCGGCGACGACGACGATAATTCCTCCCCTACCGGAAGATGCTTTCTTGTGTTCTTTTGGGCATATTTTCGCCGGCGGTTATGCGGCGGGTTACTATAGTTATAAATGGGCAGAAGTCCTCAGCGCCGATGCTTTTGCCGCTTTCGAGGAAGTGGGATTAGATAACGAAGAAGCAGTGAAAGCGATCGGTCGCCGTTTTCGCGATACTGTCTTAGCTATGGGGGGAAGTTCCCATCCTATGAATGTTTTTAAAGCTTTCCGCGGTCGCGAACCCAGTACCGAACCTCTCCTCCGTCATAGCGGCTTATAAAAGTAGTGGACTGTTTCAACTAAAATAGGGCAAGAGATTTCGGCTTAAAGTCTTAGATTATAGAATTTATAGCATTTTTCTAATACACCAAATTAGCTGAAACAGTCCAGTAGGGTGCGTTACGCTACGCTAACGCACCAAAAACCTTTCTTTGTGGTGCGTTACGGCAATATTTAGCTCTTGATTTTTTCCCTGGGAACAAGGGATTGCCTAACGCACCCTACTTGACTAATTAACATTTTTTTATAAATAGGCTCTCAAACTTACTGTAAAAATAGACAATGATAATTTACAATACTATTGTTCTATACATCACCAATCTAGCCTTTGATAAAATTTATGGAATCATCTCCTCTACCGATTCATAATCCAGCCGAACGTTTATTAATTATCCTACAAAGATGTTCTCAAGACGAAACTAACGAATCAGTTCAAACAGTTTTATCAAGAGCCATGGAAGTGAAAAATGATCCCGATTCTTTTTATCAAGGTTTTGGTAAATTGCTAGAACTTATTTCTCACATTTTTCTTCAAACAAACAGTCTTCCTATAAAAGACTTATGGAAGAAATTAGGGATAAATTAATTAGTTTATTAGGCAAGCTTGAACGGTGTTGGTGGTCAACTTCTTCCTTCTTCCTTCTTCTGAAACTTGGAGGCAAAAATCAGCGATACTGATATTGAGATCACGATGGTGAATCCAGAAGAGATCAAGGAGACAGAAAATGGCTAACGAAACCGTCACTTATTCCCTAGAAGCAGTTCTGACAAGGATTGAGGGGAAAATCGACTCTCTGGAAAAACGGATCGATGAGAGATTTGACAAGGTAGATAAGAGATTTGATAAGATAGAAGAAAGGTTGACCAAAGTGGAAATAGGACAAGTCGAACTCAAAGGGGAGATTAAAGCCTTAGATGAGCGACTAACCACAGAAATTAAAGGGTTAACTGCAATAGTCGCCTATCAGGAATTTACCAATCGGGGGATTCTCATCGCTCTGGTTGTGGCCATTTTAGGAGGGGCTGCGAAACTTTTTGGTTTTTTCCCCAATCCCTAACAGCGATCGCCCTAAGCTGCTGTAGAATTAACTTGACAAATATTAAAACGCAGCCGAAGACTCTCTGGGAAATGCAGTTAAATAATTGGATGGCGACCTAAAAATATGAGTGAATTAACTATTCGTCCAGCTAAAATTAGTGGTGTCATCCCGGATTCGATCGCCGCCGAGGTGGGTTTTGAAATTGGGGATGCGCTCGTCTCTATCAATGGTAATCGTCCCCGGGACTTAATCGATTATCAATTTTTATGTGCCGATGAATTTTTAAACCTAGAAGTGCTTGATAGTCAGGGCAAAACTCACCGGATAGAAATCGAAAAAGATTATCATGAAGACTTAGGTTTAGAGTTTGAAACTGCCCTCTTTGATGGCTTAATTCAGTGCAATAATAAATGTCCTTTTTGCTTTATCGACCAACAACCAGAGGGCAAAAGAGAAACTTTATACTATAAAGATGATGACTATCGCTTAAGTTTTCTCTATGGCAGTTATTTAACCTTAACTAATCTCACCTCAAAAGAATGGCAGCGGATCGAAAAGATGCACATATCACCGCTTTTTGTGTCCGTTCATGCCACGGAACCCGATCTGAGAGTTCGTCTCTTAAAAAATCCCCGCGCTGGTCAAATTTTAGACCATTTAAAATGGCTACAAGCCAGACAATTACAAATTCATGCCCAAGTGGTAGTTTGTCCCAATATTAATGATGGAATTCATCTCGAAAGAACCCTGTTAGATCTGATTTCTTTTCATCGGGGAGATATTCCCTGTGTGGAGTCGATTGCCGTAGTTCCCGTGGGATTAACCCGCTTTCGTCCCCAAGAAGATGAATTAATTCCCGTTAGCCAAGAAAAAGCGCGAGAAGTCATCGAACAAGTCCAAACTTTACAGAAACAATTTCGTCAAGAATTTGGCAGTAATGTGGTGTGGTTAGCCGATGAATGGTTTTTAATTGCCCGAGTCGATTTACCACCTCAATCTCACTACGAAGACTATCCCCAAATCGGTAACGGGGTTGGCTCGATTCGTCAATTTCTTAGGGATTTCCAGAAGACAGCCAAGAAGTTATTACCTGCTCAAATTAATCCTTCTAGACGGTTAATATGGGTAGTGGGAAATGCGGTAGAACAAGCTTTTCAACCCCTAGTTAAACAGTTAAATAATCTGCGAGGTTTAACCGTGGAATTAGTGGCTTTAAATAGTGATTATTGGGGGCAGGAAATCACGGTTACGGGTTTATTAACCGGGCAAGATATTCTCAAAGGATTACAAGGTAAAAATCTTGGGGATGGGGTTTTATTACCCTCCCTCATGCTCAAGCATGGGGAATCGGTATTTTTAGATGATCTCACCCTAGAAACTGTTATTAATCAGTTAGGAGTCCCTATTTATCCAGTCCTGGGAGTGGAGGAATTAATTAAAACTTGTCTCACTCTCAATCCCTTGAACAAATCCTAATCTTGAGAATAGACAATTATCAGTAATCGGTGATCAGATTTGAGTTTTTAAGTAGGTGGGTGGAATTAAATATAAGATGAACGTAGGTTGGGTTGAAGCATGAAACCCAACTCCCGCATGGGTTACGCTACCGCTAACCCATCCTACAAATAATTGTGCCTCCCTACTTAGTGAGCGGTATTAAGTAGAAAATTGCCGTTTTCTTGGCACTGATCACTGATTACTGATTACTGTCTTAGCCTAGCTCCGCATTGCCTGTCCCTTGAAACATCAGCCAAGAGAGGAAAAAATTAGCCACAAAAATCGCTAATAAAGAAGTTACCACAGCCGTGGTAGTAGATTGACCAACTCCTTTAGCACCGCCGGTGGTGGTTAAACCCCAACTGCAACCGATAATAGCAATTAAAACCCCAAAAATTAGGGACTTTAACATAGAACTAATTAAATCCCATGTTTCCAGAAAATTTTGGGCTGATTGCAAGAATAGGGAATAGGAAATACCGTAAAGACTATCAGAAATAAATAAACCACCGAGTAGCCCTGTGACTAAAGAGATAATAGTGAGCAGGGGTAACATTAAACTACAGGCAATCACCCGGGGAATGACCAAATAATCGATCGGATCGGTTTTTAAAATATATAAAGCGTCAATTTGTTCTGTTACTCGCATTGTACCAATTTCGGCGGCAAAAGCCGAGCCAACTCTCCCCGCCACCACCACCGCGGTTAAAACCGGGGCTAATTCTCTTGTTAAAGCCAAGGAAAGGACTCCCCCAACAAAACTACCCGCCCCAAAAAAAATAAATTCTCTGGCTACCTGAATAGTGAAAACCATACCCACAAAAGCAGCCGTAATTAGGGCAATTGTCAAGGATTCTGGCCCAACAATACTCATTTGTTCAAGAGTATTACGCCGGTGGATTTTGCCATTAAGAATATGTAAAAAAGTTTGTCCCGCTAATAAACCAGCAGCCCCCAAACGTTGAAACCATAAACTTAAACCACTGGCAGCATCACTTTTTCTTGGCATTTGTCGAGGGACTATCGCTAAAATCTAACTTATTATAGGCGAGAATTCCCTCTGATTATCCCTCGATTGTTGGGACTTGCTTTGATGCCACTCGATCGAGGGATAACAAACCATGGTTTTGTGCTGCTGGCAGGGGATAATAGAATTATCTAGTAGCCGTCAGCTATCAACCCTGATTCTTTATCCATGCCAGATTTAGCGAAAATTATCCTGAGAAACCATAAAATTGATGCTGTTAAACGATTTCATCCTTGGATATTTTCCGGGGCGATTAAAGAGATGGAGGGAGAAGTCAAAGAGGGTGCTATCGTAGAGGTTTATAGCGATAGAGGCGAATATCTAGCCACTGGACTGTATAATCCCAGCAATATTGCCGTTAAAATTCTTTCTTTCCAAAAAGTCAGCGATATTGCTCAATTATTTCTCGAAAAATTCCAGAATGCCTATCAGCTGCGGCAACAAATCGGTTTAGTGGATAACCCGAAAACTAACTGTTATCGCTTAATTAACGCTGAAGGAGACGGTTTACCCAGTTTAATCGTCGATTGGTACAATGGCACGGCGGTTATTCAAGCTTATTCCCTAGCTTTATACCAACGTCTCGATCTGATTGTCGATTGCCTGAAAACTATCTACGCTGACAATTTACGGGCAGTTTACGATAAAAGTGCCGCAGTTTTGGCGAAAAGCGCCCATATCTCCGAGAATAAATACTTATTTGGTCAAAAAAACGGCAATGAGGTGTTAGAATCCGGCCATCGCTTTATTGTTGATTGGGAAAAGGGACAAAAAACAGGATTTTTCCTCGATCAAAGGGAAAATAGAGCAATATTAGCCCAATATTGCCAGAATAAACGGGTTTTAAATACTTTTTGTTACTCTGGTGGCTTTTCCGTCTATGCTATGCAAGCGGGGGCTGCCCTAGTCCATTCCGTTGATAGTTCCCACGGTGCGATCGATCTTACCGAAAAAAATATCGCCCTGAATAATCTCGGTGAAGTTCCCCATCAATCCTACAGCACCGATGTTTTTAACTTCCTGCACGACTGTCAGGAGGATTACGATCTGATTGTTCTCGATCCCCCCGCTTTTGCCAAAAGTATCCAATCCCGTCATCAGGCGGTTATGGCTTATAAAAGATTAAATTACCAAGCTTTCCAGAAAATTCGCCCGCAAGGTATTATTTTCACCTTTTCCTGTTCCCAAGTGGTTAACGAAGAACATTTTCAGGGGGCTGTCATGGCGGCAGCAATTGAATCGGCTCGCCCAGTGCGAATTTTAGCACGTTTAAGCCAACCGGCGGACCATCCCACCAGTATCTATCACTCGGAAGGTTCCTACCTGAAAGGATTGGTTTTAGCGGTGGATTGATGGAAAATTAAACGATTACCATCCGGATCATAGATGTAGATTTCCGGACCGTGGGAAGCCTGGCTAATTTCTCCCCTAGCACCATAGCCGATTTCGCTCCAATGCTCGAGGGCTTTTTCGAGACTCTCCACCTCGAAACAAATGCTCATGCCACTGCCCCTAGAATCGCTAAATTCGTCTCTGTGGGACTCTTTAGGGCAAAAAAGACCTAATTTAAGGTTAATCAGCCTAAATTCCGCATAAACGTCGGCAAGGTAGGGGTTTGGTTCCTGTTGCAACAGTTGACGGTAAAACTGCACCGAGCGCTCGAAATCACTCGTTCCTAGGGCAATAAAAGCCTCTGTGTAATTGAATGGACTATCGGGGGGGTTATTCATTGGGGTTGGGGATTAGGAGATGGGAGATTGCCCAAAAGATATACTTCAGTGCGGTGAAGATGTCAAGTCCCTTGGGCTGCCAATAGTAGTCGCGTCCATTGCCAGACTTTCTATCTCCCTCGGTAGTAAGCTCTTTAAAATACCTATATCTGCAAGTCCCCTGGGGTTTCCATCCGATCGAGGATCACCCTGAGCGTTCATCCGATCGAGTGATTTTGGGGAAAAAGTGTTAAAAAAGATTGCTGTTTGTAAAGACAACTGTTACCGTGGGTTCAAGAGTGCGCTTTGAAGGAGGAAAAATCCCATGCACCCTAACCTATCCATCTATCCCTCGATTGCTTCGCTACTTATGTAGGGTATAGATGCACAAATCAAAGATTTCAGAAGCAAAACCAATAAATTCCCGTACTGTTGCTTAAAACAGGAGTTTGATCATGAAATTACAGGGAAAAACTGCCCTAGTCACGGGGGCATCCCGGGGTATTGGACGAGCGATCGCCTTAGAATTAGCCCGACAAGGTTTAAGCAGAATTGTGATTGTTGCCAGAGATCAAGAGCGATTAGAAAAACTAGCCAAAGAAATTGAGTCCCTAGGGGTCATTGCCACACCTTTAGCCCTAGATTTAACCGAAAATGACCTTGTTAGTCCTTCAATTATCCGCGTTTGGCAAGAATGCCGCGGCATCGATATCCTCGTTAACTGTGCCGGTATTGCCCATCAAACCCCCTTTCTACGCTCGCAATTTTCGCAAGTGCAAGCAGAAATATCTTTAAATCTGATGGCCATGTACACGGTTACTCGCTTAATTGCCCGCCGGATGGCAATTCGGGGACAGGGAACGATTGTCAATGTTTCCAGCATGATGGGTAAAATTGCCGCTCCTAGCTTTGCTACCTACTCGGCCACCAAATTTGCCATTTTGGGTTTTAGTCAAGCTCTCAGGTCGGAATTACGGGAACACAACATCAAAGTTGTCACCCTCTTACCCTCTTTAACCGATACGGATATGGTGCGAGAATTGCAGTTATTTCGATGGTTAAAACCGATGAGCGCCGAAGAAGTCGCCCAAACCCTAATTACCGGGTTAAATAGGGACAAAACGGAAATTGTCGTCGGTTGGCAAAGTCATCTAGCTCTTTGGTGTCAAAAATTGGCCCCGAAACTGCTGGAGAAAATTGTCGATTTAGCCTCTCCCTTGCGCCAAAGCAAAGGAAAGCGAGGATGGCGAGAAGTGTTTAACTAGGGTTTAATTAAATCCATCAGGGTGAGCCATGCTCACCCTAATCACCTTAACTAACAGGCAATTAAACGGCTGTCAGGGTTTTTTCTAGAAGTTGTCGGGGAGCTTGAACCAAACCACGACAGTGGATTTCGGCAGAATTATTGGGACTTTCAATCAGTTTAACTTTATCTAATTGGGCTCCTAATTGGCGGATCCGTTCCCCTAATAGTTGAGCGATATGTAGGGCAATATTTTCCGCGGTGGGAACCACTTCGGCAAAGTAGGGAATATCCTTATTTAAAAAAGTATGATCGAAGGGTTCTACTACCAATTCATCGATCGCTTTTTGTAAATCCCCTAGATCCACAATCATACCGGTACGGGGATCGATTTCTCCCGCCACGGATACTTCTAGGTGATAATTATGGCCATGACCGTTTACCCTGGCGCATTTGCCGTAGATTTCCGAGTTTTGTTCCAGGGTTAATTGCGGTAAAGCCAAACGATGAGCGGCACTAAAATGGGTTTTGACGGTTAAAGTTGCTTCCATATCTTTTCCTTGATATTCTGCCCACAATTCGGGGTGTTCAAATAGTTGAATTTTGACTAATGGTAAATAGGGTGCTAATCTTTGCCAGATAACTCTGGCGATATTTTCTGTGGTGGGTAGGGTTTGCTGAAATTCCGGCCAGACTTGATTGAGATAGGAGTAGTCTAATTGACTGGTTATCTCTCGTTTAATTACCTGTTTTACGGTGGAGAGATTCTCCACCATGCCATAAGGATTGAGTTCTTTGTATAGGGAGACGTATAATTCGTAATTGTGACCATGACCGGGAAAACGGCTACCAAGACCAAAAAGTCTTTGATTTTCGGCTTCGTCCCATTCTGGTAGATAATAGCGATGGCTGGCTGAAAACCGCGCTCGACGATTGATGATGCAATCCATAAATGTGGGCGATCGATGACTTTGTAAAGTTACGTTAAGAGCAACTCTTTCTAGCATAAACCAGTTTTGTCTCCTCCGGCTTGCGGACCGGAGAAAGTTATCCCTCAATTCCGGCAGGATGCGATCGCTGTGAGTCGAGAGTGAGAAAATTTATCTTTGAGAAGGTAAAGGAATTGCTTTTTTACCACTAAAATAAACTTTCTCTATCCATAACTTTCTAGCTCCCTCAATTCTTCTTTAGGAGCAATCGAGATGGGATACTTTAGTGGGCAAAAAAGTAAATTCGTAGGTCGGGTTGAGGTGACGAAACCCGACAGAAACCCTCTGGTATTTTTTGAGTTATCTTTGAGAAGGCATGGGAATTTCTTTGTTACCACTAAAATAAACCGTCTCTATCCATAATTCTCTCGCTTCTTCAATATTAATAATCACTTCCTCTAAAGTTTCCCCCTGACTCATACATCCGGGTAAATCTGGAATTAGTGCCGTGTATCCGCCTTCTTCTTCGGGATAAATTGAAATCGGATATTTAAGAGATAAAAAGTATTCTAGAGGTGGACGTTTCAGTGCTTTATCGGTTGTCATCTTGCCAATTCTCCAAATCTAATACTTTAACAATCTCTCTAAGGTAAGTTCGTTTAACTTTATTTCCTCCCTTCTTCGGAATAATCATCACGTCTCCCGAATCATTTTCAAAAGCGTGGTGGCTACCTCTAGAGCGAATTTCTCTATATCCGAACGCTTCTAAAAGATATTTTACTTCCTCGAAACGAACATCGGGAGGATAGGAGAGAATTTTTTCAACTAATTTACTGAGTTTACCCATTGAAATAATTAAGGTGGGCATTGCCCACCTTACTTTAGATTCTACTCGATTCCTTCGATACGGTCCTCCACTTCTTGATAAAGTTCCTGTAAGCGGTCTAAATTCTCTTGAGAAGTTTCCCAGTAACCGCGACCATTAACTTCTAGCAGGGT
>VYLF01000139.1_pt1 | contig 30488 bp, 26 predicted proteins | sample 5114371 | NCBI WGS metagenome assembly VYLF01 (sample SAMN12291773, study PRJNA351875) | freshwater metagenome | isolation source: freshwater lake | place: USA: Michigan, Kent Lake | collected 2013-08-15 | reverse complement strand
CTGGGATTTCTCAGCAACTGTAAGACCAAGAATTGCATTAAGCTTGGCCATTGAGCTTTGGCAGTCGAAGCTTTTTCCAACATCGGGGGCATTGAGCATACCCACTAAATCGTCAACGGCGGCGAGGATCGCATCGGTGACCTCGGGCGAAGCATGTCTATCTCCACTTCGTATCTGATCAAGAAGTGTCTCGGCTAAGTGGCTAAGACGAACCAAATTATCGAGCCCCATATAGGAGCCCGTACCTTTTATCGAATGGACTGCTCTAAAGATTCGATTGACGAGCGCCGTGTCTTGGCCGCCATCATTCTCAAGGGACATAAGATCTTGTTCAACACTACCAAGCCCCTGTAAGCTTTCAGCAACGAATTCCGTTAGTAATTCTGTATCTTGAAAGTTATCCATAAAGTACTTGTCTACAAGTGTAGCGTGAGTGGATACGGACAACGATTTGGTTGCATACGCATGCTGCCGATATCAAAGCATGACGTATAGTTCGCATCGTCGATCCCAAAAAATGAATCCCCATATTGATATTGCACTGAATTGCACACCAGGGCAATTGGTGTCGAAGTGCGTCCTCGGGAGGATGTTATCGATGCCATTGCGTCAAGTATGTAAGGTTAACACTTACGTCGATTCTTAAAGCCTGCAAAAACCAAGGTCTTGAGATAGGGGCGAAGAGCGTGCGTGATTTTTGATGCGATTTGGGGTAATCAAATGACGATCACTGACCAACGAGTGTGAACGCAGATCCGATTCGGTACGATCGAAATCCGATCTAGCACCAATTCAAAAATGGGTAGTTGATAGCCATGCATCCCAATTTCACTTTAGACTACTTTCCAGCAGAATACTATGCGAGGCCTGAGGCTGGGCACAGTAGGCAGGGAATACTCACGCGGCTATTAAAACGGCAATCAACGCACGTCGCACCACCGAATCGTATTTCCTTTGAAACGTTGGTTAATGAAACGAAATCGCGAATGCGTTTTCATATTGATGAAGAAGCAGCGATCCCGACCGAGTTCATTAAACGTGAATCACTACATGGAAAGATCGAGCTAATCGCTTCGCAATGGGCTATTCAAGTCTCGTCTAAGACGATTGCCAGTTTGCGCATGGTGTATATTCAAGGGCCCAAGAATCAGATCATCAACACATGGATATTTCCTAATCGTCCAAAACAAATGCCGGTCTTCGCAGCTGAGCTTATCGCGGTGGGTGATGAAGTGCGAGTGGCTTTCGTTGATGTACAAGTTCCAGTGATCGGCTCGTCCGCTGTTCTGGAGCATACCTCACTTATGACAAGCGGAATTGCAGCACGATTCTCCGGACTCCCCTGTAATGAAGCTCCGCCGGTTTGGGCGATTGAGTCGTCCCAAGGAAACTACACCTACGCTAGAAACGTCCCTATCAGCAGTTTTTCAAAAGTGGAAGAATGCTATCGATCGTACCTCGACACCTATCTTGGCGCTTTCGTAAACAAAAAAGTTGGTGTGGTCCTAAGTGAATTGAAAAGAGATGAACACGCGATTGATGAGCTTCATCAATACCAACATCATCATATGCAAAGTAGCCCGGGTAATAAGTTCTTGAGCAAATTGTTTGGTCCCGATTGGACAGAATCCTTTATGCGGGAATTCTTATTCGCAAAACCACGAGGATGAAAATGAGCGTAATGAATATGGTTCGAACGGCGATTTCTGAGTCGCATCAACAGATCGAGATGACCCCATTCTCCAAAGGGATGATGGATGGCTCGATTAGTCGATCCGAGTATGCCAACGGCCTCGTTCAGTTATGGTACATCCATGGTGAGCTCGAGAGATTGGTCCAGGCTGATCGTGATGTAGCCGAATACTTTACTTCAGAAATGATCAGGACACACACGATTGGTCGAGACCTGAAGGCGTTTGGTTTCGACATCCATTCTTTCCAACTCATGAATGAGACCCTCGGGATCACTAATCAATTTCGCGATTGGTCCACTCAAAAGCCTTTCGCGCTTCTAGGGTGTATCTACATTCTTGAAGGATCGAGAATGGGCTCATTGGTGATTGCCAAGCCTCTTGGCAAGACTCTTGGATTGATGCCTGGGGATACGGCAGGAATTGAATATCATACCGAGGGAGCAGCTCAGACTCCCTTGAGAATGAGGACATTCAAGGAGAAAATCGATCAAGCTGGATTGGATTCCGAACGGGTCGGCAATGTTACCGAAGGCGCAGTTCGATTTATGGAATTGCTAAACGATCTTTACGCAGCCTTGCTCATGGAAAGCACTGTTCATGCTGGGAATCAGCTGAAATCGGCGTAGGGACTACAGAAAGCAATTTTGGTAAGAGACCAGGTTATTCATTTTCAAACAGGTAAAGTGCACTCATGACGACGCCAACGACCACGGAAGACAAAACAAAACAATTTGTCGAGATACTTTCGGGTACCCCTGATTCTAAATCGCTCGTGCGAATTCGAAACGAAAAGGCTGACGACAAGATTCGCGACGCCATTAGAATGACCCCTGGTGTTCAACCCTTTAAACACAATTACTACACCTCGGAACAGTTCTACCAAAGAGACCGCGATCGAGGCATCATCACTAACGTCTACGGTCAGCGAATTCTCCGTGTTACAGAGGATTTTATTACCGGTGTTCTCGGGGGCCTCGAAGATGAGGTGGGGGAAAAAGCGGGGATGGTTATGTATGAAACCGGATACGCTTGGGGTATGGAGGATATGCGGAATTTCGTAAAACGATCTCAAGGTGAATTCGAAGTTGATTTCACGAAAATGGGTATGGGGATGATGCTTGAGACGTGGTGGTGGCCCTTGACGATCGAAGGCTGGGGAACATGGCAATTCGATTTTCGAGAAGCAAAACGAGACATGCTTTTCATCGAATTGTATGAATCGGCCGTTGCAAAAACGCTGGGAGACATAGGTGCAGTTGTTTGCTATTTCTATGCCGGACTTTTTTCAGCAGTATTTAGCGTTCTCTCTCGCAAAGATTTTGGTTGTGTTGAAATCCAATGTTACGCGATGGGAGCGGACCATTGTAAGTTTCTGATCTCCCAAGCGGAACGAGTTAATGCTGCTGCATTTTGGCGAAGCCAAGGAGCGACGGGCAAGGACATTATGAAGAAAGTACGTAATGCTTAATGTATGTCCGTTTTTTCTTTTAGAACCTCGCGACTTGAAAGTATCCGTGAAGGGATAGTTCGAAAATATGTTGTCTGAAGAACAAAAGAAGTCCAAATCTACGGCTCAAGGGGATTGGGGGTGCGGTTCGCTGCAATCCATGAATCTTGGGGCATTGTTAGTTGGGCAACTGTCCCAGGCGATAAATTGGTCTAACGATACTTCGTTTAAAAGGCCAGAATGTAAGCCTTGGGTAGACTTACCAGCTGTTTCAGGTGAGCCTAAGAACGAGCAGTCGAATTCTGAGGTAACGCCAACGCCTGTTGTCTCGACGCAAGCAATCGTCGAAGATAAAGCACCCCAAGTCACCCAGGAAGCTTTTGTTGAAGTCAATAACTCTGCACCGCCTGACGCGCCGTCGGCCGAAAGTGTACAAGTTGCTATTGAGTCAACGGAAAAGTGCGAGTTGACTCCACCAGCAATTGAATCCTCGGAACAAGTGGCGATTGTAGAAAGCACTGCCGATGCTTCGGTTGAATTGGCTAGGTTGCCTTCAGAGGTAGCCGCGGAAAGTGTAGCTGTCGAAGTTGTAAAAAACGATTTGGAGACAAGTCCCAATCTAGATCAATCGGCTATAGGCTCGCTTGAGACATCAAAATCGCAACGTAAACTCGATGATCAAACAAAGGTGGAGACCTCTCCATCCGAAAAGTCGACTGATGTATCTTCCGCAGAATCGCCGATTACGTCCGACTCGAATCAAGCGTACCAACCTGTCCCCACTTCGAAAGTAGCAACCAGCGTAGACAAAATCGAGTTGGATGCGAAACCAAGCCCCGTCGTCAAAGCTCCGAGGCAAGATTCGAGTAAGAGCAAACCTGTTGAGCAAGTGACGGACGAAGAGGTTGTGGCGAAATCTGCGAAGCCTCTTCCTCGCCCATCTTATCAAGTTGCTGAAAGAATTCCCCTAGGGAAAGCGGTAAGTAAATCTCCGGGAGGTGATATGCCTCAAGATGATTACCTCGTACAGCTTGAACGATTGGTTGTTGAGCTAAACATGGAATTAGCGAGAGTACGTGGAGAAGAAGCGACTGTAGATCCTATTGAGCAAATGGCAAATCGAATTATAGCGTTGAACCTAGAAAATTTGGCATTGAGAGAACAGCTTCAACAATCCAATCCAAAGAGTTAATTCACCTCATATAAGTCCGTACTCGTTAAACATAAACCATGAACAATCGAATCTCTGAAATACTGGTTGGCAGCGATAGTCGCTACATGACTCCAGAAGAGCGTCAAGAAGTGTTGGATTATACCAATGGTTTTCCTGAACGCTTTCGCATCTTAGGCTTGATCGAGGCCAACGAAGAAGCGGCTGTTAGATTCTGCATCGACAACACTCGCAAGCGATATCCAAACTTTGATAAGTATCACGGCAGTGCGTGGGCAAAAGCTTTTCGAGATGTTCAATTGACAACTCGTTTCATGGCCCAGGCAATGTTGTTGGAAGAGATGACGATTCTTGAAGAGAAGTTGCTCTTCTGGTTGAGGACCATCCTGGCCGGTCTAAATTTTACGCCCGAGTTTAATCGTGATACGTACACCTACTTGAAGCAAGGGTTCCGGCAGAGTTTGCCTCCTGACGCCTACGCCGCGTTTGAGCCATATCTCAATCGTACGATCGAAATAATGTCGGACTTTCCCGCGCCTGCAACCCCAGCGGTTTAGTTAGGCGATCGAATCCTGAAATCAAATCCCAACTAGCCCACATGGCTAATCAAAACCAAAGATCTGGATGTCGTATATGGCAAACGCAAGCGAAATAGAATTCCGAAACTACTATGTTGAGAGACTCTATATGACTGCAAATGTTGAAACCGGCGTGCTCGTAAATCGTTCTGGTCGACGAATGATCGCGTTAACAAATGATTTTCTTTTGGGGCTACATCGCGCCCTAGAGAAAGAATGTGGTGATCGAGTTGAAGCGGTTCTTTACCACTGTGGACGCAAATGGGGGCGAAACTTTGGTAAGGGGTTAGACGATGCATGGTCGGAGTTTTACGAAAAGCCACTCAACGAATTTCCGCTCGCATTTTTCCAAAGTCTGATAACACAAGAATTCGGTCACAACGGATGGGGTGTTCTGACAATTGATTATTCCCATTTCGATAAAGGCGTAATTGATCTCTCTTTGGAGGGAGCCATCATGGCAGACATTACTGAGAATGCAGTGACCTATCCAGCAGATGTTCTGACAGCTGGAATTATCGCTGGCATGTTTTCGCACTTTATCGCAAAAGACGTCGACTGCTTCCAATCACAAAGTGAAAAAGATGGATTCAGCAGCAGTCGGTTTTTGCTCTCTGATCCAAAGCGAATCGAGTCCCTTCGTTCTTGGAAAACAAGCCTTAAACCACATCAAGAGATTTTGAATCATTTACTAAACCTACAATCTTGAACGGCGTGTTGATGCTGCGTCTCATACGGGAAGTGCCTTCCGTTTTGAGGGTGGCAAGCAACACATCTGTTTACCAATAATAGAAAAGGAAGAGCTATGAGCATTGCATTCTCAAAAATTATGATTGCCGCCGAAGGTCGCTATTTTACCTCGCTTGAAAACGAAAAAGCGATCGGTGCTTCATTAGAGCTTCCTCACAGGATGTTGGTTTCCAAATGGATGCAGCAATTTGAGTTTGAGATTGTAGATTTCGCCACGCATGCTTTCTGTGACATTACCCCTGGTTTCGAAGGTCCTTCTGGATCAATGAGACGGAAAAAGGGGCATCAGGATGGCCGAATCTTGTTGCGATATGCAGCGCAAGCAGTAAGGGAAGGTTCGTGCGAAATTGTTTTCGAGAAAGTACTTTCTTGGCTTGTTGGCCACCTCGATGCATCCAATGTAACCGGTCATCACATGGAAGTATTTTTGCATTTTATTCAACAAGGTGCGCATCGAGAGTTACCCGTCAGTGCGCAGCCATTCATTGATACCGTTTTTGAGCAGATGATTGCTTTTGTAAGGCAGGCATCTTACAGCGGGACTATTCAACGAGCACATCGACGAATCGCTGAATTTGCAGCGGATCGAGTAATGTCGATCATGCCTGACGTTAAGGCACAATATGGTGTCTCCAGCGTTTCGAAGTGCAAGCGAGATTTTGAGTTGCTGATCAAAGAAGTTGCGAGAGTTATGAAAACTCCATCACCGATGGAGATGAAGAAGCAATTCGCTGGTTGGTTGATTGAGCGACTGATGAGTCAAGTTGAGTACAATTCAGAGGTTTGGTATTGGTCGTTCCTCGCTCTTCGTGAAGGGATTGTGGAATGCTGCGGCCCAGATGCTGCAATGGCTGTCAGTGATTTGTTCGAAACGATGGCCGGTTGTTCGAATCATTTATTGCAAGCGGTTCGACTCACGACCCACGCTGGTGAGATTGCCGACGCTGCTGCCGCCAAGCTACTGGAACGAGGAGAAACTCTTGGGCTACTTCGAACAGATGAGTTTCAGACAGCTGTCTCAATGGCTAACCGTCAATTGATTACAGAGCTTTCCATTCTGCATGCTTGCGGTCCCGCTGAAATTCGAGCCGATCAACTCGCGGACATTTGGTGCAAAATTGTATTACCAAATATGCCGTCAACCCACTCAGGATTGCTCGCGTCGAGTCTGAAGGTATTGTTGGAGGTAGTCGATTCGCGTTGGAAGGATGACACGGCTAAGGTCTTTAGGCATGCGATCCTGCAATTGGTGGAAGTTGCTCGCCGAGCTGAGATTGCGATGAGATTGTCCGAAGTCATTGACAAGATCTCGACCGAGTCTGCCAATTGGGCTATCGAGAATTTTAGTCAATTCGCAGCCGATAAAAGAGCGGCCTTTCGAGATATCAGATTGGTTTTATCCAAGATCGTAACCTTGATTCCGAGCGGTCCTGCCGGGGTTAATGGCTTCGAATTCAGGTCCTACATATCGAAGTATCTGTTACCAAATCTTCCCTTCAATGTGGGAATCCTTAAGCAAGTTTACGATCGCGTCATCCGTGTTATCGAAACCCATGCCGATCCCGAGGATGCCAAGATTGCTCGTGGGTATTTGGATGATGCCATGGGCTGCTTTGATCGTCATGCAAAACTGTATGCTGTTGCGGCGCATGCTGATCGATTCGCCATTTCTGCAGTCGAACGTGGATATCAAGCTGCTCCTAGACATGAATCTTTAGACCGTGGAGGGATCAAGGCGGGGCGTCGTGACGGAAAACTACTAATTCAGAAGACCATTGAGGCAGCCATCATTGGTGGTGCGGCTGCCGAGGTTTCCTTGCACGAATATTTCCAAGTTGAGCAGGTTCGCTTTAGCAAGCTACCTGGCGCCGTGGTGGTAGAGTTTCTAAGAGGAATTCTCGAGCAATTGAGGGAATATCCCGAGATTGCAGAGTTGCTCATGGGACTCGCAGCCGTTGCGCCAGCCTATACTGGTGCTTACAAAATTAACGAGCATAGTAATTCTATGGCAGAACGAATTTCAACAGCTGCAGTCAATTCCTCACTGGCTTACAAAGAGCAGTTGGGCGAACGTGGGCTTGAGGCATGTATCCGAGACAATTCCGTCATGCTTCGTGGCTTGGCAAGCTTTTTACTGTCATCACCGGGCGACGTTTCTGGCTTTAGGGCTTGGTGGCGCAAGAGAATTGGTCAGAACATTGTTGCTCGGCCAGAGAACTTTGAAGCGAATTCCCCATGTGCTAAAGCCAATTTCAATGAACTGATTAATGCGATTTGGAGTCAGCTAGATCGTGATGAGTCGGAGACCATTGAAATGTATCTGCGACAAATCTTTTCGTCCACACAAGCAAACGCTTCAACCGAAAAGACCGGTCCAAACAGACGAATGGTTCCGACCAGTACCTTTGCTGCCTCAATTCAGCCAGTTTCGTTTGCAGATGTGGCTGCTATGAAGTAGATTTCTCGCAAAGACAGGCTGCCGGCTTGTCTGTATAAATCCGCACTAGGCTGGCAGCCTTAACCACGGTGACTGATGCGATGCGACAGCTTTATATCATTCCGATAGTACATTCGAGACATGATCTTGGTACGCTGGAGCATCCCATTCGCGACGTAAAAAGCCAGTTCATGAAAAGCGGCACTCTGGAGCAAAATCAAAGAGAGCTAGACTCGTTTTGGGAAGAACTGAAGTTAGGAATAGAATCTTGGAAGATTGACTATTCTAATACGTTTGTTTTTCAAGATGCACTGCCGTTTACGGGGCACCCCGAACGCATTATTGAGCACCGCATCGTAAATGAACTCGCTTCTAAAGGAAGTGCCAACCACAAATTGGTAAAGTGGTTGATTGAAAGAGGGGCTCAACTCGTAGGAACGGAATCGACCGAGCTTCTCATTAAAGAATACGAAGCGGTTAAGAGAAGTCTTGCGGACGGAAGTTTTCATGAGACCGATAAACCTAGCGAATCACAACAAAATGATGATACTATTTCTCTTCTAACACAACGAGATTGTTTCATCGCTCAACGTATCGGAGAGACGCTTCATATAGGTAATGTCGGAATTCTTTTTATTGGTCTACAGCACCGAGTTCAAGACTATCTTCCTGGCGATCTAGTGGTCGAGTATCCATTTGGCAGAGCTAAAGATCATGAGAGGCCTCGGATATTCGAGCCGAGTTCTTAGGTGCGAGCTCCGGTAAGGGAATCACCTATTTGCTTTCTACTTAGGATGACGATTTTTAAGCTCTCTCAATGGATCAAGTGTGCAAAATGATCTTGGTTTTGCACTCTTTCCATTTGCAAGCCTAGAAATAACCGAACTTCTTAACACGCAGTTACTGAACCTTTGTGCGAGGAGTATCGACAATGAGCGACAACGAAGACGATAAGCAAAAACAAGCAGCCGCAGATTTGTCTGCAATGCTGGGTATAGGCGGGCTCTTTGATGGCGTATCCAACTTGATCACTAAGTTTGGTGAATTGGCAGAAAAAGGTGAGAGTCTTCGCGCTGCTGTAGGTGAGGGAGAAACGTCCTCAGGCAAGAAGTTTACTACCTCCTATGGCGTCAATGTAAGATTCGGAGGCGGAAAAGATGGTGCTGGGAAAGACGGTGAATACAGTGTCAATCCCCTGCAAAAGACGTCGAAACCAGTCGCTAAACCCACATCTAGCGTACCAAGAGTTCGAGAACCCAATGTCGAGTTGTTTGACGAGGGGGATCATGTTCAGATTATCGCCGAGATGCCAGGGGTTTCCAGTGAAGATGTTCATCTCACGTTCGCAGAAAAGAGCTTGTTTATCCAAGGCGTAAGCAAAGTGGCGGAGTTCAAAAAGGAATTATCATTACCTAGAGAATTCGGGCCTGAGCAAGTGGCGATAACAGCGAACAATGGAGTCGTTGAGATTCGACTTTCTAACAAGTAGAACACTCTTGAATCAATGATTTGACTATGCGCTTGAGTACTAGGCGAGCGTCTATGTGAGCTCGCTGATGATTGTTTAAATAGTTTTCAAATGGATTTGAATCGTATGTCTGCAACGGATGCAACAACAAAGATGCAGCTTCGCGTCGTAGAAGCCGCTAGTCGCGATGTCGGTCGAGGCTTGATTCGACTTGATCCAAGTGATATGGAGTCAATTGGCGTCAGGCCAGGTGACATCGTTATGATCACCGGCAAAAAATCGACAGTCGGAAAAGTGATGCCTGCTCACAAGGATAGTCGTGGGCAATCTTGGGTTCAAATCGATGGGGTTATCCGAGAATCGGCCGGTTGTAGTATTGATGATTTAGTCGTCATCGAGAAAACAGCTTGTTCGGATGCAAGAAGTGTTACGATTCGCCCAAGAAAGGTAAAACCGATCGATCGGGACCTTGATTATATCGCGTCGCTCGTTGATGGGTTGCCAGTACAGAAAGGGAGCGTAATTCGCGCGATTCTTTTTGGTAACGAGTCGATTGACTTCGATGTGAAAGATGTCGTTCCAGACGGACCTGTTTTGATAAACCCCAGCACCAAGCTGAATATCGAGCAATGCGATTCCGATGGAGGCACGCGAAACCCTTCGTACGAAGATGTAGGTGGAGCAAAAGCACAGCTGCAGCGGATCCGCGAGATGATTGAACTGCCTCTGAAGTTCCCAGAGGTGTTCGATCGATTAGGGGTAAGTGCCCCACGCGGAGTTTTACTTTATGGTCCACCAGGATGTGGTAAGACACTGATCGCCCGTGCTATTGCACATGAAGCTGATGCAAAGTTTTTTGTCGTGAGTGGCCCCGAAATCATTCACAAACACTATGGTGAGAGTGAAGCTCACCTGCGAAAGATCTTTGAACAAGCGAGTAAACAAGGCCCGAGCATCATCTTTCTTGACGAAATTGATGCTATTGCGCCAAAACGAGAGAACGCTGCTGGAGATGTGGAAAGACGCGTGGTTGCCCAGTTGCTGACCCTGATGGATGGACTCAAGCAACGTGAAAACGTGATCGTCATTGCAGCTACCAATCTTCCCAATTCCATCGATCCTGCTTTACGACGACCAGGGAGATTCGATCGCGAAATTGAAATAACCATTCCCGATCGATCCGAGCGGCTTCATATTTTAGAGATTCACACACGTGGGATGCCGCTCGAGGATGATGTCGATTTGCGACATTTGGCGTCAATTACACACGGTTTTGTGGGGGCTGATTTGGAGGCCCTTTGTCGCGAAGCAGCCATGGTTTGCTTGCGAAAGCTTTTGGACAAAATTGATCTGGGGCAAAAGAGAATCTCCTACAGCCAACTCGCATCGATTCGTGTGTCAATGTCTGAGTTTCTACAGGGATTTCAATCGGTCGAGCCGTCGGCAATTCGAGAAGTTTTTGTCGAGGTGCCGAGCGTTCATTGGGATGATGTTGGTGGGTTGGAATCAATCAAACAGCAATTGCGTGAAGCGATAACATGGCCGCTAAAATACGAAGCACTCTTTTCGCAGGCCAAGGTCCGTCCTGCGCGAGGCATTCTATTGGCAGGCCCACCCGGAGTTGGCAAAACAATGATCGCTAAAGCGGCAGCGACAGAGAGCCAAGTTAACTTTATCTCAGTCAAGGGCCCCGAGTTGTTATCCAAGTTCGTTGGCGAATCCGAGCGTGCTATTCGAAACATCTTTAGTAAGGCGCGTCAAGCTGCTCCATGTCTCATGTTCTTTGACGAAATCGATGGACTATGCGCGACAAGACAATCCGGCACGCAAGATTCCGGTGTGACCGGTAGAGTGCTTAGCCAGTTTCTTTCCGAAATGGATGGAATAGAAGAGATGAACGGAGTCTTTGTGCTTGCGGCAACAAATAGGCCCGATATGGTCGACCCAGCACTCCGTCGGTACGGCAGATTTGAACAAACGATTGAAGTTGGGCTTCCGGATAAAGAGAGTCGAAAGTCCATTTTGCACGTTCATCTCAAAAATCGCCCCCTGGCAGAAAAAATTGATTTAGATGATCTCGCTGCGATGACAGAAGGATTTTCAGGAGCTGACTTAGCCTCCATTTGCAGTATGGCAGCTCGGTCGAGTATTCGGCGAGTTGTTTCTCAATTGGCTGATGATAAGTCCAGCTCTGCATCGGTTCTTATCACGAGAGAGGATGTTACACTGAGTCTGGAGCAGTTGATTAAGTCGGGAAGGGGAATGCAATGAGCGATGCATTGTATCTTTTAGGATTCTCTCCGAAACTCATCTATCGAGAGTCTTCGATTGATCCCATCAATCCGATGCGAGAAGGTAGCCGCGATGCTGAAGTAATGGAGTATTTCGATAATGATACTCTAGCGTTAGCTGAGCTATTCGGCATTGAAAGATTGGAAACTGGATCCGTGTTTGCCTGGTTTACACGAATTGATCGATCCGATTTTGTCGGAGAGGCAGGGGAGAGAAATCTCTCGGATATAAACTGGTTGACCCCGCGTGTTATGGCGCATGAGGAAGCAGTCGGGCAATTGAGTTCGCAGTCTTCGTTCTATCCGGCTCGATTTGGATCGTTGTTCTCTTCTGAAGTATCACTCCATTCATATACCGTTGCTGCAAAACATGGTTTGCACGAGTTCTTTCGCCTGATTAGAGGGAAACAAGAGTGGGGACTAAAACTCTTCGGCAACTATGCGAAGGCCGCTCAGATGCAGGCAGAGCGAAGAGGGCTAATCCAAGATGGAGTGCCTCTTAAAGGAGTCAACTATCTCAAACTTAAACAACTACAAAGAGACCTATCACGAGCTGATTCTGGTGCTTTCGTACTGGCTCGAAACGCGGCAATCGCTTCGATTCAAGAAGTTTTTGGTAACGTAAAAGAAAGATCGCTCACAGCTTCGAGCAAGTCTGAATCGAATGAAGAATTGCTGGGCAGCATTGCCGTGTTGGAGTCGATAGAAAACGCCAGCAACGTTTCCGCGTGGGTGGAACAATGGAATCTGGATTCCTCACCAAATGATGGTATTCGAATCGAATTGTCTGGGCCGTGGCCAGCTTACAGTTTCTGTCCCGCACTTATCTCCGTCGATCAGTCGCATATCCATCAGGAAACGGGGACTGAAAGGGAGGTAGCGTGATTACCAAAACATCAGGCGGTGTTCTATCTGGACGGGATCGATGGATGATTCACGCAGTTCTTCATGGTGGAGTTGGCATTTCCGAATCGTCGAATTTAAAGGCTGTCATGGGTGATCGAGCGACTTTGATCAACGTTGACGAATTCGTAGTTGTTGCCTCACAGATCGAAATGGAACAACGAAGCGAGGTGTCACTACAGTGCCAGATCAAAGAGTTTTCCTCGTTAGTAAACGATTTGCATCGGTGTATTGACATCCTGCCCTTTCGATTCGGAGTCATCGTAACTGCTGGTGAACTTGTTAACGCCCTGCGAGATAACCAGGAGTGGTATCGGACTTGCCTGCATGCGATAGCTGGATTTACGGAATTGAATCTAAGATGGGCTGTTGCGGAGGGACCCGGAGATACTCCGTCCAATCCATCAAGCGTTCGTGGCCCATCAGCGGCAAAAGGATTCGAATACTTGAAGTCTAAACTCATAAGCAAACAAGTTGGATCCCAAATAGAAAATGAGTTGGGAGTGATTGCTAACGATTTTAGGAATCGCTTTCAGGATGAAGAAATAAAGTGGCAATCTAGTGTTGGAAAACTGAAAGTTAAAAGTCCAGGCCCAAACGAGGATTGTTATGTTATCGCAAGGATTGAACTATTAGTTCGAAGGGGAGCCGCACTTGCCATATTGAGTGAGGGCTCAAACGTATTCTTGCGTTCGGAAAAACCCACGGTCGCTTCTGGACCGTGGCCTCCCTATTCGTTTATCGAATCGGGAAATGTCGGAAGCTTGTCGCAACAAATGCAAAGGTGTGCAATTACATTTCCAAATGAAGCGGTTAGCTAAACCAGAAGCAATATTAGGTGTAGATCGTTTGCGTAGATTACTGTTTTTAAATCAAAAGTAGCTATGTAGAACAACATTCCCAATCACTCCCTGGCCAATCGAATGGCTAGTAGAGAGTGATTCTGTACTCGTAGTACCAGGGGGTGATAAGTTAAGTATGTTTCAAAAAACCTAGGAGATTTCGAAGTGGCATCAGTACAAAAAACCACCGATTCGTCGAGCTTGGCAGAAGTCGTTGACCGTATCTTGGATAAAGGTGTGGTCATTGACGTTTGGGCAAAGGTCTCTCTCGTCGGGATCGAATTGCTTTCCGTTGAGGCTCGAGTTGTAATCGCGTCTGTTGAAACCTATCTGAAGTATGCAGAAGCTATCGGCTTGACTGCAACTGCAGCTGCTCCAGCTTAGTGCTGTCTGGGACTACGAGGCTAGGCCGGTCTCACGAGTCGAATAAACTAGTTCGTTCGTTGGGACCGGTCTATTTCTCAGTCATTCATTTTTTCTTTTTGTGCCGTTTTTAGGGGGCAGGGCTAATGGCCAGTTTTCGAGAGCAGATGCAACGTTTGGCAGATAACATTGCGAGAACTCGTAATGAGCGAAAAGCATTTCTGGATAGGAATCAAAAAGAATGCACAAGAAAAAGACGTGAATTGAAAGATCAGCGTAATCAAATCAAGATGGAGCTGGAGAAAGAGGCGAAAGCACTCAGCAAGCAGCTCGGGGAATTCAATAGAAACAATCAAAAGATCGTTGAGAAAACTCTTCGTGATTTGCGCACCGTGCGAGTCAAGGCTGCTAAATCTGCAAAGACAATACTTAAGCAGGAAATCGCAAAAAATAGACGTGACATTGTGCGGATGCTGCGTCAAAACAATAACGATCGTATGCGGGCTGCACGACAACAAGATCGGGCATCGGCCACAACTCTCCATTCCGTTCGTTCCCAAGTGCAACGCATTCGCGTTGAAACAAAGCGAATGACCAAATCATGGTCAAGGGATCGAAACGATGCACGTCAAATTTGGATTCGATTGCAGAGTAATGTGGGATCGAGACGCGATAACGGTTTCGTCTCCCGACCTATAGCTGCTCCCAACTCGACTTCGTTAACAACGGAGTCAAGTGCCGTGTTGGAATCCGTCACTCAGAGGCCAATGGGATTGCCAGTTCCGCCGAGCGTGGCCGTACACACCTTTGCATAAACAATTCCAATTTGAAAACTGCGTAAACTCAGCTCCCACTTAACCAGTAAAGAATACGAACAACATGCAAGAGGCATCCCTTCATCGCGGCGGTTCGACACCGAAAGTACTTAGTGGATTACCTACTCAATCTTCAACCGCTGACTTTATTCCCCAGCCTGGACCAGATTTTGTGGCTACCGAGGCTGTTCAGGAGCTAACCAATCGCGCTTTGGCGTACATTGAGATCGGGTATGCTGTTCATTTATCCGGCCCAGCTGGAACGGGTAAGACGACCCTCGCTTTACACATTGCATCGAAGATCGGTCGTCGATGTACACTGTTGCACGGGGATGACGAATTGCGTGGTTCAGATCTGCTCGGTAAAGATGCAGGATTTCGACGTCAATCTGTCCGAGATAACTATGTGAGCTCCATTCTGAAAACCGAAGAAACGGTTTCGCTTATGTGGAGTAACAATCGCCTAACGACAGCGTGCGAACAAGGACACACAGTTATCTACGACGAGTTTACACGCTCGCCTGCCGCAGCAAATAATGCGTTTTTAAGCATACTTGAAGAGGGAATTCTTAATATCCCATCATCCGGGCAAGATAAGAATATCGTTCGTGTTCATTCCGATTTTCGAGCCATTTTCACTTCGAATCCCGAAGAGTATGTTGGTGTACATAAATCGCAAGATGCACTGCTCGATCGAATGATAACATTGGAAGTCTCCCATCAAGATCGGGAAACAGAGATTGCGATTGTTCGTGCAAAGAGTAATAGGCCAGCCGAAGAAATCGCTCTAATCGTCGATATCATCAGGACCATGCGTGAGAGATTTGGAGGCAAGAATGGGCCCACTATTCGTGCCGCATTAGCGATTGCAAGAATCCTAGACCATCGAAAGGCTTCCGTTTCGAGCACGGATTCCATTTTCATGACGACGTGCAAGGACGTGTTGTTCTACAACTCGTCTAGACAATCGACCAAACCATTTACAACACAGGATTTAGAATCCCTCATCAGATCAATCGTAACGATGGGGAAAGTTCGAACCGGCTCTGATGCGAGAATCACTCCATTGAATCGAATTAGTGATGTCGCAAAGAAGGAGCCTCTGGTCGCGGATTTAAATACCAGTGTGCGTGTTGACTCTAGTCTCGAGGTCCTAGAAAGCCGTATTCAAAGTGCCAGCTCAGCACGGCTTGCAGATATTGCACTCGGTGCTAAAAACGATGTAGATGGGTCCATTTTGGAAAAGAAAACCGATGACGTAGATTCTGCCGATGACTTAGGTGTCGTTGACAATGCACGCGAAAACGCTGGTCGACGATTCCCGAGACCACCAGCGTTTGAATCCGCCGGACTTCCAATAGCTTCAGTGGTCTCGAAGAAGTAATTCTTCAAAGACATCTTTTTACTGACATTGGATTTGGTTCATGAGAAATTCCATGCCTAGAAGGGGGCTGCATAACATGCAGACCCGTGCGTCGCGTAAAGCGGTCGCGTCTCTCCAAACACCAGAACTCTATTTGAAGCTAACATCACTCGAGATCGAACGATCTCGTAGGGCCAATGAACTTGAGAATCTCATGGAGCGAGTTAGCAAGCTTCAGAATCGAATTCGCACTATCCTAGAAGAGCAAGAGGAGCTCCAAATCCGAATCGCTGCACAACAGGGAACCGTCCCGCCAACCGTTTCGGCGGCCGGCAACTCAAATCAAAGTGTGGGATTTACCTACTAACAATCTGAAAGCGAATCATGATCGATCAAGTTCAAGTTGCAACCGGATTTTATGTTTATTCGTTTCTTAGATCTAAGGATCGAGATTCGATCTTGGCGGAGAATTTGAAAGGAATCGAAGACGCTGAAATCGCCGTGATCGAACGTGGCGATTTAGCCGTGGTCGTTTCCTCAATAGTACCGAAGAAAATTCGACCTCAAAGGAAATTCCTTGCGGCGCATCAAGAGATTGTGACGCATCTGGCAAAGTATTGGAGCATGTTACCTGTTTCGTTCGGATTAATCGCTGACGACATAGACCAAGTGCATCATATACTTGATAACAATCGAGATGTTCTAATTGAACAGTTGGATCGCGTCGGAGGAAATGTTGAAATGACAGTGTCTCTAAAATGGACCGCAGCCAACATTCCACAGTATTTCGTCGATCGTTATCCTGAATTACAGGCAGCGCGCGCAATGATCATCGAGGGGCGTGCGTCACGAGAAGATCAAATCGAAATGGGGCGGATCTATGAGAGTTTGCTTAACTCCGAAAGAGCAGCTCATATGCAACGATTTACGGATAACCTCTCTTCAATCGCGAAGGAGCTTGAGGTTCAGCCGAATCGAGATGACTCTGATGTTATGAGACTGGCTTGCCTGATCAATCGAGACGTTGAGGAAAAGTTCACGGAAGCAGTCTATCGGACCGCTGAACTGTTTTCCGACGATTTCGCAATTGTGTTTAATGGACCCTGGCCGCCTTATACGTTCGTCAAGTTGGCTTTATCAATGGAATGATATCATGTTCTACCTCGATGACTTGATGTTGTCTCCTTTCAAGGGCTTCCTGTTCATTGCAAAGGAAGTAGCTAAAGCTGTAGATAAAGAGAAGGAGAATCAGCGATCCAACAATATGGCTCAACTGTCCGCTTTGCATGCGCAGCTGGAGGCTGGCGAGATCACGGAAGAAGTGTTCGACGAGCGAGAGGCTGAACTTCTTGACCTCTTGGAATCTGAAGAATAGGGCTCAAAACCACCCAAAAGGATTTGGATAATGTCTGTTGAAAACGAACATCTCGCGAAAAGCATAACTCTCTGCGACGCCATTGACCGCTTGCTCAACAAAGGGGTTGTCGTTACGGGAGATATCACTGTTTCCGTCGCCGGGGTCGATCTGCTCTATATTGGGTTGAGAGGGATCGTAATGGCCGTGGATGCTCTCGACGAACTCCCGCCGAGTTTAATGCACGGCTCTGGGCCTCGAACACAGTGGCGGGAAGCGTCATGAGCAGCGCGTGCAAAACAAAAAATGATCCGAGCGACGCAGAGCTTGCTGAGGCAATTATGGCGTCTGCGGCAGAATCTCGTCGAGTGGAACTAAATGCCGAAAATGCAGCAACTGGCTTGGGGCGTTTAGCGGTAACTATTGTGAACCTGCTGCACGAGCTATTGGAACGCCAAGCCATTCGCAGAATGGAAAACGGTACTCTAACCGACGATGAGATCGATCGATTAGGTGACTGTCTAATGAAACAATCTGAGGCCATTGACACACTGTGTACTGCATTTGGAATCGGTCGCGATGATCTAAATTTGGATCTGGGCCCCTTAGGGAAACTGATGTAAATCGTTCTTGTGTCCATAGTGGATCACGAAACGAACTTATGACTTAAGCAAGATGACTTAGTAAGATACAAATCGATAACAACAACGGAGTGAAGATTGTGAGTACTACAAGAATCCCAACTGCAACGTCGTCGACGTCGATCGCAGATATTCTCGAACGTGTATTGGACATGGGGGTAGTTATTGCAGGCGATATTCGTATCAAATTGGTTGATATCGAACTGCTGACCATTCAAATTCGACTGGTTGTTTGCTCGGTCGAAAAAGCAAAAGAAATAGGGATGGATTGGTGGAACCTGGCGGTGGAAAAGAAAAACAACACTGCTGAGGGAATTGCAAAATCGGATGCATCTGAGCTCGCCAGTCGATTAGAGGCCATGGAGCAGAGGATGAAGGAGATGGAACGTCTTGGGGCAAAAGTTAGGTAGTCATGTCATGAACTCAATATTCGAAACTAGTGGCCCAATCACTGCCATGTCAAACGATGTCACAGACTCACTTAATCTCCAAGATGAATTGAGGGATCTTTCGTCCAAGATCAATAGCTTCACCAAAGCCACCTCCGACTTGCTGATCGAATCGACGACTGATTCGGCTAGCACAACCGTGAGAATAAGTTTTGTTACGAAGCTATTATTCGGAATCGTTGCGCTACTCACTTTTGCTCTGAATATTGGCTTGAACTACGTGGGGGCTACGTTCGGGCAGATGATCATAGCCAACATGGCTATTTCGGTCCTCTACGTTTTGGTCGTTATGTGCTTTATATCGGATCTAACAAAAGGCAGAACCCACTTTCAGAATGAACGAGAGCAAATTCAAGAGCGAATTCAAACTGTTTCAGATTTTCTGAAGAGCTTGCTACAGGAACGCGTGCAGTTGGTGAATTCGGTAAGCGAGGTTAAGTGGCATCTCGAGAATGAGCAGATTAAACTTCAAATGTCAAAACTTGAAGTGTCGTCTCACCAGGAGAAAATTGAATTTCTCGGTTCGTCACTGAACGAGAAATCGAAACAACTTGATGATCTCCTCCAAGAAACTCTTCGGGCTGAGTGCGAAGTAGATCAACTTCGAGGACAAAAAGAAGATCTTTATAACCATCTTGCGACAGCAACCAGCGTATTGGAATCCCACAGGTCGGAGATCGGATGTCTCGTCGATGAAATTGAAACTCTTCGGATACAAGAAATCGATGCAAATGCAAAACTGGAGAGCGATCGTAACTCTATCGCTATAGTATCTGCAACCCTAGAAGATAAACGATGTGACCTTCTAAAGATCGAAGAGCAGTTAGAAAAGTTAACAAATGATTTATTTGAAAAAGAGGAGACCATCAAAAACCTCTCAGATCAAATCTTGGCAAAAAAAGACTGCCTAGCCGTTGCTCTGTCTGAAATTGAGCAACTAAACGTCCAAATAGCTGAAAAGCAACAGTCGCTCCAGGCAAATCTGGAGCGAGAAGTCGAACTGCGTGTTAGTTGCGATGAGCTGGAGCAAGCTAAGCAATCGGTACTGGTTGCCACACAAGAAGCTAAACATCAACTCGGTCTACTACAGAGTCAATTTGATAGTGACTCGGAAAGAAAGTCTCAACTTCAGGATGGGATTCATCGACTCCAGAATGAGAATCTCGAATTAGTGAACAAGACGGTGGCATTGGAGTCACATTTGGCTGCACAATTAGAGATGATGACTCAATTCGAATCGCAGGTAAGTTTATTCGATGAGGCGACTAAGTCGAAAGAATTGCGAAAGCAACAATTGGATAGCGAATACGAGATAGCAGAAATTCATGTTGCGACACTACTGAAGCGGTTAGCAGAACTGGAATACCTAGCGGTAGCAAAGACCTTGTCCGAATCTGCCTCGCTGAATCACCAACAAGACGAAATGGAGATTCTCAATGAGAATGATTCGAACCTAGATTGTCATAACGATGTGTGTCCGACTTGCGCTGAGCATAAATTGGACGAAGAAAAACGGTCCAGTATCGAGGCTATGATCGAGGAGCTAGAGGGGTTACGCCTAGACGCTCAAAATATCATTCAGCAGTCCCAAATTGCCTCGCAAGAAGCAGAGAAGCAAATTGCAGACGCGGAATATCGTGTCGAAATGCTGAACAAGAAATCCGAAGGTTTGAATGACCAAGTTCAAGAGAGAATTAGTGAACTCTACGGTCTTAAGCAAGATCTGATCGCGATACGTGCCGAGAAACGTGAACTTGAAAACACACTGGGAGACAAAGAAAAAGCCGAGGAGACGCTTGCTGAACTTAGGGATCGAATTGAAGAATACAAGTTAGATATGGTGCAACTACGAGCACAAATCACCGAACTCGATGAGTCGGTCGGATGCAAGTCGGACCATGTTGAGCAATTGGAAAATTCGATCAAGGAATTGACCTCTAAGCTTATGGAAACGCAGGGTGAACTCGTTACCTATCGGGCGGAGGTGGATAGTCTAGCATCAACCAAGGCCGAACTCGAAGAAATTTGCGAGTCGCTAACGGATGTGATGACCGCCAACCTCCATGCAAAGAATGATGCTGAGAATGACTTGGCTGCTCTGAGAAACAGGATCGCTGAGGAGACGCAAGATCTCTGCCGATTAATTGCTGAACAAGAAATCCAGTTAAATGAACATGAGCGAATGGCAGGGTCTCTAGAATTGCAGCGTGAACAACAAGCCGACATGGAAACGCAACTTGGGGATCTACGCGAACGAGAAGAAGCTTTGCGTGTTCTTGAAAGAGAAGTAGAAAGTGCCCAGCGTCAACTTGATGCGCTCCTTGAGCGATCACTGATTGCAGAATCTGACTTAAGGATACGTCAAGATGATTTGACGGAGTCGCAGAACCGAATAGCTGAATTCCGGCATGAAATTCACAAGTACGAAACGAGAATGACCGAATTGCTTCAAGCAGAAGAAGCGGTAAATCGTAGAATAAGCGACTTGAAGATCCAAGAAATGGAGACAATCGCAAATCATGATTACATTTTGAAAGACGCGGAATTGGAACAGCGAAAACTAGAGGAACTTCGTCGTGAATTGAAAGAGAGCGTTGCACGCAACACAGAAGCCAATAGCCGTTTGCAGTTACTCTCCGATGAAGTTGCGGAGGCTCAGTCCATTGTAAAACAATGGCAAGATTACATAAAAGTACTGGAAGCGGAAATCAAATCAGGTACTGCTAGAAAAGTGACACTCGAGAGAGAAATCGAGTTGCTACAATCAAACGCTGATTCACTTCATGCAGAAACGCTGGCGGCAACGGAATTGCTTAGCTCGATTAATGCAAAGCACCATGTGGCGGCTGACCAATTCAATTTCTGTGAGCAGTCTCTTTCTAGACTTAACTCCGAGTTGAAGTCTGCAGAGTCAAGTCTAAGTGTTTACTTGGCCCAGCAGCGCGACGCAGAAGATGGAATTATTAGACTCGCGGTAGATAGAGATGAATTGAAAACGGAGATCGCAACAGCGTTGCTTCAAAGGGATCAGGAGATGGCCAAGGTTGCTGAACTCCAGCGTCAGTCACACCAATTGGAGTCTCTGGTTATTGAGTTGCAAAAAGAGAAGGAGCAATTCTTATCGCAAATCTACGCTCTGAAAGACGAAGCTCATTCGTTGGGTGAATTAAACAAAGAAAGCCAAGCCAAGCTTGCAGAGCTGGAGCAAGAAGTCTCTTCTCTCGAACGTGTTGCCAAAGAACTCGACAAAGTCCAAGGGCTAGCCCTGGATCGTAAGGTGGAGTTGAACCAACTCGAGGTGGAACTAGGCGATTTACGAAGTAGAAAAAAGGTTGCAGAGGAAGAAGTTACAGAACTCGAACAGAAGCAACAAAACCTGAGACATCTCGAAAAAGAGCTCGAGGAAAGATCGGTTGAGTTGGCAAAGCTGAAACTTGAGTACGAGCAGCAAAGCGATCAACTCCGGACCTTGTTGGATGAGATCGCTTCCAAAAATCATTTGAAAGATGATTTGTCAGAAATGGAAAACCAACTTGAACAGTCGAAGTCGGCCCTTAAGGTACTCGAGGATGAGAAATCTGATCGGGAGTCAAAACTAAAGCAGGTCAATAACTTGATTTCGAATCGCGAGGAAGAATTAACGCAAATGCAGGCCTCGATCCAAGATAAGGCTATCCAAATTCAGGAGCTCGCTGAATCCGTTGCCAGTCATGAAAAGGAATCCTTAGAATTGACGCACCGGATTGAGCAATCTCACAAAGAAATTCGCAAGCTTGCGTCATTGAGATCCAATACTGAGGAGACCATTGGGGAACTGATGCATGAAGTCGACCGGCTTAAGGGAGTAATCCAGGTATGCAACCAGGAGCTTAAGGCCGCAGAACGCTCCGAGAATGTAATGAAGATTCAAATCGAATCAATAGAAGCCCAAATCGAGGCGCTACTGCAGAATCGGCTCAATCTTGCGAATGAAACCGAGGCAATACAGTTTCAATTGGCATCAGACAACGCGCAACTTCTCGCGATCAGAACCCAAGTCTCGAACTCCGAGGCTGAGTCAAGTACTCTGCGCGAAACAATTCTTTCTTTGCAGGAAGAAGTATTGCGAGTAACGGGTCAATTGATGGCAAGAAAGCAAGAATGGGAATCGACTCAGCAAATTGAAGAAGTTGCTACAGTGGTTGCTGAAACCGAGGAAACTTGCCAAGAATTGGAAACCGTTTCTAAAGAGCAATCCAATACAGAAGATCCTCCGGTTCAGGTTGTGCAAGAGATCGCTATTGAAGAGGATGTATGGAGTACGCTGAACGAATTGAAAGAACTTGAGGAAAGTATACGACTAGATCAGAGAGACTCTAATTCGGAAAGACAATGGAATCCTCGGCCTAGAGAATCGAGAGGGACTGCCAGGATTCCGACTCCCACCATGCCTCGTAGCGATGCATGGTCCGATATCTTCGCTGCCAACAATTAGTGGCGCCTCGATTTTTAGTCGGAGGCACATAAAGCGCATCGCGGCAACTTCCTGTTCCGTATAGCGTAGGGCGTTGCGTGCAATATGGTGCAATCAGATGTTTGAGAGTTCTCCATATTGCGTAACAAAGGCGATAAGCGATTGTTTAGGTTAGGAATCCTCGTTAAAAGGCGTGATGAATGAGCTGCTCTTTTTCTCTTTATGCTGCGAAAGATTCCCCTATCGTCGTTTCCTCCTGGTTACTTGAACAATGAGGCTGGGTCGGCTGAAATCAGTTTACGAACTGCTAGTAAGCCACTGATGGTGCACATGACCAGGGTTAGGACGAAAACAAGAGCCAGCCTCGCCAAGGTAAGGCGCATAACAAGTCCCGTCCACTCTGCCAAAAACATATAAAGGCACCAACTTATCAACCAGCCCGGTAAGAAGCCGAATATGCTTAAGTATAACGATTGCAAAAACACAAATCGTAGAAAGTAACTTGTTCCATATCCCATCGCTTTAAGAGTCGCGAATTCGGGAAGATGGTCAGATATATCAGTGAATAAGATCTGATAACAGATGATGATCCCAACAAACAATCCCATGATTGTTCCAATTGTAAAAATCGCTCCGATCGGGGTATTGCGTTGCCAGAATCCAACTTCTCTTCTTACTAGATCCCCTTTTGAGATGATCTGCACTGCCTGCCCTAAGGACTCTTCAATCTCTCTTAATGTCTGCTCGACTTCGGATTTCGAACGATCGGAAGCTAACTTTACCAAGCCCAGATCGACGGCTTCGAGAGGCGAGCCACGCGGGTTTCTAAAGGGAAAGAAATGCTCGACGGCCCTATCAGATATGACGAGCGAGCCGTCGTAAACGAAGTCGGTCCCAATTTCAACCCAATCTATAAACTTAACCTGTTTGCCGGATAGTTCGGCGACCTGTTCCCTTAAGCGAATTGGATCGTTCTTTTCGAAACCATACTTTTCTTTACTCTTCCGATCGACTAAGACATCATTGACTCGCATTAGTTGCTTCACGCGAGCGTTCATTTCGGGATCGGTGAAGACTTCGCTATTCTGCGGCACACCTATGGCTCGGATGGACCTAGATACATTGCCCATTACTCGTATCTCCGACATAGAGCGATCAATATAAATCGGCTGAACCGATTGCACGCCGGAGATTGACTTGACTCTGTTCAAGACTTGGATGTCAAAGCGTTGTTCGCTGGGGACGGTGTAGCGGGCCGGACTCAAAAGAATGTAATCCGCATCCAGTAATCTGAGAATCTGGACCGCTGAATCGAAAAGTCCGTTAAGAAAGCCAATCTGCATGAACATTAAAACAACAGCAAAACCGATCCCGGACGAGGCGAGTGCCAGTTTCGGAAGCTTTGAAGTTGTGTTAAGCCAAGCTAGCGGGGTTTTCATGCGTACAGTTTAGCAGATGTTCCAAACAAGGTCTGCAAGAAGGCGATGGTGCGGACGTTTCGGTAATCACCGCTACAATCGATACAACTGTGATAATTTTCGAAGCATAGATTTTCTCATGCTGATTTATGGCACTCTTACCCAAAAAAGGGTCCGCATGTGTCCTACAGTACCATACCAAAGTTTTAATCACGAGGTAGGTCGATGGGCAGCATATTGAATCGAATCGGAACGGGGGCAGGAGAATTCTGGAAGTCTCTGCTTTACAGTGTTGACCATATGACGCCAACGAATTGGGCTATTCTCGGTACTGTCACGGTCGTAATCGGCTTTATGCTATTGAGAACGAACCGATTCTAATTCTCGCCTATAAAAAAAGCTGACCCTGAGGTCAGCTTTATCCTGATCTTGCAATTCAAACCTAACCAACCGTTTAGTTCTTAACTTCGAATTCAGCATCGATAGCGTCATCATCGCCAGAAGCTTTTGCTGCGCTTGATGATGTTTCTCCGCCACCTGCAGGCTGTGCACCTAAAGTAGATCGAAACGCTTGAGCCGCTTGCTCTAGTTCTGATGTGGCAGCTTTGATGGCCGCAACTTCGCCGGTTGTAATCGATTCTCTAACCTTCTTGATGGCTTGATCCAACGGTTCGCGGTCCGAAGCCGTAAGTTTATCGCCTTGCTCGCTCATCATCTTTTCGAGCGTATGGATCATATTTTCCGCAAGGTTCTTGGCTTCAGCCAGTTCCACAAACTTCTTGTCTTCGTCTGCATGGAGTTCGGCTTCACGACGCATTCTTTCGATTTCGTCCTTGCTAAGCCCGCTCGATTGTTCGATCTTGACACTTGCTTGTTTACCGGACTTCAGGTCTTTCGCAGACACGTTCAAAATCCCGTTTTGATCGATGTCAAACTTAACTTCGATTTGCGGAACTCCCCGAGGCTGGGCATCGATGCCTTCGAGATTAAATTGTCCGAGCACTCGGTTTTGACTTGCCATCTTACGTTCTCCTTGGAAAACGCTGACCGTCACAGCTGTTTGTCCGTCAGCTGCAGTCGAGAACACTTGCTTTTTCTCAACGGGAATCGTGGTGTTTCGCTCGATCAACGCGGTTAGCACTCCTCCTTCGGTTTCGATACCGAGTGTAAGTGGGGTCACGTCGAGAAGCAGAACGTCCTTGCGATCACCAGATAGAACGCTGCCCTGGATTGCAGCGCCAACGGCAACCACTTCGTCAGGGTTTACACCTTGGTGTGGCTCTTTACCGAAGATATCCTTAACCAACTGACGTACCTTTGGCACACGGGTTGAACCGCCGACCAAAACGACTTCGTCTATATCGGATGGCTTCATCTTCGCATCGCGAAGAGCTTGCAAAACTGGCTCACGGCAACGCTCGATAAGGGAATCCGCAAGCGATTCGAATGTGCTTCGTGTAATGGTCATTTGCAAGTGCTTAGGACCGGTTGCATCGGCCGTGATAAACGGCAAGTTGATATCGGTTTGAGGCAAAGAACTGAGTTCTTTTTTAGCCTTTTCACAAGCTTCTTGTAATCTTTGAAGCGACATTGGTTCCTTGCGAAGATCGATTCCATTGTCTTTTAGGAATTGGTTTGCCACATGGTTTACCAAGGCCTGGTCAAAATCGTCTCCTCCCAGGTGCGTGTCACCGTTGGTGCTGATCACCTCAAAAACCTTGCTGGTGCTATCGTCACCGCTCATCGCAACCTCAAGAACGGAAACGTCAAACGTTCCACCTCCCAAGTCAAAAACGATAATCTTTTGGTCTTTCTTCTTATCCAGACCGTAGGCCAAGGCTGCAGCGGTCGGCTCGTTAATGATCCGGGCGACTTCGAGACCTGCGATTTGTCCGGCGTCTTTAGTCGCCTGACGCTGAGCATCGTTAAAGTAAGCTGGGACGGTGATAACGGCCTTGGAGACGCGATGACCGAGATATGCTTCTGCCGCTTCCTTTAGTTTGCGTAGAACCTTTGCAGAGATCTCTTGAGGGGTGAATTGCTGATCGCCGATCTGAACTTTAACGTATTCACTCGCGCCACCAACGACTTGGTAAGGAACAATCTTCTCTTCGGATTCAACTTCCGAATGACGACGTCCCATGAATCGTTTTACGGAATAAACGGTTCGACGCGGATTCGTGACCGCTTGGCGACGCGCCGGTTCGCCTACAATTGTCTCACTTTTGTCTGTAAATGCGACAACGCTAGGGGTCAATCGATTACCCTCTGCGTTTGGAATCACCTTGACTTCGGTGCCTTCCATAACGGCAACCACAGAGTTGGTGGTGCCCAAGTCGATTCCAATAATCTTCTCACCGGATGCCATAAGTGATTCCTCTTCGCTACGATAAGGTGGTGGGGTAAAGTGCTACCGAATTTACGACGCAAATTTCAATTTTGTCGTTGATGTGCTAACATTTAGCAACCATCGTGCCAATCGTCAGTGGCGTGGCTTTGGAAAACGCGTGGTTTGTCGTAAATTGTTCTTGGGAATGGATTTACGTCGGACTAAAAATGATTTTTTGAGTGCCAGGAATCGGACCGCGAGCAGAAGACGTGACAAGGAACGCCAATTTGACAGCATCAAAATCGGATTTATCGGATCGTTTGAAAGCAATAGATCTTGCTATCTGTGATTTGGTCCAAGAACGAGCTGAGCTTCTTCGTTCGAACCGGGACTCTGTAGGTTCACTAAGCGAACATGTCGCGCAAAGCGGGCAGTCTGTGCTGGCTTCGAGACAATCCTCGAAAGACTTGCCAGAGCCGCTGAATCGAGTTTTGGTTTATGTTGCTGGAGTAACCTACCAGTCGGCTGTCGAAAAAACGAAAGTTGCTTATCTCGGCCCCGAGTTTTCTTATTCTTACTCCGCAGCATGCAAGTTCTTTGGGTCGGAACAGCTTCAAAGCGTTCAAACGATTGGAGCGGTCTTCGAAGAAATTGAGAGGGGCCACGCGGACTTCGGAATTGTACCGATTGAAAACTCAACCGACGGACGCATTGTTGATACTCTCACAATGTTTGTTCGCAAAGAGGTGCACATATGCGGAGAGGTCTATTTGCCAATTCACCACAACCTACTCGCCCGCTGCATGCGTTCAGAGATTAAGGAGGTTTACAGTAAGCCTCAGGCGCTCTCGCAATGTCGCTCTTGGCTTGCCGAACATCTACCGGGCGTAAAGTGGATTGAGGTTGCTTCAACTGCCTTGGCTGCTCAAATCGCGGCTAACACGCCAAATGCTGCAGCCGTAGCGTCCAAAGATGCTGGCGTGGCAATGGGGCTGGACATTATCGCGCAAGACATCGAGGATAATCCCGACAACGTTACGCGATTTGCAGTAATTGGAAGCAAAGATGCTGAGCCAAGTGGTAGGGACAAGACTTCGTTAATGTTTCAGGTGCCTCACAAGCCGGGAGCTCTCGCAGACGCCATGCTGCTTTTCCGAGATCGCGGGCTTAACCTAACCTGGATTGAGTCATTCCCTATCCCGGGTTCCATTAACGAGTATTTCTTTTTCGTTGAACTCGATGGCCATCGAAACCAAGACGCTGTAAAGGCTGCTATTGAATCTTTGCAAGCAATGTCGCTTCGTGTCAGCGTACTTGGTTCGTATCCAAAGGGAACTCGATGAGCTTTAGCTCAATTTCGGTTCTCGTCATATTCAAAAGATGAATGCTAACTGTTTAATTGGGACCCCACACTAAACGGCGGACAAGAAAAACTATGCGATTTGCGATTGTTGGAACCGGTGCTCTCGGAGGATTTTACGGTGGGCTCTTGGTTCAAAGTGGTCAAGAAGTTCATTTTCTGATGCGATCGGACGCAGAGTACGTGAAGACTCATGGCCTACGAGTCGACACGAAACTCGGAGATTTCCATCTACCGAAAATAAACGTCTACACCGCCCCTGAGCACATGCCCAAATGCGATTGTATCATCGTCGCAATGAAGAGTACGCAAAACGAACAATTGGCTGCACTCTTGCCTCCATTGCTCGGACCTGACTCAATTGTACTTGTCCTACAGAACGGGCTTCATGTTGAACAATCAACGCGCGAGGTAGTCGGACCAGGACGAGTTGCTGGAGGCTGCTGCTTCCTTTGCTCCAACAAAGTTGGTCCCGGGCACATTCGGCACTTGGATTATGGCAAAATTCTCATGGGTCCCTATCAGGGAATGGATGATGATGAGCCTGGGCCTAGCTTGGATCGCTTAATTCAGATTCGAGATATCTTTCGTGCCACGGGTGTTGAGTGCGAAGTGACCGAGAGATTGACTTGGGCCAGATGGCGCAAGCTGATGTGGAACCTAACCTTTAATGGATTGTCGGTGATTTTAGATTCGAGTACTGACAAGATCATGAAACACCCGCATTCTAGAGCGTTAGCAAGATCGATTCTGAACGAAGTTAGGCAAACGGCCACTGATTGCGGGCACTTTATCGAGCCCGAATTCGTTGACTACATGATGGAACACACCGATGAGATGGTTCCCTATGATAGCAGCATGAGACTAGACTACAAAGCAAAGCGGCCGATGGAAGTGGAGGTTATCTACGGCAACGCAATCCGTGCAGCCGCTAAGCACGGTGTCAAAGCCCCCATCATCGAATCGATGTACCGCCAATTACACTTCTTGGCGGACCGCTAGTCTTGGTAATTTACCTGAGATACCCTGTCTGCCACAAATGTCGATTAACGAACTTGAAATGAATCGATATTCATTAAGCCGCCAGGGTTGGTGGGATTCTTGAAAACGAGAACGAGATTATCAACTCCTTCCGAAGGAATGAGGGTGACTTCTTTTTCGTAAAATTCTTCCCATTTGCCGTTAACATCAACTGTCACTTCTCCGAGTAGTTGCCCCTCCGCATTACCGCGTCGAAACTCGATGGTTCCACCTGTTCCCGCGCTAGCAACTCGGACAGCAACGGTTTTCAATTCATCGAAGGAAATTCTTTCGAATTTCAAGAATCCATTATGATTGATGGCTCCCATAAATGCAGAGCCTTGTGCATTGCCAGAATTGAGTATTTGAGTTCCCTGGAATTCGTCGGCCGATTCGGCTTGCACGTTAGGATTGCGGAGAGTGATGGAGGTTTGTCCTGTTAGTTTGGGCAAATCATCTCGTCCTAAGTCGGTGTAGATCGCGCTAAGCTGTACGCGACCGTCTTTCCATGGGACAGATATTTCATTACGAAAACCGGTTGAAGAAGGATTCGCGGAATCTGAATTCAGCGAAAAGATGTACTCCACCATTTTCAAAACATCAGTCTCATTTAATTGTGAGTGCGGTAACATGCCAACTTGACCCCATACCCCAGAAGACCCCTTGATCACTCGTTGGGCAGAATCGCTTAACTGGTGTGGCTGATTACGGTATTTGTTAGCTATTTCAAGAAAACTTGGGCCCACGATTCTTTGACTCTTGGCATGGCAATTCAAGCAATCTGTTTTTCTCATCAGTGCTAAGCCAGGTGCATCGGTTGGTTTCTCATTAGCGTTTGAAGCAACCAAGCTTGCGTCAACGAAAACGCGATTTGGGGCTGTGCCTTCGATCAATTCGTAGTCTCCATCGTCAACATCTTTGGAGTGGCTGCTGCCATCTTCATAATCACGTATAGCAATTCTGAAGGGGATCGGCTTTTCCGGAACATAAAAAGATCCATCGCGTGGCTCCAGAAATTGAATGTCCGGTCGAGAATTACCAACGATTAACGGTTGCGTCATGGATGACTTTGCGCCGTTAGAGTCTTCAACCGTAAGTTCAATCGTGTAAACTCCGGGTTGGTTGACGGTTGTCTTTAGTTCTGCACCTTGACCCACCACTGTGCGATTCGTTTTGTTGTCGCGATTATCAACAATCTCCCATTGGAATTTGAGTGGGTCTCCGTCTTTGTCTGAGGATTTGGTTGCATTCAATTCAACCTCCAGTGGTTCGCGCCCAATGTTGTTTTTGACTTCAGCAACTGCCGTTGGAGCACGATTGCCTCGTACGTAATCAATTCTCG
>VYLF01000307.1_pt1 | contig 30604 bp, 31 predicted proteins | sample 5114371 | NCBI WGS metagenome assembly VYLF01 (sample SAMN12291773, study PRJNA351875) | freshwater metagenome | isolation source: freshwater lake | place: USA: Michigan, Kent Lake | collected 2013-08-15 | reverse complement strand
ATTTACATCCAGTTTTTTCTGGGGGTTAAATAAGTAAGTAAAAATCCTTAATCAACCAGACAAAATTAACAATTAAAGCCTAAAAAAGCGACTAAAATTGTCATTTAGATACAATAATACTAGGAGGGCTTGGCTTTAACAAAAAATCAATTGAACTCCACTGGAAAGTCGCTGTGAAATTAGACTAATTTCCTAGGCAAATGGGCAATGAGATGCTAACTCAACTAATACTCGTCTGACCGAAACACTAACTTTTGCCGCAGTTTTAATAAGAGTTTATTTTCAACGAGAAACTGTCGCCTTTGCCAATCTTGTCCCCTGTGCTTTTGAGATGGGAGCATCCCACTTTTGCAATAAGCAATTGTACTTAGATGCGAAATACTTATATGGCAAGCCTGTTCATAGATTTTCAACGGTTCTCTAAATTGTGTGATTGGAACCAGAATCGTTACTACAAAAGCCTTCTTACCCTTCTGAGCATTTATACTCATTACATAATTGGGATGCTCCCTTTGAGATTTGAGATAAGTAGGGAGGCACAATTATTTGTAGGATGGGTTAGCGGGAGCGTAACATGAGCGGGCGTTGGGTTTCATGCTTCAACCCAACCTACGTTCATCTTATATTTAATTCCACCCACCCACTTAAGCAAGGGTAGAATAAGACTTCCAGATAGCGGGTGCTAGATTGTGATTTTGTCCTTGAGTTTCCCAAAGATGGGCGTACTATGAGAGTAGGGGGAAAAAAGATAATTTTAGCGATCGATTAACAATGACTAGGGATCTCTGTAGGATTTTATTGATAGAGGATGAACCGACGACTGTTAAATTAATCCAGAGATTGCTGTTAAAGGCCCCCCAATGTTCCCTGGCCAAGGGTTTGACTTTTGCCCTCACCCAAGCTCAGGATCTACAGGAAACTGCCGAAAAACTGGCAGGGGAGAAATTTGATCTCATCCTCTTAAGCTTGGAAATCTCTGTCCCCCCTGGTTTAAATATCCTAGTCAAAACCAGAGAATTAGCCTCTACTATACCGATAGTGGTTCAAACTACTAGCAATGATGAGAAATTAGTCGTTAAAGCCTTTCAACTGGGTGCTGACGGTTATATTCAGTTAAATAATATCGATAGTAGTCTTTTAGTCTATCAAATTCGTGTGGCGATCGAGCGTCAGCAATATGTACTCAATCTTAAACATCAACAACAGGAAGAAGAATTTCGCGAACTGGAACAGTTAATCAAGGGAGGACAAACTAGCATCACGGCGAAAATGTTCGGTTCTGAGGCAATAAGGCAGAGTGTTCCCGATATTTTTCAAGAATTAGTCCAAAATTACGGAGAGTTATTAGATTTAGCTTTAGAAGAACAAGCATACAAAGTGGAACATAATCTATCGGAACGACTGCGAAGCTTGGCCGATAAGTTAGGATTCTTAAAAGCGAGTCCTCGCGATGTGGTGGATATTCATACCACCACCCTACGCCAAAAAAATCAGGATGTCACCCTGGCCAAAGCGCAGGCCTACGTTAGCGAAGGTCGTCTCATGGTCTTGGAATTGATGGGTTATCTCGTCTCTTTCTATCGTAAATACTATATCGGTCTCAGCAACATTAAACTGTTCAATAACAAGCAATCATGAGTCAATATCTTCTCAAACTCTACATTATGGGCGATTCAAGTAAATCCCAGAGGGCGATCGCCAATATTTTTCGTATCTGTCGCGAGGAGTTATCCGATCTTTATACGGTAGAAATAATTGATGTTCTCGAACAGCCCCAATTAGCGGAACAGGATAAAATTCTCGTAACTCCTACTTTAGTCAAACAACTTCCCCCACCCCTACAAAGAATTATCGGCGATATGTCCAATACTCAAAAGGTTCTCCTCGGTTTGGATGTTATTCCCAAAGACTCCCATCTCAATTAGGGTTTACCTAAAAATTCTTCTGGTTAGGTTTTTCCTCGCTAATAAGTAGGTAGATACCCCCCTTATTAAGGGGGGATTAAGAGGGGATCGAAGGTAAAATCTATCTTCTACTTAATTAGAACCACTTACTTAATTTCTAATCTTGATTTTATCTGATCGCTGCACCGATATGTTTTAAAATCTGCAAAACCCTATATAGTTCTTCTCTGGAAATAAAGGGAGCAAATATCCTAGATAGGGCATAATGATGGGCATTAGCTCTCAATTTGACCAATAAAATATCATCTCCATTGGTGACTAGGGCAAAGCTAGGTTTTTCTGGCTGGGGATTAGCCATCAAATAGGCTAAGGTTTGCGGTAAGGCAGTCCAAACCGATAGGACGGTTTTTTTTGATTCTACAATTACCACCCAAAACTGATCTAACCAGACTAACACATCGATTCTACCCGATAGTATTTCTTCCCCATCATCGACGGTTAAGCTTACTGATTCCTCTGCGCGTACTCGAAAAGGCGGATCGTAAAAACCCGCAATCGCTAGTAACGGAGAAACTAACAATAAAGTCACGGTTCCTTCTAATAACTGTCCCGCCGATCTTTGGTATAAATACCTTTGTCTTAGTTCATCTAAACTCTTTTTTTCATGGCTAGATAGGGCCAGTAAATCACTTTGCCATTCGGGAAAAAATGCCCCATCTTCTGTTAAGGAGAGATTAAATCTTGTCTCAGCCAAGGCAATAGTCGTGATCGCTTCGGTAATAGCACTCGACATAAAAATTAGCTCACCAATCTAGATAAAATTTCTCGATGAATTAAAGCTCGATCGATTAAAAAATGTTTGCGATCGCTGGTTAATCCCTCTCCATTGGCATAAAAATCAATCCAAGTGGTACTAATATCATTAACTGCTTCTGGTAACTGATCTAATTCCCAACCCGGCATCGGTACTTCGGCAATTAATCGCGACACTTTCGGATCATAACTAAGGGCAAAACAACGACAATCTTCTGCCGCAGCCATAATTAAACTATGAAAGCGCATTCCGATCACCATTTCTACCCCACGAAATAAGCCTTTTAACTGTCTTGGATCCTCTAAACTAATGATTTGATTATTTTCCCTTAACTGACGGGCTACAGCTTCACAGAGGGGCAAATCCCGCGACTTTTGAAAAGGGACTAAGAGAATAAACGCCCCCGTGCTGGTTTGCAAATCAATTAAAGCTTGGGTTAATTTATCTAATTTTGCCGGGGTTAATAGGGGATGGGGACGTAAATTGACGGCGATTCTTGGGGCGGGTAAATCCGATAATCCCTTGACTGATTGAGCTTCTAAAGCCCATACTGGATCGGGGGCAACAATGGGACTAATACCCCAATTGGCGACTAAATGAGCCGAAGTATCATCGCGCACACTAACTAAACTACATTGTTGCAAGACTTTTTTGGTTAACCAACGGGTAAAAGGTCTATTTAATGGTCCAATTCCCTGCCCCCAAGCAATAGTTTTTAAGCCCAATAATTGAGCAAGAGCCATTAAACCACCGTAATAAATTGGACTGGCAAAACTGGTGACATCCTGCATTAAACTGCCGCCACCCCAGATAAATATATCGGCTTTTTTAAGAGTCTGAAAAACTTGCCACCAATCCCTACTAGGACAGGTTTCCACTCCATAACGTTGACTGGTTTCTCTGGGATTATTTGACAAAACAATAGGTTTAATTGCCGAGGGCAACATCTGCAATAGAGACACTAATAATGCCTCATCTCCTCCGTTTCCTCTCCCATAATATCCACAAATTACTGCACGCATATATCAGTTATCAGTTCTCAGTTCTCAGTTATCAGTTCTCAGTTGTCAGTCAGAAAAAGGCAAGAGTCAAAAGGCAAAAGGCAAAAGTATGGTAAATTTGTCTCCTGTCTCCTGTCTCCTGTCTCCTTTGTCCTCTTTGTTACTTTTTCCTTGAAAAATGTCTCTTAGTTTCTTAAGTTATGCTGTCAGCTACAAGTTAGCAGTGACCAGTTTTATTGGATTGCAGTTATCAGTTTATCTATTTTATTATTCCCACTCATAACTAATAGCTTAAACCTGATCAGTGATCACTGATCACTGATTTAGTCGTCCATTTGCCAGGGTTCGGTGATGTTTTTTTCATCAAGGATATTTTTGGCTCTTAAAATCAAGACCAATTGACCTAGGATGGTGACATCGGGGGAACTATCAAACCATTGTAAAAAAACGGAATTATCTCTCTCTACTAGATAATAATTGTTCACGTCCCATTCGGCCAAAACTCGATCGATCACTAATAACACTTCCTCGGATCTGGTGGCAATCGATCGAGGTAATTGATCGCTAGGCCATAAAATAGCTACAGGATCGATCGCCTTGAGAATTGCTTGCCAACCGGGGAGAGGCACGATTGTTTGTTTATCCCCCACCGTTACCAGTCGAAAAGGTTCCTCGACGCTCAAACTTTCTGTGTGTTTTATATCAGTTACTGTCACTGGAAATCTTCCTACTAAAGGAATAATTCGGGCTAATTCGTCCTCATCCTGTAAACGATGGACGGGTAGCAACGGTGCGCTACGGGTGGGAGTAACGGTAAAATCTTGTAGTAAGGACTCGATCGCCTGTCTGGCCGAGTCAGAATGGGCAAATTTCAAACCTTTAGCGATTAATTTCGCTCTTTCGGCTAAATCCCGCTTTTGTTTGCCCCGTTTCCAACACTGATAAGCGATCGCATCTCCAGGATGACGGGTAAATTCACTGGGAATCTGGGATAAACGGGAAAAATCTTGGATAGCTTTGGCGATATCGTGTGCTTCAGCCACCTCAATCCTTTTTTCTGCCGCTAATTTCGCTGCCCCTAGTCTTTGTTCTTGGTTGAGAATCCGCAATTCGTATAGCACATCACTGCGCGGCCCGATGTAGTAACTTAATAAATCTTCAGCTGCCCCCGCTTTGATTAAACTCTCAAAAACTTGGGCAGCGACAATAATTAAATTTTGTTGGGCATTTTGAAAACCGGTTTGTTCAAAGATTAACTGGGAATCGTAGCCAGCTTTTTGCAGTTTTTGACATTTTTGCCCCCAATTCACCCAATTTCCTTCCTTATGAAGCAGCGATCGCATTAATTCGGTCGCTTCCGTTTCGCTGATTCGATCATCTGTACTGCGAGGCTGTTCTGTCATAGACAATTTGATCAAGCTACAATAACTAAAATTTATCTAATCCCTCAAAAATCTTCAATAGCAATTAAGGTTAACAGGATAGACTAGATAGTAACAGGATAGCTGACAATCACCCCCTTCGTACCTGTTAGGGCAAGTTTATCTTCAATGTCTAGATTAAGAGTTAATGGAAGCATTCCCCCCTCGTCCACAACTAACCCCGGTCAAAGGACGATGAAAACCAAACGTCACCCCAAAGATAGCGCCTTGGGTTTAGTCTCTACCCTCAGCTTTCCGGCGATCGTCGGGACGGCGGATATGATGCTAAAATCGGCAGAAGTTACCCTCGTGGGTTACGAAAAAATTGGCGGTGGTCACTGTACTGCGATCGTGCGTGGTAATATTGCCGATGTGCGGTTAGCAGTGGAAGAAGGGGCAAAAACCGCCGCACAGTTCGGACAATTGGTATCTAAATCGGTTATTCCCCGACCGATGCCCAATTTAGAGGTAATTTTCCCCATTGGTAGCCGTTTAGCCGAAATTGCCCAAAGTCAACGGGGTTTCAGCAAACTGAGCAATATGTCGATCGGTCTCTTGGAAACCCGCGGTTTTCCCGCTATGGTGGGGGCAGCCGATGCCATGTTAAAATCGGCCGATGTGCAGTTAGCTTCCTACGAAACGATTGGGGATGGTTTGTGTACGGCCATTATCCGGGGTTCCGTCGCTAATGTGGCCGTAGCCATTGATGCGGGAATGCGGGAAGCAGAGAAAATCGGTGAACTGCACGCGGTGATGATTATTCCCCGTTTATTGGAAGATTTAGAACATACTCTACCGGTGGCCAGCTACTGGTTAGAAACCCCCGAACCTTTACCGATGTTGTTACCCAATACTGTCCGGGAAAAACAACGGGAATTGGTCGCTTTACCAGAATTGGAAAAAACCAAAATACCGATTCGTCGTCAAGAAATGCAGGAAAAAGTGTTAGAAGAAGTGATTCCCGTGGAAGTTATCACCGATGAGGACAATTATTAATTTTTATTTTCAGCTTTGCTCCTGTGCTGCTAAAAGTACAGGAGCAAAAGGTTGAATTAGGATTTGCGGCAAAAAGTTTGTTGGTTGGTGTGGGGTGGATACTTGTATCGGGTATGAATGATAATTTCACGGTAAAAAATCTGTACAGAAGCCCCCGACAATTAAACGAATCGAATAATGATAAATTTTTGTCAAGGGGTGCGGTCAGATCAAATAATCGTCGCCAGAATTAGCCTAAATTGTCAGGAATTTAGTCAGCCATTTTCTAGTAATGAGGAGGAGGTGAATGGACGGTTGCCCATTGGTGTGGATCATTATGGGTGTTGCTGGATCGGGAAAGACGGTTGTTGGTCGGCTCTTATCTGAGCGGCTAGAAAGTGATTTTCTTGAGGGCGATCGCCGACATCCCTTATCGAACATCATCAAGATGCTTTCACAGAAGCCTCTACAAGACGAAGACCGTCGTCAGTGGCTTCTAGAAATAGAGGATGATATTCGACGGGCAATAACTCAAAACAGAGAAGCTGTAATAACCTGTTCTGCTCTGAAAGCTTCCTACAGGAGACAACTGACATCTTTAGGACAAGTTCAGTTAGTTTGGCTAAATGTACCTGAACCAGAGCTAGAGCTAAGACTAGCCAACAGGTTAAATCACTATATGAAACTTGAGATGCTTCATAGTCAAATAGCTTCTTTTGAACCCATCAGTCCAGAGGAAAATGTAATTGCTGTAAACGGACTTTTGATGCCAGATGAAATTGTGAACGAACTGCTAGAAAAGGCGATGCAAATATTTCCAAACATGAAAAAACCTTGGTGGCAGAGATGCGCCGAGTAAAGATTTCTGCCAATGATGGTTATAAGTAGTCGTGCAAAATTAATTTCCTAGTGAAGATAGGCAAGAGGCAAGAGGCAAGAGGCAAGATCGGGGTTAGATATGTGTAATTAATTTTGCTTAGGTACTTACCAAAAGTGATGGGTTGTAAAAGATGTCAGAAATGCATTCCTACGGTGTTAACAACCAAGCCTTTCGGCTAAAAGTTATGGGCTGGATCGCCTTATTTTCTTTGATTGTATCTCTACAATTACAACCGTTAATTGATTTGGTTAGGACAAACATCTCTAATGCCTTACCTTTACCACGAGATGTATCCCCCATTTCTTTCTTTACAATTATATTTACCCTTTCTTTTATAGCTTATGATCGATGGTTATGGAAGCTAAACCCATTTGACAAAATACCTAGTTTGTCTGGCACCTGGATCGGGATGGGAAACAATCCTCACTTTGAACTGCTTCGTCTAGAACTAATGCAGATTGATCAGACTTGGACTAGCATATCCATATCAGTGGAAGTTTATCAACAAAATAAGTCTGGTCCAGAAAATTGGCTGGATACAGTCCATCTGGGTACAGAACATTCTACGAATGCCCGTATTACTGAGTGTTTACGTAAATATTGTGACTTTAACTTTCAATACATACATGATGGTGAAGCAGGAGGGCAAGATTCATTTGGTGGAACATTTTTTCTCAAATATAAATATAAGAAGATGAAAAATAGGAAAGTGGAGATTCATGAGCTAAGTGGTAAATATTCAAATACAAAGACAGGCAAAAATACAAAGACAGGCGAAAAGTTTGAAGGAGTAGTCGGTCGAATTGCTTTTCGTAGAGTTTCCCTTGAAATTTTGGAGCTTGAAGATGCATTAGAAAAGGGGAAGGACTATTTAAATGAGCTTACAAAAGAAATATCTTCTCATATTAGCGATGACCCCGATACTTAGTGCGATCGCAATCTTGTAGGGTGCGTTCCCTAATGTGCATCCTACTGCTCCACTAATAGATTTTTGGAGAACGCACCATGCACATTGATGGAAACTGTGGGTTTAAGTGCGATGCCGAAGGCACTGCGTAGCAGTACGCCGCTCTGGTGGGTTAGGTTGACGGCAGAACCCCAACTGTGATCTTTGACTTCATGCCAATTTGTGCGGACTGTATTCAGGTGTTACCTGCTGTGATAATTAGTAAGTGAGCCTGTTCGTTGAGTTGAGGAGTAAAATAGGGGAAGTCTTAATCTAAGATTTAGTTTGGGTTCCTTTCATCACCCCAACTGCTCCTTGGCCAGCTGATTGTTTGTACAATTAATTCCTATAAGTGGATTCTAAGGAGCTAAGGGAATGACCTGGACGGCAAACCAACAAGCGAAAATTATCCGTACAGAGCGTGGGCTAACGATTGCTGGCACACGCACTAGCCTCTATGATGTGATCGATCTCCTAAAAGCTGATTATCCTGCTAAACTGATTCGCGACACATTTAACCTCACGGACGCGCAAATTGACGCAGCTTTGTCCTACATTACGGCAAACCAAGCTCAGGTCGAGGTTGAATATCAAGAGGTTCTTCAAAATAGAGAAGAAATTCGTCAGTACTGGGAAGATCGTAACCGCGAACGCTTTGCTCGAATTGCAGCAATGCCACATAAACCAGGGCAAGAAGCGTTTTGGGCAAAGCTTGAGGAGCAGAGAGCCAGACGTGCCGCACAAAAACAATGACTTTCTTAGTTGACTACAACCTCGACGGTTATGCGCTGATTTTTCTTGGTATATTGGCAAAACGTGGTTGGCTTGAGTTTCAGTCTGTCCAATTTGTTACCTTTAGAGAGGCTGGATTGTCGATGGAAAGTAGCGATCGCCTAGTCTGGTGCTATGCTCAAGAACACGAGATGATGATTCTTACTGCTAACCGAAATTTGACATCCTCGCCGCCCTAAAAGTGCGGCGAAGCCGAGTTTTCAAGGTGCTGCGCCGTCCACTTGGTTTTCGAGACTGGCCTTTTAATTCTAACGTAAAGCCAACCTAGAACGGCGGGGTTTCAGACCCAAAATTTCCGATGAAGGGTGATGATTCGCTTGAGCAGGTGATGCGAGAAGAGAACACAGAGAACTCATTTCCAGTGTTGACGATTGGGAATCTCGATCGTTTGAGTGAAGCTGAATATCGAGAGCGTTGTGCTGAAAGGCTGATCGAAATCGCTGTAGACATTGACAATTACAAAGGAGTTGGTCGGCTGTTCATTCCCTGATATTGTCGTTTAGGCTTCAGGGTTATGGCGATCGCAGTCTGAGCGGTGAGAAGCAGGGCATTGTAAGACTTTTAGTCATGGCCAGTATATTTGTCCGAGTAAGTCCAATTATACTAAATCCTGTTTAGAAAGCATAGAGGAAGCGGGTTTTTTAAAGTTCGATTGGGAGTTAGTTATGCTATTAAAAGCAGATTTAGTATTATGCAACTCAGCAATATAAGTTAGGAATTTTGGGCTAATGTCACCTACTTTTACACCAATAAGACTCACGATTATCGATTTCCTTGGGGTTTTCCTTCCTGGAATGGTCTGGACTATCTTATTTTTTACTCTCCGAGAGATGGTTTCTCCTCAATGGAATATAAAACCTACCGATCCTCTTAAAGTTGCTTTTTTTATTGTAACTCTTCCCAAAGAATTATCAGGGCATGAATACGGCGCACCCTTTTATGTTGGTCTAGCCTTATTATCAATTCTTATCGGCTATTTCAACATGGCTTTATCTACATATCCAGCAGAATGGATTTCTATTCGAGTTTCTAGTTTCATAAGAAAAATTAAGGCCTCATTTATCAATTTATTTAAATGTTTCTGGAAAATCAAAAAAAATCAAGAAACTCAGGAGACTCAGGAGATAAAAGATAATTTCCCCTATCAAAAATATTACGAAGAAAACAAAAAATTTCTCTATTCAAGTATCAAAAAAATTGTCAATGCAGAGTTGCAAATTCAGGAAGAATCAGACAATGTTAAGATAGAGAAACTAGCTTCTTATGAACCTTTTGAAATCTGTAAGCGCCTTCTCAAGATTCGTCAGCCTGTTTTATGGGAAGAGGCACAGTACAGGGAAGCTCAGGTGCGAATGTTAGCGTCTCTGCTTCTTGCTTCATTATTTAATCTTATACTATCTACACTAGCTATCAAGGAAGAACCAAGCTGGATGTTCACATCGCTTGTCATCACGATCATTATCGGACAAACTTTTAGAAACAGGAGGTTTCGGGAAGTAGAGGATGTTTACATCTCAACCCTGCTCCTTAGGAATTCTGTACCTCCTTCATCGAATTCTAATTCTGATAAAATTAAGTAACCTGTCCAGAGATATACTTTAGAGGGTCATAATCTGAGATTTATTAAACTTGTGAAATCAGAAGGTGAGCAGGGAATCAAGTTCTTTTTTATGTTATCTCGTTCCCAGGTTCTACTTGGGAACGCTTTATCAGGTTCTACCTGAAGGATATTTTAAGGCAGAGCCTTAAATATTGTGTGTCAAGGCAGAGCCTTGGCACAAGCAACAGAAGCCCCCGACAATTAAAAGCATCGAATAATTATAAATTTTTGTCAAGAGGTGCAGTCAGATCGAAGAATCGTCGCTAGAATTAGCCAAATTGTCAGAAATTTAGTTAAACAAGGATTTTGGCAATAGGCTAATCTGGCTAACACGCTTTTGGGCGTTATATAGGGAAAAGTTCTGGCGATTGCGCCTAAATACAGTGATATGCCAAAAGTTGACCCATATCGTTAGTCTGGAGAGTGTTATACAGAAAGTTTCTGTACAATCCCTAGTTAGAACGCTAGATCGCAGGTTTGTCTGTTAGGGAGCAGTTGAAGAGTTATCTGTCAGTGCTGTCAAAGTATTATCAACTATTTACCGAGGAGCCATTGCATGAAAGTTTCTAGTAAGTTGCTATTAAGTTTGTTTCTTGTGTTCTCTGGAATCATGATTCCAACTGTTCTAATCAAACAACCGACAAAAGCACAGGGAGTCAACGGAAGATTCATTAATAACCTTCTTTCTGGCAAATGCATTGATGTAGCTGGCGCTCCTGGACGAAGTAACGGCGCACCGCTACAACTTTGGGATTGTGAGTTAACTGGGATCAATCCTGACAATAATTCAACTACCGATCAGAGATGGGTATTAACCAACGGCGGATTTATTAGAAATACCCTGTCTGGTAAATGTATTGATGTAGCTGGTGCTCCTGGGCGTAGTAATGGTGCACCTTTACAACTTTGGGACTGTGAGTTGTCTGGTCGGAATCGCGATAACGGTTCAATAACAGATCAACGGTGGACAATTACAAGTAATGGCTTCATCAGAAATACCCTGTCCGGTAAGTGTATTGATGTAGCTGGTGCTCCGGGTGAGAGCAATGGGGCACGATTGCAACTTTGGGATTGTGAGCTGTCTGGTCGTAATCGTGATAACGGTTCAGACACAGATCAGCGATGGAGCTTTACAGACTAGGTTTACGAGTTTAAAATCCATGTATGTCGCAGTCTAACAATCCCGTTGCACACCGACCGTACAAGTTTGTCGGCTGAGTTTTCAAGGTTGTCTGCGTCCAGCAGCTATCGCCGTAGGGTGCGTTCCCTAATGCAAGTCCTACTACTCCAGCGATCGATTTTGGGGAACGCACCATGCACATTGATTGAAGCTGTGGGTTAAAGTGCGATCGCAATCTTGTAGGGTGCGTTCCCTAATCTGGCTCCTACTGCTCCACCGATAGATTTTTGGGGAACGCACCATGTCAATAGCAAATCAGGTTATACTTCACACCCCACACCCCACACCCTACACCCTACCCCCACGAAAAACTTTTTCAGCAGACCCTACTTATCGATCCCATGTTTCCCTATTCTAAGCGCACGATCTCTCCACCTCTGGCTAGAGATAATTCTGCTGCCTGGAGGATTTTGACTAATTCCGTCCCTACCGATCCCGAAGATACAGGAGAATCGACCCCCGTAGCCACCGACTCTAAAAAATGTTCGCACAATGCTTTCAGGGGTTCACCATCGGCAATAGGGATAGATTCCGTCTCTTGTCCCCGGGGAATAAAATAGGCTTCCTGACGCTCAAAATGGCCCTTTTGTCGGGTTAAAGGCGATCGAGAGTCTAATTCATTGAAAATTAAAGTCCCTTCGCTGCCAACTATCCCTAAACGTCGCTGTTTATCGGGATTCCACCAACAAAGGTGAATAGTCGCTTGAAAACCATCGCCATAGATCAGGGTTAACCAGACTAAATCGGCTAGATTAGGTTGTAGCCAAACCGTTCCTCGTGCCTGAATCAATACTGGTGTACTATTTAGCCAATGATTAAAAATCGAGATATCGTGAATAGCTAGATCCCACAAAGCGGACACATCCTGACGAACTGGCCCCAGGTGGGTGCGAGTGGCATAACCATAAAGAGGTTTACCGATACCCCCGGATTGCAGGACTTTTTGTCCGGTGATAACGGCGGGATGAAAAAGATAGGTATGATCAACTAATAAAATACGCTGTTTTTGCGCCGCTAATGCCGTTAATTCGGCACATTCTTGGGGATTGAGGGTTAAGGGTTTTTCGGCGAGGACGTGATAACCTAAATTAAGAGCATCTTTAATCAGGGGATAATGGCTGATGGCAGGAGTAACGACGACTACGGCCGAGATTTCGGGGTGAAGACGAATTGATTCCCAGTCATTGGCTAAAATAACTTTATTAGTATCGAGATTAAATTGATCGCGACAGAGATGAAGTTTTTCGGGGGAGGAGTCAACGATCGCCACTACTTGCGCTGAGGGATGTTGAGAAAAATGACGGACGAAATGGACTCCCCAACGTCCTACCCCTAAGATAGCGATTCCTGTGGACATTTTGCTTACTCAGATAAATCAATCTAGTTTATTTTAAAAGGATTAGGCGCAATTGTTCATTGATTCTGAGAACTGGAAGGGATTATGTTAAAATTTTTTATCGATCGAGGGGGAACTTTTACCGATATAGTGGCGATAATCGATCGACCAGAAATTATTGAACGACTAGCTAGAGATGCCGCTAGATTTCTGATTGTTCCCCTTGCCGATCAACAGTGGATTGTTCTCTATAAACTGCTCTCGGAGAATCCCGAAAAATACCCAGATGCAGTCATTCAAGGGATCAAAGATATTAGTGGTTCCCTAGATAACATCGAAGTGATCAAAATGGGAACAACGGTAGCCACCAATGCGCTGTTAGAAAGAAAAGGAGAGCGCACGGTTTTGTTAATCACCAAAGGTTTTAAAGATGCCTTGAGAATTGGCTATCAAAATCGCCCCGATATTTTTGCCCGTCAAATTATTCTTCCTTCTTTATTATACGAACAAGTTATCGAAGTGGCCGAACGGTACGATCGTCAAGGACAAGAATTAATCGCCGTTAATCCCGCCCAAGTTAAAGCCGATTTAATACCAGTTTATCAAGGGGGTATCCGAAGTTGTGCGATTGTTTTTATGCACAGTTATCGTTATCCCGACCACGAAAAACAAGTGGCAGCTATTGCCGAAGAAATCGGCTTTACTCATCTAGCCATTTCCCATCAAGTCAGTCCTTTAATGAAACTGGTATCCCGGGGAGATACCACGGTAGTCTCTGCCTATTTATCGCCAATTTTACGCCGCTATGTTGATAGTATTAGCCAGCAATTACCGAAAACTAGCTTGTTATTTATGAAATCCGATGGCGGTTTAGTCACCGCCGATAAATTTCAGGGTAAAGATAGCATTTTATCTGGTCCTGCGGGGGGAATAGTCGGGGCAGTACAAACCAGTTTAAGGGCGGGATTTAGCAAAATTATCAGTTTTGATATGGGAGGAACTAGCACCGATGTTTCTCATTTTCAAGGGGAATACGAGCGCCAAACAGATAACGAAATTGCTGGCGTAAGAATGCGAGCGCCGATGTTAAGTATTCACACCGTGGCCGCTGGTGGAGGTTCGATTTTAGTCTATGATGGTTCTCGTTTTCGGGTTGGACCAGAAAGTGCCGGAGCTAATCCGGGACCTGCCTGTTATCGACGGGGTGGACCATTAACAATTACCGATGCTAATGTTTTGTTAGGAAAAATTCAAGCTGCCTATTTTCCCGCTATTTTTGGACAAGAGGGAAATTTACCCCTAGATAGAGAGATTGTGCTGACAAAGTTTCAAGAATTGGTGGCAACAATGGGGGGTAATAATAGTCCTGAACTGCTGGCTGCGGGGTTTATTCAAATTGCCGTGGAAAATATGGCTAATGCGATTAAAAAAATCTCTCTACAAAAGGGTTATGATCTCAGTGATTATACTCTTTGTACCTTTGGCGGTGCCGGGGGTCAAGTGGCCTGTTTAATTGCCGATACTCTGGGAATGAAAAGTATTTTTCTCCATCCCTACGCCGGGGTTTTAAGCGCCTACGGCATGGGTTTGGCCGATTTGAGGGTAATTAAAGAAAAAGCGATCGAACAGCCCTTAAATGCCGATTTAATCGGGCAGTTGCTCACAGACATGAACGAATTAGAAGTTTTAGCGGGTCGGGAATTAGAGGATTATAATCAGGTGCGGCAGCAAGTTAGTTTAAAATATCAAGGCAGTGATGCCACTTTAGCGGTTAATTTTAGCGATCAAATGCGTCAGGATTTTGAACGGGAACATCAAAGACGTTATGGGTTTAAGCAAGAACAAAAAGCTTTAATTGTTGAGTCGATTGCCGTGGAATTGATCCAGACTATGGACAGTCCCAAAGAAGCAATTTTAACCCGCACCCGCCCCATGGGAGAATTACCTCCTATGCTCGATCGAGTAGTGGTTTTTATGGCTAATCAATGGCGGGAAACGCCAATTTATCAGCGTTCAGATCTGCAACCTTTTGATTGTCTGACAGGACCCGCAATTATTATCGAAAAAATTAGCACGATTGTGATTGAACCGGGTTGGATGGCAAAATTAACGGAGAAAAATCATTTAATTCTCTCCAAAGATTAACTAATTGAACTACTTAGAAATATCTACAGCAGTTATCCTAATTGATCAATTCTCATTTCGCCGAGGTATTTACGGAGATAGGGAGAAAAAACCTCGTAAATCAGGGTCAGGGGTTGGCGAGCGTGCCAAAATAGGTAATGACGACCCCAAAATGCTCCTTTTTCCCCAAAAGCTATTTCTAATTCCGGGGAATGACCGTAATAAAGTCCCTGCACATCGCGATACAATTCCGTGTGCAGCCGCGAGAGACTTTCCCAAATCGGTAGGGAACGATTTTCTAGATATTCGTCCACTTGATTGGCAGACCACCAAGAAGCGGCATAGGCTAACCTTTGACCACTAGCTGTGCGTAACCAGACTTGACGACGCAATCTCGGCCCCGGAATCAGGCTAATTTTCATCGGTGCGCCATCCTCATCGTCGCCGATGGGGGACATATCGATCACATCTACTTCCGTTTTTTCACCGGTTAAAAGTTGTAAATGACGGGTGGGAGAACCATCGCCGAGAATTAAAATCTGCCACGGGGGTGCGAGTTGGCTATGGGGTAAACCTTGTTTAACATCGGTTTCGTCTCCTTGCCAGAGAGGGGACAGGGAGTACCAAGGACGATTAAGCAGGGGCTTTTCTTGGGGGCGGAGGATAGCAGTCAAGGTTTGTTACAAAACTTTATGATTTTTTCATTAATAATAACACGGGATTTTTGTCTGCTGGTGATAAAAGCGATCGCCTTGCTCTAATCCTCTCTAATTTTTCGGTTAGCAGATGCACTCTTGCCAAAGGTCGTTCCGTATGTGAATTAATTTTTGTCTAGACTTAATCAGTCTTGACTAAGGAGACCGGCTATTTTGATCTTAACGATAGAAAGGTATCAATATCTGGAGGAGTTTTTGTAATCTTCTCAGGGCAATTAATTGTCGAATCTTGGGATTAATTTGGGGGGGATAAATGCTGGTGGCTAATTGTTCTTCTAGTAAGGCATATTCTGCCGCAGTTAGGGGTTGATTATCAAGGGGCGAGCGAGCCGAAGTGATAATTTCTGCTCGTAAAACTTCTTCGGGAATATCTTCAGGAGCGGGCAAAGCAAGGGCTTTTAGGGGCGATAAGAAACCGATCGAGATGAGGATGATAATTTTTGTCGTTCGCTGCATTTAATTTAAACCGGGGGGCAATTTTTCTCGACACTGTTGATGAATTTCCTCGATTCTAGCAAACAACCAGGGATATTTTTGACGATAACTGGGAATTAGAGCCAGAGGACTGAGTAGGGCAGTGGCGGCAATATCGGCTACACTTAATTTATCCGCCACTAAATAGGCTTGATTTTGCCAATATTCTAGAATCTTGAGGGCATTTTCTAGGCGCTCCTCCGCTAGTTTTACCATTGCCGGGGTGATTTTATATTGTTGTCGCACGATATTAATAATTATTTGACTACTCAGGGAAGAATCGATCGCTTTTCCCTCTCCAGCGCGATAATTATAATAGACAAATCTAGTCGCTACTCCAATACTTTCATCTAACCAATCCTCTAGTAACCAAGCTTGATTTTTCTCCTTTTCCCCAGCGGGAATAAAAGAGGGGAAAGAAACTACTTTTTCTAAATATTTTAAAATGGCAGTAGAATCGGCAATAATCTCATCCGCTGCCATTAAAACGGGGACAGTGGTTAACCCTTTGGTTAGAGGCCTGAGTTTGAGAATATGTAGTCCGGGGGTGAGATTTTCTACTTGGTAATCAATCCCCTTATAACCTAGTGCTAAACGAGCTTTGCGACAGTAATGAGAGGTGCTAAATTGAAGTAAAATCATTAAGTGTTGTTGGTTGCTATAGTAGTTATCAGTTATCAGTTATCAGTTATCAGATTTGAGTTTTAAGTGAGCAGTATGTATTAAGCGAGCAGTATTAAATAGCAGTTTCCTACTGTGTTTTCACTGATTACTGTTTACTGATCACTGTTTACTGTTTACTGATCACTTTTGAATGAATTGGCAATAGGTCTATACTATGAGCAAACCCTCCCTTTTTTCGGCTGTTTCTCGTCCTTATGCGACTAATTCACCAGCAAAAGATCCCTGGTTAGCGGTCAATCTCTCGATGTTTTTCCCCGGTTTGGGACAATGGTATGCTAACAAAAACCAAAAAGCAACCATTTTGGCAATCGCTCAAGTAATATTAATAATTGTGACAATTTGGTCAATTTTTAGCCACAATGGCCATGTAAGCTGGGGATTAGGGGGAATAGTTGCTCTGGTTATCGTTTACATTAGCAATATTTTTGACGCTCACTGGACTGTTTATTATTCCAGACAGAATAACAGCTTAGAGAAAATTCCCCGGAAACAGAAAAACCCATGGTTTGCCGTCTTCGCTAACCGGATTATACCGGGGTTAGGGCAATTGTACGCCGATAAGGTGATCTTAGGGATAATTTTTCTGACTATATCCCTGATTACCCTGAAAATGGATGATTTTTGGGCTAATATCCTCTTTCTTACCCCTTTAATTACAGCGATCGCTGTTTATCATGTTTACCACACTTTCCCCGATCAATTCCATCCCCATCGTCACACCTATCGTTCCATTTTGGCGCTGATGGTGGCAGCAATTTTTACTTGGGGAATTATCTGTAATTATTTTCCCGAATGGTTACACCAAAGAATAGAATTTTTCGAGATTCCGAGCGAATCCATGCTGCCTACCCTCGCAGTAGGTGATCGCATTTTCGTCAGTCAATCTGGTAATTATCAAGCGAAAAGAGGCGATATAATTGTTTTTAGAACTCCCGAAAAAATTAAGCAACTAGAGCCTAATTCTGGAGATTTTTTTATCAAACGAGTCATCGCTATTGCTGGGGATACCATTGAAATCCGCAGGGGTAAAGTTTATCTCAACTGGCAAGTTATCGAGGAACCCTACACCGCCGAGTTGGCCAATTATGAAATAGAATTTATGACTGTACCCCCAAAAACCCTGTTTGTTTTGGGAGATAATCGTAACCATAGTTTTGATTCCCGTGCTTGGGGTTTTTTGCCAGAAAGTTATATCGTTGGTCAAGCCTATAAAGTTTACTGGCCTCTAGATCGTGTCCAGTCTTTGCTATGATGGGGATGACTAAGCTGTTGACTATCTGAATTACTCGTTAAGACTTCATGGGAGCAGGGAGAGGGGGGTTGAGCATTTGTCCTAAAGTTTACAATACGCAGTTTAAATGCAGTACAGCATCCCTTAAATTGTTCCTGAAAAATTACCACTGGTGCTAGATAATTAACTTCAATCTTTTCTTGATTAATATGCTGTTAAAATTACCTCACAAGCTGAAAATTAAGCAAATAATATTATTAGTATTCTGGCTAGGAATAGGGATATTTTTCTGGTGGTTATCGTGGCAATCCCCCGGGATGAGCCAAATTCAACGACCCGAAACAGTTGCTCAACAAATTTATCAAGCAATGCCAGATTTACCGAAAGAAAACAACTATACCCGTCGAGATACAGGGGCGATCAATCCGAATAATACTTTAATAAGTCGCTTTCTTCGTTATCATCAAGATACAAAAAAAAGGTTTACTCTCATCCGTTTTGATTGGCAATTAACCCTAGGGGATTATCTAGGAGTGAACGAGAAAATCAGCGAAGAAAACTATCCCGGACAAGCAACCCTTACGGTTAACCCGATGGCTGCCGATATCAAAGCGATTAACAGTCTTAATCGTCGTCAAAGGCAGCAGTTAGTCACCCTTCTAGTCGAAATTTATAACCCCGCCATTCTCCCCCAAGAAACCCCCAATCCTAGCCCTTCTCCCAGTCCTTCTCCCCGTCGTCCCTCTTTATCAAAACCGGGAGATGCTGACCTATTAAAATTCTAGAAAATTATGGAAAAAATTCTCAAATATGGTTCAGGTTGGCGACTCGGTTGGGATCCTAAGGCAGCCATTTATAAAGGATTAATTGGTGGCGATGATTGGGCGATCGAATTGACCGAGGCCGAGTGGCAAGATTTGCGTCGGTTACTATCACAATTGACCGCAACTATGGCGGCCATGGCCACAGAATTAATGGATGAAGAAAGTATTGCTTGTGAAGCGGAAAGCGAGCTTTTATGGTTAGAAGCGGCAGGATTTCCCGATAATTATTCCCTGCGATTTATTCTCTATCAAGGTCGCGGTTGTGAGGGCAATTGGTCGGCCACTGCCCTGCCAGAGTTGCTCGCCGCTTGGGACAATTTGCTTTACAATTTTTAAGAAAGCGGTGGGCATAAGTTAATTTTTGTCTCCCCCTCTTGACTTTTTGATTCCCCTGTGCTGCTATGCTTGCCCATCCGAGGACGAAGACCGATAATCTCACCTACACCCCGCCCCCATTGCTGAAAAACGGTTTTGCCATGACTCTCTATGTGGCCCTAAAAGCGCGAGAAACCTGGCAAAATACGATCGCTATTCCCGAACCAGTCTATCAAGAAACCATTTTCACCGGGGCCAATGCCGTCCCCATCTACGGGATTGTTTCCATTCCCCCGCAAGCGAAAGGAACAATTATCGGCACCTACGGCATCACGGGAGACTTAGATAATCAATGGTTTTTAAGAATTTTAGGCAGAAAAGCCGTAGCAAGAAACTACGCAGTCGTCCTCTTCGATTGGCGGGCCCACGGTAAGACAGCCGAATTATCCCCGACTCTCACCTCCGATGGCATCTATGAAGGGCTAGATTTCATTCATATTGCCGCCCAAGCTCAAAAAATGGGCTGTCCCGCTCCTTTTTGGTTCACAGGTTACTCTCTGGGGGGACAATTGGCCCTCTGGGGAATTAAATCGGCAGAGAATCAGGAAGATATGGGGATCGATCCCGTCGATATCGGTGGTGGTGCGGTAATTTGTCCTAATTTAGACTCTAATCGTTCTTTATCCTATCTCGTCCGGGATCCCTGGGGGAAACATTTGGAAAAAGCGATCGCCAGGGAATTACGCAAGTTAGCCAAACGCATCCATCAAGCTCATCCCGATCATATCGATCCCGAAGCAATTACTCGCGCCACCACGATTGCGGGATTTGATCGAGAATTAGTGATTAAAAACTTAGGATTTGAGACAGTTTTTGACTATTATGCCGCTAGTAGTCCCTTGCCCTTTCAACCCTATTTAACTAAACCCACTTTTATCCTCTACGCGGCCGATGATCCCCTCTTTTCCCCGGCAGTTATTCCCGATCTGCAAGCAGCGATTGCCGATAATCCCCACGTCGATCTACTCTTAACCAACCATGGCGGTCATGTGGGTTATATCAGCAGTTTATCCTGTCAGCGTCAGTGGGGCGATAGCGATCGCTGGTGGGCATGGAATCGGGTTTTAGACTGGTTTGACCAAAAAACTGGCAAATAAGAGCTAATTTCTAGGAGTCAAAGGCCGCTAGAAACTCCTCCAGCTGTTCCCGAGTCGGTTGGGATGCGATCGCTCCTGCTCCCCTTGTCACCATTGCCCCCACCGCACAGGCATAAATCACCGCCTTACGGGCTAAATCGCCATTTTCCCCAATTTTATCGCCTCCAAGACCGGCACGAGCCAAAAAACCCGCCACAAAGCCATCCCCCGCCCCGGTTGTATCCACCACCTCCCCAGTAAAAGCCTTGACAGTGCCGCTATTTTCGCCTAAATGATATTTACAACCTTTTGCGCCGCCAGTAACCAGAATTGCCCCTAAATTGGGGTATTGTGATGATATTTCTCCGGGGGTATCAGTGCCAAATAACCATGCGGCTTCTTCCTCGCTACATTTGAGCAAATCGGCCCGGAAGATAAAATCTCGAATCCGATCGGGAGCGGCCTCAAGATTAGGCCAAAAAACCGGCCGCCAGTTGATATCGATCAATACTTTCACCCCGTAAATTTTAGCTAATTCGAGGGCGCGCATCATCGCCGCTCTCGCCGGGGGATAGGCTAACCCTAGGGTTCCCATCACTAGATAATCGGCATTTTTAAACAGATTTTCGGGCAATAGGTCAGCATTAAGGGCAGTATCGGCAAAATCAGTCGTTTTTCTGCCGCCAAAACCCGCAAAATGTCTGTCTCCCCCAGCATCGCGGGTGACATAAACTTGTCGGGTGGGTAGGGTGGCATGATACTGTACACCAGTAGTATCGACTCCGAGAGCGTCTAGCAAGGCGATTAACTGTTCCCCTCGTTGATCTTTGCCCACGCAACCGATAAAAGCCGAATTTATGCCCAATTTTCGCAATCCACAGGCCACGTTTGCCGGCGCACCCCCGGCATAGGTTGTCCAAGAAGTCACTTGCTCTATAGAGCGCTCGCTTTGATCGGCAATTAGATCAGAGAGGATTTCCCCTAAACAAATGACAGACACTGGCGAAGATCTTTGATTGTTAAGCATTGGTGTGGGGTGTGGGGTGTGGGAAGAATAAATAAAAATAATCTCCTGACGACCGACGACCGACTCCCGATCACTGATTAATAACTTGTCAAGAAATCACGATAAATCAACTAGAGATTATCTGAGGCATTGAGTATAATCAAACACATAGATTAGGGGAAATTGCTCATAAATCAGCCCGATCGAGCGTGAATCCTCTTTTATTTTTTAGTCTTAGACTAAGGAAATATCATGGTTGATTGTAGTCAGATTCAGTTTGACGAGGATAAAAGCAAGATAGATCTATCGCAACTACGAGAATTATTTAATTTAACCGCATTTTGGGCAATCGATCGCCGTTTAGAAGATTTAGAAACCGCAATTGACTATAGTGATCCGGTGGTGACGGTGTGGAATGAGCGGCAATTAATTGGTTTTGCTCGGGCCACTTCCGACGGCATTTATCGGGCAACTATTTGGGATGTGATTGTTCATCCCGATTATCAGGGAGCGGGTTTAGGGCGTAAATTAGTAGAAACAGTCTTGGCCCATCCCCGAATAAATCGGGTGGAAAGAGTCTATTTGATGACTACTAATCAAGAAAATTTTTACCGGCGCATTGGTTTCCAAAGCAACGCCACCACGACGATGGTATTATTTAATCGTTATCCCGAGGAGTTTTCCTATCCGGCGATCGAGGTAAAGAAAAAACGATCCCTGTGAGCTTGTCCTGACTATTGTTATCGATTTGATCTAAGCTCATTTCCCCTCCCGAGACTTCGATAATGCCTTTCGCTAACTGAAATTTAAGACCGGGAGAAAGACCGAGAGCTTGAGTAAATTGTTTTACTTCTTCTGGCTTTGATTCTAAACTCAAAGGGGAAATTTCTGGCATTTGCCAGAGAGCGATTTCCCCCGGAAATTCTAGGGTAATAGTGACTTTTTTCTCGCCAAGGGCACTTACCGATATACAAATAGAGCCACTCGTTAAGTTGGCGATCGCCGCATCGACGAGAAGGACAAGAGCGGAGGATAAACGTTGATAATCGGCAATAATAGCAATATCATCGGTCAAAGGCCTAAATTTAAGCTTAATATTGCGATTAGCTGCCTGTAAATAGGTTAAACTTGCCCAATCTTGCCAGAGTTTAGTTAAAGAAAAAATTTCTTGATCGAGAGGTATAGTACCAGACTCTAGTTTGGAGAGATTAATCATCTCATCGAGCATTGCCATCAGTTTACAGCCCGCCAGTTGCCCTTGGGCGATAAATTCCCTTTCTTCGGCCGGACTTTCACAAAGATCGGCGAGAATCAGTTGATGGAGACTGATCATATTGCTCAATGGCGATCGCAATTCGTGGGCAACCCGTCCCAAAAAACTGCTTTTGAGGTGATTAATTGCCACAGCCATGTGATAAGCGAGGCGAGTTTGCTGTAATTCCCGTTTTAAAGCGTCAATATCGTCCATATTTACAGAAAAACTGCCCCTTGTCGTAAGATATCCCATCCTTGACATTGCCAACGCACAACGGTGGAGGGTTGTCCACTATTGATTATTCCCCATGCTTGCCTTTCTGTGGGCGCTAACACCGTCACCGAGGGAAAAGTAGTCATAATCGCTTCTGGAGTCAATAAAGGCTCTTGTCCTGACAGATTAGCACTTGTGGTCGCTAAAACACCAGTTCGACCGAGAATTTCTCTTGCGATCGCATGAGCGGGAACTCGGATACCAATCGTGCTAGGATTTTTAGGGTTAAGAATTTTTGGTACTTTTTCAGCAGCAGGTAAAACCAAAGTTAGGGAGCCGGGCCAGTGTTTTTCGGTCATTTGCCGCCAAATTTCCCTTTCTTCCTGATTTCCCTCGACATAATCCCATAAATCTGCTGCTGAGGCGGCCATGAGAATTAAGGGTTTATCAAAAGTCCGTTTTTTAGCGGCAAAAATTAAGGCAGCATAGGGGGGAGAAACCGCTAAAGCGGGGACTGTATCCGTGGGAAAAGAAACCACTTGACCACTTAGGGCCGCGTGAACAATTTCGTTAAGAGAAGCAGTAGGCATTGAGAATTGATCATTTTTGGGGACTAATTTAGCCTAAAACTTTTTGGTACAATTTTAAACGGGTAGGGTTGATTCATGAATCAACCCTACCTTGAATCAACCCTACCTTGAATCAACCCTACTTGATCAGCGGGGTATCTGAAAGTTTTTAACACCTACCTACTTATCTCCAACCAATTAGCGACGATTAATTATGAATGAGTCTGATACTTTGGCTAATCTCGAACAATTAGAATATATTCCCTACCTAGATGCCACGGGTAATATCTGTGCTGATTTCCAGGGAAAAATCGGGGTTTATGCCATTTTTGATCGAGAACAAGTCTTAGAGTTTGTCGGCTATTCTCGTGATATTTATCTCAGTTTAAAACAACATCTTGCCCGACAGCCTCAAGCTTGTTATTGGCTAAAAATACAGTTGATTGATCGTCCTAATCGGACTATTCTCGAATCGATTAAACAAGCTTGGCTAAGAGAAAGTCAGGCAGTAATCGACAATGAAAAACTCTGGACAGAACCAATTGATGCTAAATTAGCCATGACTGAGACAGAAAAAGAAATTTATCAAAGTGCTGACGAATTAGGGAAAATGAAGTTATTAAAACAGCTATCCAGACGAGTAGAAAACGATATTTTATCAACCCTAGAAAAACGGGGAGTACAGATGGAAATTCGTTTTAATCCCAAGTTAAAAGAACAGGGTTTGCTCGATTTAAAGTAAAAATTACCTGGAGCGATCGATTCTCCAGACAAACCGCTATGATAGTATATCGCCCCCCCATCCCGACACCAATGGAACAGCGATGACCACTCCAGACTGGCCAAACCTACTGCAGCAACTACTCGATCGAAAATCCCTTTCCCTTAACCAAGCTGAAGAACTAATGACCGGATGGTTAAACGGCCAGATTCCGGAAGTTTTATCGGGGGCGATTTTAGCGGCTTTGCAAGCAAAAGGAGTCTCGGCCGCGGAATTAGCGGGAATGGCCGGAGTTTTACGGCAACAATCTCGCTTAGAAGACCCTAAACCCCATACCACTCCCGTTATCGATACCTGTGGCACCGGCGGTGACGGGGCTTCAACCTTTAATATTTCCACTGCCGTGGCTTTTGTGGCGGCCGCCGGGGGTGTAAAAGTGGCTAAACACGGCAATCGCTCTGCTTCCAGCAAGGTCGGTTCGGCCGATGTTTTAGAATATCTTGGGGTTAATTTGAGCGCCCCTAGCGAGAAAGTAGCGGCGGCTTTAGATGGGGTGGGAGTGACCTTTCTTTTTGCCCCCGGTTGGCATCCAGCCCTGAAAAGTGTGGCTAATCTCCGCAAAACCCTGAAAGTTCGCACGGTTTTTAATCTTCTGGGCCCTCTAGTTAATCCTCTCCGTCCCACAGGTCAAGTTATCGGGGTTTATGACCGGCAATTTCTCACCCCCATGGCCACGGCTTTAGCACAAATGGGAACCCCAAAGGCGATTATTGTTCACGGCCGGGAAAAACTCGACGAGGTGGGGTTAGGAGATCTGACCGATATGGCTTTATTAAATAATGGCGAGGTGATTTCTGCGGCGATCGATCCCTTGTCAATTGCTATCCCCAGAGCCAGTTTAAATGCCCTTAAAGGCGGGGAAGTACCAGAAAATGCCGAAATCCTCAAAAATGTCCTGCAAGGGGGGGGAACGCCGGCTCAACGGGATGCTGTGGCGATTAATGCCTCTCTTGCCCTACAGGTGGCAGAAAAGGTCACTTTTGGCGACCATGCTGCCGGTTTCGCCCTCGCCCGCGACATTTTAGCCAGTGGGTTAGCTTGGCAAAAATTAGAGGAGTTGGTTAAGTTTCTCGCCTAGGACAATTCACAGGAGTCAGTCTCGATGAAAAAATTTTCACCCCCACAGATGAAAGAGGTTTTCTTCCCCACACCCCACACCCCACACCCCACACCCTCTTTCAAGTCAGGAGACTCCGAGACAGGAGATTGCTTTTATTTATTCTCCCCACTTCCCCACTCTGCAATAATTACTCGCAGCCAGAAATAGGTTGGGCTTATCATACTTTGTGCTTTTTGTCAAAAAAACTTTTTTTTTGCAATAAAACTACACAAAAAAAAGATCATCGTTAGGGGTGAAATTGACTGATTTACCCGCTTCAATTAGGATCCCCTTCTAGGTGTGGCAAGGGTTTCAACCATTGCTGTTAAATAAAAATCTTTCTCAATTAATTCTTAAGAATTTATAAATATTGCGGAATGTTAATTTAAATATTCTCAAGTTTTTGCAGTCAATAAATAATTTTTGCTTATCTTTGTTAGAAAATAGAACTCCTGCAAAAATCCAACATCTACCATGGGGTTAGGAGTCAGTATTCAGGAGACTCCGAGACTATTTTTATTTATTCTCCCCATCTCCCCACTTCCCCATCACCCCACACCGCACACCCCACACCCCACACCCCACACCCCACTTCCCACACCCCACTTCCCACTTATTAAACAAAGATGAAAGAATCGTGGCGAGAACGTCTGAATATCTCTCGAATAGCGATTAATGCCCCGAGGTTAACCATTGCTTTCTGGTTAGCGGTGGCCATGGCAGGAATTTTGGCTTTTAGTTCCCTAAAATACGCTCTTTTCCCCGATATCAGCTTTCCAGTCGTCATAATTAACGCTCAAGCGGATTTAGCTACTGCTATCACCACGGAACAGCAATTAACTAAACCCCTAGAAAATCCCCTTTTCTCTCTCCCCGGTTGTCGCGATGTGTCCTCGACTACTTCCCCCGGACAGTCAGTAATCAGCGTTTTCTTTAAAATTGGCACAAATTTAGACAAAGCCACCGCAGCAGTTAAACAGGCTATCTCGCAAATCCCTTTACCCCCTCAAGCTACTACAGAAGTTATCCCCGTTGATTTAAATGAGTCGGCAACAGTTACATATACGCTGGTGAGTGAGCAGAAAACTCTGGAAGAATTAAGCCAAATCGCCCAAGATAATTTAATTCCGCCCTTAAAAGCTCTTTCTGGTACGGCTAAAGTTAATTTACTCGGTCAGGGTACAGTTAGGGAAGATAATCCCCATAAAAGCTTAACCCGACCATTACCCACGCTAGTGCGCTTTAACGGTCAAGAAGCGATCGCTGTGCAGGTAATCAAACAAGGTGCTGCCAATAGTCTCGATCTGGCCGCTCAGGCAGAAAAACGGGTTAAAGACATAGCACAAAAACTGCCCGATGTCAAGATAATTTTAGCTGAAACCCAAGCGGAATATATTCGCGCTGCCCTACAAGGCACGATCGATGATTTACTTTTGGCAGTTTTGCTGTCGGTGCTGGTGATCTTGATATTTTTAGGCAGTTTCGCCGCTACAATCATTTCTGCTCTGGTTATCCCCCTATCTCTTTTGGGGACTTTCATTATCATGGCCATCTATGGGTTTAATCTGGAAACCCTGACGCTACTGGCCCTGGCTTTGGTGATCGGCATTGTCGTGGATGATGCGATCGTCGATGTGGAGAATATTTCCCGTTTAATCGACGCGGGGGAAACCCCGAAAAATGCGGCACTCAAGGGGACAAGGGAGATCGGATTAGCTGTCACTGCTTCCACTTTAACCATTGTTGCCGTGTTTATACCCGTGGCTTTTATGGGGGGTGCGGTGGGACAGTTTTTCCAACCCTTCGGTTTAACTGTCTCGGCTGCGGTGATTTTTTCTCTGTTGATCGCCAGAACTTTATCGCCAGTTTTGGCATTATATTGGCTGAAACCGCAGGCACAGGCAAAAATGACGAAACAAAAGCGACCGATTGAGAACACCTATCGACGGCTCTTAAACTGGTCATTACGTCATCGTTTGCTGGTCATTGCTATTGCCCTAATTACCTTTTTTGCGGGTATTGCCTTGATTCCTTTTATTTCTAGGGGATTTATTCCCCGACTCGATCGCGGCGAGTTTAATCTGGTTTATACTTCTCCTTTGCCGAAAATAACGCAAATTAGTCCTAATAAACCGACGGCTAAGAGTTCTAGCGATAGTTTCGCTTGGATTTCCCAGTTAGCGAGTTCTCCCGAAAGTTTTCTTTTGCGTCGCACTATCCGCGATGGCAGCAAATTAGAAGCACCGATTTTGCAGGATGGGGAAGTGGAATCGACTTTTATGATCGCCGGTTTACGCGGTGAGCCGAATCGTGGCAAAATTCACGTTAAACTGAAGAGCGATCGTAAATCTCACACCAGTGCGGTGCAGCAACGGATTCGGCAAATTTTACCGACAATTAGAGGGGTGAATGTCAGTGTCGAGGACATTCCTTTTGTGCAGACGGAAGCGGAAAAGCCGATCCAAATTGCGATTAAAAGCGATGATTTCAAGCTATTGCGCGATAGTGCCGAGAAATTGCGGGTTGAGGCCGCTAAAATCGCCGGTTTAAAGGATATTTCCCTATCATCTAGATTAAATGAGCGGGGGGATTTTTTGGCGATCGAGCGTTTAAATGGTCAACAGGCGATTTTTCTCAGTGCTAATCTTAGTCCCGATTTAGGATTAGAAGATGCGGCGATTAAAATTGAAGGGATTCCTTTACCGGAAGGGATAACTTTACAGCGTTGGGGTACTTCTTCTCAAAGTAGCGGTGTTTTGGGCAGTTTTGGTCGCACTTTAATCCTAGCGACAATTTTAATGTTAGGAGTTTTATGGTTATTATTCAGAAGACTGCTAGAAACTATCGTCATCGCTTTATGTTTACCTTTAGCGATTGTGGGGGCAATGTTGGGGTTATTGGTAACGGGTAGTGAGTTTAGTATGATTTCTCTGATCGGGTTTATCTTCCTCTTGGGACTACTCGATAAAAATGCTGTGTTATTGCTGGATTATACTAACCAATTGCGTCAACAGGGTTGGAGTCGGGAGGAAGCGGTGTTAGAAACGGGAATGATTAGGTTAAGACCGATTTTAATGACCACTTGTTCGACAATTTTAGGCATGATTCCGATCGCTTTGGGATTGGGTACTGGTGCGGAATTGCGGCAACCCATGGCGATGGTAATTGTGGGAGGTTTAGTCACTTCTTCCCTGTTGAGTTTAATTGTTGTGCCTGTGTTATATCTAAGTTTAGAGGATGTTTGGAACCAGATTAAAGCCGGTCAAAAGTAGCTAGTTTTACCGTTTTGGCTTCTGATTACTATAGAGTCGTTTGAATTCTTTTTGTTGTTGATTATGATCGACAATTGGCTCAGGATAACCACAACGATGTCTTTCTAAACGGGGGATTTTCCCAGTTACTAGATATTCCGTATCTACGGAAGCTAATTCTGGCAACCATTGACGAATATATTCCCCTTCCGGATCGAATTTTTGTGTCTGACTAGCGGGATTAAAAATTCTTAAAGGTTTCGGATCCATGCCACTAGAGGCACTCCACTGCCAACCACCATTATTAGCGGCTAAATCGCCATCAAAAAGTTTCTGCATGAAGTATTTTTCGCCTTTTTGCCAGTTAATAATTAAATCTTTGGTTAAAAAACTCGCCACGATCATGCGGCAACGATTGTGCATCCATCCCGTTTCATTTAATTGTCGCATGGCCGCGTCAACGATCGGATAGCCGGTTTTTCCCTGGCACCAAGCTTGAAAATGTTCTTCGTTATCCTGCCAAGGAAAATGACGAAATTCTTTTCTATAAGCACCGACCGCCAATTCTGGGAAAAAATAGAGACAATGCTGGTAAAATTCCCGCCAAGCTAACTCTTGCTGCCAAGTGATAATACTATTTTTTGCTTCCTCGGCCCGGCAATTTTCTAATAATTCTAGGGTTGCCGTCCAAATTGTGCGGATGCCAATCGCCCCAAATTTTAAAGCGGCACTCAAGCGCGAGGTGCCATCGAAAGCGGGGAAGTTACGATCTTCTTGATAATTGTTAATAACCCCTTGACAAAATTCTTCTAATCTGCTATGGGCGGCCTTTTCTCCGGGGGTGAGGGGTAAGGGATTTTGCCAGGTAAAACCTAAATTTTCTAGGGTTGGTAAATTAATAGTTTCTGTGAGTTTCTCCCCCTCATTTTCGTCTAATCCTTGCAGGTTTTCTAGGGTTTTGGGGCTGGCTTTGGCTAATTGGCTCCAATTTTTCCAAAAAGGAGTATATACGGTGTAGGGACTTTTTGAGAGGGTGAGGACTTGTCCGGGAGCGTGGAGAAGTTGATCCCAGAAGGTTTCTACTTCAATTCCTTTTGTTTGTAAAGCGGCGATTACCTGTTGATCCCGTTGACGCGCGTAGGGTTCGATATCGAGGTTAAAAAAAACTGCTTTTGCCGATAAATTGCCAGCTAAGTTGACGAGTGTTTGGCTGGGGTTGCCGCGAATAATCAGTAATTGACTACCTTTTTGGCGATAATTTTTTTCTAATTCCTCTAGACAACCGAGGAGATAGGCAACTCTAGCAGGGGCGATATCATCCCTCTCTAAAATAGCGGGATCGAGGCAGAAAACCCCGATAATTTTCGGACTACGCTCCCTAGCTTTACTCAGTCCAATATTATCCGAGAGACGTAAATCGCGACGATGCCAGAAAAGGATTAGATTTGACATAAAGTAAGGTGATGAGAAGATTATCAGGGGCGAGATTATTGGGGTAAAAGGGGGAGACAGTTAAGAACAAATTCAAGTCAAAAATACTCTTTCTATAATTCTAGGACAGTGGATCAAGAATAATTATCTAATTGGGTGCATCTCATTTTTGTAAATCTACTGAGTTGGGATTTTTAAAGGGAAACTATCTTCTAAAATTGGTATTACTTCCGATTTTATCACTCAATCCAAGCTTTTGGGGGGTAGAACCCCCCAAACCCCGGAGCGCATTAGTTTTTCGGTGGGATGCTTACACGCAGCTGCTGACATATTTGTAATAATTTAAGAGTCACTGATAATTGCTGATTGTCCATAGGTCTGCAAATGTGAGATGCACCCGTCTAATTTTAAAATCTAGCTGTGATTGGCAGTTAATTGATTGACAAAATCTCGATGTTCTGCTGTTTCTAAACCCCGCTGCAAAATCACTAAAACTTTTCCTAAGTCCCCCGTTAATAAAGCGTTTTTATCCAGCCATAAACCGGGGAAGATTTGGGAGCGCATTATGCCATCACTATCGGGTTCTAGTTTAATATATTCTCCTGCCTGTAGCCGAAACCAATCAATTTCTTGTTCATAAAACCGC
>VYLF01000136.1_pt1 | contig 30783 bp, 12 predicted proteins | sample 5114371 | NCBI WGS metagenome assembly VYLF01 (sample SAMN12291773, study PRJNA351875) | freshwater metagenome | isolation source: freshwater lake | place: USA: Michigan, Kent Lake | collected 2013-08-15 | reverse complement strand
GCTACTAATCCCAGATGGTCTAGATTTTTGACTTCAATTTCTGTTGATTGATTCATGGTCGAACAGTCCACTCGCCTCAGTTTTCCAACAATTCCTATTTTTTCATAATTAGGGGTCTCAAGACCCCCCTAGCGGCCACCGAGAAAACCTTCACCAGCTAAGTATTTTTACTCAAGTCTCTGGAGGGGGACAGCTTATGTGACAGTTGAGGGTGCGGAATGTGGGATCAAATGTGCTTCGGCTTCGCCGTCTAAGCGTCGTAGTTTCTTTGAGGGACTGGGACGAGGGATTAGGGCATTTTCTAAACTCTCTTCGACAAACCTTTGTCTCACCCTCTCAATGGTTCGAGTGCTGATATTGAAAGCATTACTTATAGCCTGATCTGTCCAACCCCCATCCTGGTGATTGATATCTGCTTTGAGCAAGATACGAGCATGATTGATTCTCGAGGCGGCGGCTTTACCTGTTTTGGTTAGTTGTTCTAGGGTTTGCCGTTCATCGTTCGTCAGGGACACAATATATCGTTTGGCTGGCATAGTTTATGGGTTAGTAGCTCTACGTCTTCTATTATCCGTCACAATTGCTTTGACAGACCACTAGATTGCTGGTCTAAAAAAGTAGCTGCGCCGAGTTTTAATTTTATTGTTTTCAAAAGAGTACACATCAGCAAAACCCTCATTCAGTTGAGAGCCATTTTTATGTATGCCAATAAACTGTCCCCAGCATGAACCATACTTCTCTGCGACAACAATATGTTCAATAAGATGTTTACCAGATACAATGATTCTGTCATACTGATAAAAATGCAGAAGTTTATCAATACCAATCAAATCGTGATAACCTGGAAGTTGATAGATAATATTTTTATCAAAATACTTGACTAATAATTTAAAATCAGAAGAATCAATAGCCTCAAATAAATTAACGATTAATTCTTCATTGGCTGTAATATTTTGACAATTAATAGACTGATACATAGTTAATGTCTCCGTTACGTTCATTTACCAATTGCCTCCCAAAGTTGTTGTTTAATTAGGTCTAATTTGAAGAATTTCCTTCAGACCTTTAAGTAAAACCTGATTATCCGCAGGTGTACCAATCGAAGCTTTAAAACAATATTCATCTAAACCAGCTTGCAAACCACAATCCTGAACAAAAATTTGCTTGTCTTGCAGTGCTTGAACCAACTGCTTTGAAGGAATCCCTAATGAATGGGTTCCAATCAACAAGAAGTTAGTAGATGATGGATATACAGAAAAACCCAATTGCGCCAAATTCTGTGCCATCATTTCTCTTTCTTGACAGATTTTTTGAATATTGGAATTTACATAATCTATGTCTTTTAAGGCAACAGCAGCAGCAGCAAGGGCGATCGCATTGACTGAAAATGGGTTAGCAACTCGATAAAGATAATCAATGATTGTTTCATTAGCAATACTATAACCTACCCTAAGCCCAGCCAGACCAAAACTTTTTGAGAAACTACGCAAAACGACTAAATTAGGATATTGATCAACTAGGTCTATTACCGTTTCTTGGCAAAATTCATAATAGCATTCATCCACCACTACAATGCAATCCACTTCATTAAGAATTTTGATAATAATCTCTCGTGAGACATAATTAGCGGTAGGATTATTCGGATTAGCAATAAAAATAAGTTTTACTTCAGGGGTGACTTTCTGTAAAAGACGAGGAACTTCTAACCCAAAGTCATCTAATCTATTAACAAAAATTGGATTACCGCCAACAATTTTTGTTGCGTGTTGGTAAACAAAAAATGTTGGAATCGTAATTAAAACATTCTCGCCGAATTTGACAAAAATCTTGACCAGTAATTCAATGATAGCATCTGAGCCATTTCCTACAAAAATTTGTTCTTTTCTAGTATTCGTATAATTAGCTATTGCAGTCCGTAGAGAATGATGCAAAATTTCTGGATATCTGTTAACTGTCGTTGCGGCCTTGATCATTTCTTGGATGACGAGAGGAGAAGGTCCATAGGGCAACTCACTTTTGTCCAAAAAAACGCCTCTGTCGTGATTCAATAAGTCAGCTTTAGGAGCATTTAATGCTCTAATATGTTCGTTGATCAGATGTTTCATTTTTAAAATTACCTAATGGAAGTTTTGGAATTAATCCAGACAAGAAATTGAAGAAATTGGGACAAGTAAGTGGGCTTAATTAGTTCTTAGAAGTAGAACAAGCTTCTAGCCTTTGGACGGGCAGGATGCCTATCCCACATTTTATATTTAATCACCCAGAAACGGGAGAAATTTTCCAAGTCGAATCTGGCAAAAGTTCTAGAACTGTTTGATGATAATCAAATAAACTTTCTCGATGTCCCACACTAATAAACGTTGTTTTTATTTCTTTTAACTGTTGATATAAATTCTTTTCATTGATCAAATCCAAAGCACTAGTTGATTCATCTAAGATAACAAAATGAGGACGTGTCACTAATATTCGGGCAAAAGCCAGACGTTGTTGTTCCCCTAGTGATAATATATTTTCCCAGGGGACTTCTTGATCAAAGCCTCCAACTCTGGTAAGCACATCTTGAAGGTTTACTTGTTGTAGAACTTCACTGAGTTCTTGATCGCTCACTTGACGATCTACATTCGGATAAAGTAATTGTTCGCGTAATGTTCCTAGAATGATATATGGACGCTGGGGTAAAAAGAGGATTTCTTTGCCTGGTGGTCGTATTAAACGTCCAGTGCCTGAATTCCATAAACCGGCGATCGCTCTTAAAAGAGAACTTTTGCCACGTCCACTCGGTCCAACAATTAATAAACCCTGTTCTGATGCTAACTCAATTGTTAAATTTTCAACGATTACTTTTTCATGATTAGGAGTTTGTAAGGTAACATGATCAAAACCGAGGCGGTTTTCTTCAATGCTTTTAATGGTGCTTACACCCTCAACTTCCTGGGTAATCGTTTCTAAGGTTTCTGAAAAAGTCACTAAACGCTCAATATAACTAGAAAGTCGTCCTGAAGTTGCAAATTCAGTGATCAATGTACCCAAAGCTGTGGCAAAAAGATTGGCGGCTAAACTAGCCTGATTTACCTGTCCAAAATCAATTTCATCTCTAATATATAAAGGGGCGACGAGTAAAAAGGGAAACACGTTAATAATTGACTGATAGCCTCGATCAAAAAAGTTCTTATTTCTTTCCCAATTAATCTTTTGTAAAGCAGTTTGAATTAAAGAACTAAATCGTTTTTTAAGAATATTAAATTCTTGATCTTCTCCCTGAAAAAAAGCAATAGATTCAGCATGATTACGAACATGGGTAACAGCATAATTATAATTGGCTTCAACTTCGAGTTCTTCTTGATTAATCTTATTAAATTCTTGGCTTAAATAAAAGGCAATCAAATTACCGATAGTGGTATAAATAATCAAAACCACTCCAATGGTTTTAGAAATCTGCCAGAGAATCACGAAAAAAACGATCATTTCCAAGATTTTCTCGACACAAGTTGCAAAAAAACTGAGGGTTGTTTTGGCGATGGGTTTAATTTCTTGGGTTAGACGTTGATCAGGATTCTCAATGTTTGAGTCAAAGTTAATCTTATAATAGGCACGATTGCTAAAATATTTCTGCAACATATAATCATTCAGCCATTCATACCAGTCAAGGGCCATTTTCTCTCTCACAAACTTAGAAAGTCCCGTTAAGAGAGTGATCAACACAAAGCTAACAACTAAAATAGAAATATTGTTCGTAAACCCAGATAAATTTTTCTCATCAATTACATTAACCAATTGACGCAAAATAAAACTATTGAAGGCAGTAACAGCCACTAAACAGATGATTAATAATAGTAAAAGTATTAACATTCCCCAGGATTTAATAACCTCAGAAAAAACTCTACCATCTGCTTCCATTGGATACCAATAGGCTTCAAGAACTAACTTCAGTTTATTCCAAAATTCTAGAAAATTAAGCTTTGAATCAGAGTTTTTTTGCGCTTGCTTAGGAATATGTTGTGATTGCATCGTTATAAATTAAGTAAATGAATTTTTCCAATAGGGTAGTTGATTAAATTACAGATCAGCAAGCAAAACTTTGCTTTAGGTTTCAGGTTGATTAAAATGCTCTTGTATTGATTTTTTAAGTTGATCAGCCAAAATTTTGACATTGGGTTCATAGAGCATTTGTCCATGATTTCCTGGTACGGAAACCACTTGCACAGGTTTGTTACTATAAGGTTGCCATCCCCAATCGGATTGCTGATAATGGGACATGGCTTGATGTTCTTGCACCACAATTTCTTTGACATCTTGGGCGCGAAATAAAACAATAGGGGCAGAAATTACAAAATTAGGTTGATAAGCCGCATAATTGAGGGTGACTCGTTTCATCACCTCAAGATTAGTTCTGAGCAAAGATAGGGTAGAATGTTCTGGCAACACGTTGTGATGATATAACGCCTCCGCCGCAAGATACCAACGGTTTTGATCATCGGATTGGGCAGCTAATTGTTCATAGTTAAGACCTAAAGAAATTCCTTTAACAGCCTCAATTCGTTCAATCATATTCCAGATCCAATCTAGGTCGCTTCTTTTGGTAATATAATCAGGATTAGCCACCAGTCCCGCATCAAATATTCCCAGTAAACTGATTATTTCCCCTTGTTGTTCTAGTTGAAAAGCCATTTCTAAGGCAACAGAACAACCCGATGAATATCCTATTAAGATATAAGGCCCTTTCGGTTGTTTTTGTTGTAAGGTTTTGATCAGCGAACTGGCATGATCTTCTACTGAAATGGGGAGAGAATGAGAACCGTCCCTGCCTGGTGTTTCTAGTCCATAAACAGGATGTTCATCGGCAAAATTCATGGCAAAATCTCGAAAATAGAAGGCGTGTCCATTAGACCCAGCAACACAAAATATAGAGATTTTCTGCCCTGAAGGTTGCAATACTAATAATTCAGAAATAGACGGTTGTACCTCAAATTGAGATAGTTGTTGTGCCAATTGAGCAATGGTGGGATTCTGAAACAAACTGGTTAGAGATAGTTCCTGGTTAAAGTTTTTTTGAATCTCATTTAGGAGCTTAATTGCTAGTATTGAATGGCCGCCTAAATCAAAAAAGTTATCATGAATGCTAATTTTTTCACATTCAACTATTAAAGACCAAATTTCGGTTAATTGTTGTTCAATGTTGTTACGAGGAGCTTCATATAGACTTTGGGATTCATGGTTAGGATGGGGTAAAGCTTGACGATCAATTTTGCCATTGGGGGTTAAGGGAAATTCATCTAACCTGATAATTTGGCTAGGAATCATATAATCAGGTAAATGAGTTTTGATGTGTTGTTTTAATTTTTGAGAAAGATCATCAATTGGTTCTCCTGTGACATAGGCCACTAATTGCTGATTATTTTCAGTTTTATGTAAATTGACAATTACTTCTTTAATGGCAGGATGCTTTAACAACACTGCTTCAATTTCCCCTAATTCAATGCGAAATCCCCGCAATTTGATTTGATGATCAATGCGTCCTAAAAATTCAATATTGCCATCATTTTGCCATTTAGCTAAGTCTCCCGTTTTGTAAATTCGTTCGATTTTTCCTAATAGGTTAACTTCAATAAATTTCTCCGCCGTTAAGTCAGGACGATCCAGATAACCCCTGGCTAATCCTGCTCCTCCTATATGTAATTCCCCTGGTACTCCGATAGAAACTGGTTGTAAGTGAGAGTCTAAAATATAAACCTGCACATTGGGAATCGGACGACCAATGGTTATTTTCTCCTCAAAAGATGTATATTTTGCGATCGTTGCACAAACACTTCCCTCTGTTGGGCCATAACCATTAAAGAAATTTCGTCCTTGTGACCATTTTTTCACCAATTCAGGGGAACAAGCTTCCCCCGCAACAATGATAGTTTGCAAAGAGGGTAGATTTTCCCAGGGTAGCACTGCTAAGGCTGACGGCGGTAAAGTAATATGGGTGATAGCATCATCCCGTAATCGCTCAACTAAGGGTAAACCAGGCATTAAATTGTCTTTATTTCCCAAATAAAGCGTTGCTCCCCCTCCCCAAGCCATCAAAACTTCCCAGATAAAAGCATCAAAACTAAAGGAAGCAAACTGAAGCACTCGACTTGAGGGATGCACATCAAAAGTTTCAATTTCAACCAGAGCTAAGTTACACAACCCTTTATGTTCAACCATCACCCCTTTGGGTTGTCCTGTTGAACCCGAAGTATAAATCACATAAGCCAGGTCATTAGGCTTACTTTGAAGTGCTAAATTATGGCAGGGAAATGACTCAAAATTAAGCCGATCTAAATTAATTAACTGACCAGAAAACTCCGAGAAAAACCCAGATAATTTATCATTGATAAAACTTTGCGTTAATAAGAGCGAAATTTTACTATTTTCTAATATATATTTAATTCGCTCTTCTGGATAATTGGAGTCAATCGGAACATAAGCTGCACCTGCTTTAAGAACTGCCAATAAGGCGATCGCCATGTCTAAAGAACGTTCAACACAAATTCCAATTAAGGTATCAGGTTTAATTTGATAATTTTGATGCAAGAAATGAGCTAACTGGTTAGCTTTTTGATTTAGTTCTTGATAAGTTAAACTTTGTTCTTCAAAGACTAATGCTATATTGTCAGGGGTTTTATTTACTTGTTCTTCAAATAAATCAACTAAGGTTTTATCTTGAGGATAATTTGTATTGGTTTGATTCCAAAGTTCTAATTGTTTTTGGTCAGCTTTGGTTAGCCAAGATAGGGTCGAAATTGTTTGCTGTGGGTTAGTAACAATTTGTTGTAATAAAACTTCCCAATGTTCTGCCATTCGCTGAATGGTTATTGTTTCAAATAAATCAGTTGCGTATTCCCAGGTACAATTTAATTGACCATCAGATTCTAGTACCAAAAGGGATAAATCAAACTTAGCAAAGGGATAACTTGAGTCTATCCATTCAATTTTTAATTCTGGTAAATTGAGAGCTTCACTGTCATTATTTTCTACAGTAAACATTACTTGAAAAATAGGATTATAGCTCAGACTGCGAACAGGTTTTAATTGTTCGACAAGAAACTCAAAAGGAATATCCTGATGCTGATAAGCTTCTAAACAAGTTTGACGAGTTTGGTGTAAAAATTGTTGAAAACTTTGTTCCGATTTAATTTGATTTCGCATCACTAAGGTATTGGCAAAAAAGCCGATTAATTCTTCAGTTTGAGGATGGGGACGATTGGCAATAGGGGAACCAATACATAAATCATCTTGGCGGCTATAACGAGAGAGTAAAAGATTAAAAACCGCCAATAAAAGCATATATAAACTTACCCCCTCTTGTTGGCTGAGGGTTTTTAATTGTTCAGTTAATTCAGGGGTTAAGGTATGGCTATAATGAGAGCCTTTGTAACTTTGTATTGGGGGACGGGGATAATCTGTGGGTAATTCTAATCGTGGTGGTGCGTCTTTTAGTTGTTTTTTCCAATAGTTAATCTGGGTTTCTAATACCTCTCCCTGTAACCAATTTCGCTGCCAAGTTGCAAAGTCGCTATATTGAATTGGTAAGGGTTCAAGTGTTGGTTTTTGTCCTTGGGAAAAGGCAAGATAAGCATGGCATAATTCACGAATAAAGATACCTATTGACCAGCCATCACTGCTGATATGGTGCATATTTAGCAGCAAAATAAATTGGTCGTCTTTTAATTGTAATAATTTAGCTTTAAATAAAGGGCCAGTTTTGAGATTAAACGGTTCTTGAACATGATTATTGATTAAGGTTTGAACCATTATAGACTGAGTTGGTTGATCAAGATTGCTTAAATCTTGTACGCTCAAAATGTTAAAATTTTCTATATTTTTAATCCGAATTTGGGGTTGCCCTTCCACAGTGGGAAAATACATTCGTAAACTTTCATGGCGATCGATGACATAGGCTAAACTCTCAGAGAGAACATCAACATTAAGTTTTCCCTCCAATTGTAAACTCATGGGCATATTATAGGTGGCATTAGAGTTTTCAATTTGCCCTAAAAACCAAAGTCTTTGTTGAGCGAACGAAAGCTGTTTTAAGGCATTTGTAGGTAATTTAGGAATATCTTTTTGAGATGTAAAAGCTTGGTCTTTAGCTGTATTTAAAAAAGCTAAAATTTCTGTTTTATTAATTTTTATTTGTTGGATTAATTCAGCTGGAATGTCATTTTTTGTTTTCCGAAGGCGTAACTTGTCGCCATCAGCAGAAATTCGACATCCAAGTTCCCGTAACCGGCCCATTAACTTAATAATTTGTTGATCATTACTCATAATTCAATTTCCTCTTCATCTAAAGGTTGAGAATCCTCTGAAGCATTAACCCATAAACAGGTATCAAGATAGTTCGCTAATTCCTTGAGAATGGGATATTCAAATACTTTACTTAGGGGTAATTCTATTTTTAATTGGTCACGAATACGGGCAATTAACTGGGTCGCTAAAAGTGAATGTCCTCCCAAATTAAAGAAATTATCTTGTCGAGAAATTACCTCGTACTTAAGTAGTTTAGCCCATAAACCTGCCAGTAATTCTTCTGTAGGGTTTTCAGGTAATTCAATGTCAGTTAATAAGATGGGTGTATTCGGATCAGGAAGAACCTTACGATCTATTTTTCCATTGGGCGTTAAGGGTAATTTCTCCAGTTGAACAAAATGACTGGGAATCATATAATCGGGGAGGGTTTGCCCTAAATACTCTCGGAACTGGGCAATTAAAGCGGGATCAACATGATTAGTTTCTAGGGTTAAAGGTTGGTTAGCATAATTTTCCCAGCTTAGGGAATCTAAGCTATTTTTAGAAGCAAAACGAGGCTGACTAAAAGGATAGTTTGTATTGCGTTGAAAAATGACTTGAAAAATGGAAAATTTGCGATCGCTATATTGAACAAATGGAGTATAGGGTAAGTCCTCCGTCAAGGTTCGTAATGCTTCAGGGTTGATACCCGTTTCCATCTGGCTTAAAATGGCTTTTAATTGTTTAACGGTTCCCTCAAACTCAGGAACTTTTTCCAATAAAACCATTTCTGAAATCAGACGAATATTGGGAATATTTTCAATCCCTAACAAATCAGGTTTTTGAGTGTCTAAAATACGTTGAATCTTTTCTAGACTGAGTTGTTCTACTTCCCAGTTTAACCATTGCCATTCTGCAACTAATGGTTGAGGTTGATCTAAATATAAAACAACATCGTAACGAAAACGATTCATTTCTGTCTGATTATAACCCCGTTTTAATTCGATTTGGACTTGACTAATACGAGGATATTTTTGTTTTAAGTAAATAAAGAGATTTGGATCAATCAGTAATTCTTCTTCTGTCCTCAGACTGTTTCTAATTCGTTGACGTAATTCTTTAATGGATAGGTCATCATCCGCACGATAAAATTCAACGGCTGTATGGAAAGCCTCTAGAAGTTTAAGGTTTCTCACATCCCCAATTAAGATTTTACCCCCTGTCTCTATAGAGTTGATTACCCCATCTAAAACAGCCAAGAAGTAATCAACTGAGGGGAAATATTGAATCACAGAATTGAGAATAACTAAATCATAACTTTGGGGAACAATTCCTTCAAATTGGTTCGCTGGACTCTGTTTTAACGTAACCTTTTTCTCAAGATGTTGTGATGTTAAATTTTCCTGAACATACTGTAAACCTTTGGTTGAAAAATCCGTCCCGAAAAAGGTTTGACAATGGGGCGCAATTTTAAATAATAACATCCCTGTTCCACAACCAATTTCCCAAACTCGCTTAGGTGCTAATTCTAGAATTTGTTCAACAGTTTTGTCTCGCCATTCTTCCATCAAATTTTGAGGAATAGGTTCTCCTGTATAGCTATCATTCCACCCTGCTAAATTAAGGGTAAAATCATTTTCATGAGTCTGGGGTTGAAAGTAAGCTTTATTGAAAACTTCTTGCCACATTTCCACCTGTTCCCCTTGTAAATATTCAGTTTCTGAGTCTTTTTTAGAGAGAACAATATAAGCCACCAAATTGGCATCAAAATCTGTATTTTTTCGTGCAATAACAACAGATTCCTTGATGTCGGGATGTTTTACTAAAGATGCTTCAATTTCTCCTAATTCAATGCGAAATCCTCTAATTTTAACTTGATGATCAATGCGACCTAAGTATTGTAAATTACCATCTAATAGCCAACGAGCAAGATCACCTGTTTTGTAAATTCGCTCAGTTTGGTTAAATAGATTAAGATTAATGAATTTTTCCGCGCTAAGATCGGGACGATTCCAATAACCTTGGGCTAAACCTGAACCTGCAATGCAAAGTTCTCCAGGAATACCAGGGGCCACAGGTTGATTATAACTGTCTAGAATATAGAGGCGAGTATTCGCGATCGCTTTACCGATAGTTGGTTCTTGTTGAGCATTTCTGAACACTTTTGTAAAGGTAGAATAAGTTGTATCTTCCGAGGGGCCATAAAGATTATAAATCAATTTGGCGGATGTCTGTTTATATAAAGCTTGTACTAAATTATTTTTTAATGGTTCACCTGCTAAATTTATCACTTGGACTGTTGCTGGAATAGCATTCATATTAAGCAATTCAGCCGCAGCACTTGGTACTGTATTAATTAAGGTAATAGGCACAATACTGTTACGAATTTGCTCAGTATCCAGAGCATTTTTAACTATAATAATACTACCCCCTTGAGTTAGGGGAACAAACATTTCAAAGATGGAAAGATCGAAACAAATTGAGGTTGATGCTAAGACCCCTGAGAGTTGTTCTGCACTGAAGACGGAATGCGCCCATTCAAGCAGCACTGCGGTACTAGAATGGGCAATAGCAACCCCTTTGGGTTTACCTGTAGAACCAGAGGTATAAATAATATAAGCTAAATCATCAGGATTACTTTGACGAGGAGGATTATTAATTGATTGATTTTGCCATTTTTTCTGATCTAATGAAATGATAAAACAAGAATTATCTTGTTGTTTAAGCGATAACTTTTCTTGAAATAAATCAGTTGTTATTAATATAGGTACTTGACTATCTTCAAGCATAAAGTGAATGCGATCGCGAGGGTAATTAGGATCAATGGGAACGTAGGCACTACCTGTTTTCAGAATAGCTAATAAACTGATGATCATTTCAGGCGATCGCTCAACACAAATTCCTATTAACGAATTATCTGGTAATTGATGTTGTTTTTTGTAATCTAATAAATAATTAGCTAGTTGATTAGCTTTTTCGTTCAGTTGCTGATAACTTAAGCTTTGTTCTTTAAATACAATGGCAATATTGTCAGGGTTTTTTGTTACTTGATATTCAAACAAAGTGACCAAAGTTTGCTCTTTTGGATAATCAATATCGGTTTGATTCCAGATTTTAAATTGTTCAATTTCTGTCGTTGTAATGAACGGTAATTTATAAATAGATTGTTGAGGAGAATCAACAATTGCTTCTAGCAAAATTTCCCAATGTTGTGCCATCCTTTGAATGGTTTCCCCTGCAAATAAATCTGTGGCGTATTCCCAAATACAATGAAGCTTATTATTATACTCGGATAAATCTAATTTCAAATCAAATTTAGCAAAGGGATAATTCTGTTCAAACCATTTAATCTCAAGTTCTGGCAAACTAATTTTAGTACCTACCTCTGAGGTATTTTGCAAGACTAACATAACCTGAAATAAGGGGTTATAACTGAGACTTCTTTCTGGTTGTAATTGTTCGACTAAATACTCAAATGGGATATCCTGATGAGCATAAGCATCTAAACAAATTTGTCGAGTTTGTTGCAATAAATCTATAAAACTGTTATCAAAATTAATCTTATTTCTTAATACCAAAGTATTGACAAAAAAGCCCATCAAATCTTCAGTCTGACTATGGGTGCGGTTAGCAATAGGAGAACCAATACACAAATCACTTTGACCGCTGTATCGGGACATTAAAACACTAAAAGCAGCTAAGGCAGTCATAAAAAGGCTAACGCCCTGTTTTTGGCTTAAATTTTTAAGTTTATGGGTTAATTCTGCCGTCAACTCACATTCATAGAGAACCCCCTTATAACTCTGCTGTGGAGGACGAGAATAGTCTGTGGGGATTTCTAGTAAAGCAGGTGCATGGTTGAGTTGATTTTTCCAATAGTTTAATTGGGTTTCTAAAATATCTCCTTGTAGCCAATTTTGTTGCCAAGCTGCATAATCAGTATAGTCAATCGGTAAAGGTTCCCATTGAGGAGTTTGACCTTCAACTAAGGCACGATAAACTTGTTGCCATTCTCGCTTAAATACTCCCATTGACCAACCATCACTGATGATGTGGTGCATATTAATTAAGAGGACAAAATCTCTTTCCCCTAATTGTAATAATTTGGCTTTAAATAGAGGGCCAGTATTTAAGTTAAAAGGTTCTTGTGCGTGGTTATTGACCAATTCTTGTAGGGTTTCTTTTTGCGTTTGAGAATCAAGATTTTGTAAATTTTCAATGGCTAAAACTTCTATTTCTTCGGGATTTTGAATGATGACTTGAGGTTTTCCATCAACGGCGGGAAAATAAGTGCGTAAAATTGAATGGCGTTCAATTAAATAGAAAAAGCTTAATTTTAAGACTTCTAGATTGAGATTTCCTTGAAGTTGTAATGCCATAGGCATATTATAAATCGCCGATATTCCCAATCCTTCAAGTTGAGCTAAAAACCAAAGTCTTGATTGAGCAAAAGATAGGGTTTTTGGGGCGTTTTTGGCTTGGGAAATAATGGGAGGTAAACTAACTGCCGATGATACTTGACTAATTTCTGTAGCTAATTCTGATAATTGGGGATGTTCAAATACTTTACGAACGGCTAATTCTACCCCAAAACTATTACGAATACGGGTGACTAATTGGGTAGCTAATAGGGAATGTCCCCCCAATTCAAAGAAGTTATCTCGACGACCTACAGACTTAATTTTCAAGAGGTCTTGCCATAAACTGGCTAATAATTCTTCTGTGGGAGTAACAGGCATTTTGCCATCGGTGAATGTGTTTAAATCAGGGATCGGTAGGGCTTTTTTATCTAATTTTCCATTAGGGGTTAGGGGAAGAGTTTCCAAGATCATAATCTGACTTGGAATCATGTAATTTGGCAAACGACTTTTCAGTAAGTTTTTCAGTTCATCCCTGACATCACAGTGTTTTTCTTGCAGGATAATATAAGCTACTAATTGCTGATTATTTTCAGTTTCGTATAGGTTAATAACAGCTTGTTTAACGATGGGATGTCCTGATAAAACTGCCTCAATTTCTCCCAATTCAATGCGAAATCCCCGCAGTTTTACTTGCTGATCAATACGTCCTAAAAATTTCAGATTGCCATCATCTCCCCATTTTACTAAATCTCCTGTTTTATAAATTCGTTCGGTTTTTCCCAATAGGTTAACTTCAATAAATTTCTCAGCCGTTAAGTCTGGACGATTGAAATATCCCCTCGCTAAACAGACTCCTGCAATACATAATTCTCCTGGTATTCCTGGGGGTAAGATTTGCTGATTCCCATCTAAAACATAGGCACGGATATTATCTAACGGTTTACCAATATTGGGTTCTTGACCATTTGCCTGACAAAGAGAAAGTGTCGCTGTCACCGTCGTTTCTGTAGGGCCATAGCAGTTAAATAACTGTCTTTGGTTTGCCCATTTCTCTACCACTTCAGCTGAACAAGTTTCCCCCCCAACAGCTATATTTTCTAAATAGGATAAGTTGGCTTGAGGTAAAACAGATAGGGCTGAAGGCGATAAAAAGCTATGGGTTATTTTGTTAGTTTCTAGAAAGTTTACTAAGGTTTGAGTTGGTAGTAATGTTTCTTTTTGGGCTAAGTATAAACAAGCACCATGACTAAGATTAGCCGCAATTTCTCCAATGGATAAATCAAAACTAAAAGACCCAAATTGAAGTAAGCGACTTTGCGGTTTAATGTCTAATAATTTGCCCCAATTTAAGCAAAGATTAACAATTGATTGATGTTCAATCATTACTCCTTTAGGTTGTCCTGTTGAACCCGAAGTATAAATCACATAGGCTAGGTCATTAGGCTTACTTTGAACTGTTAAATTATGGCTTGGAAATAAGTCATAATCAAATTGATCTAAATCAACAAACTGGCTCAAAGATTTTAGGTGAGATAGAGATAAGTTGTCTTGAAGAAAACTCTGGGTTAATAAGAGTGAAATTTTACTATTTTCTAAAATAAATTTAATTCTATCTTCTGGATAATCGGGGTCAATCGGAACATAAGCAGCCCCCGCTTTTAAAACCCCTAACAAACCGATAACCATTTCTAAGGAACGTTCGGTACAAATCCCAATTAAGCTATCTGGTTCAATTTGATAGTTTTCTCGTAAATAATGAGCCAACTGGTTAGCTTTTTGATTGAGTTCTTGGTAGGTTAAGCTTGTCTGTTCAAAGACTAATGCTATATTATTAGGGGTTTGATTAACCTGTTCTTCAAATAAATCAACTAAAGTTTTATATTGGCAATAGTTACTATCCGTTTGATTCCAAATTTCTAGTTGTTTTTGGTTAGATTTCGTCAGCAAAGATAAAGTATTAATTGCTTGTTGAGGACGATCAACAATTGCCTGTAATAAGACCTCTAAATGTTCTACTATTCCTTGAATAGTCTTGGCTGCAAATAAATCTGTCCGATATTCTAATTCTGCGATTAACCCCTGGGGAGTTTCCCGACAAATTAACCCTAAATCAAATAACGTTGTTTTGTTTTCCCAATCAAAATTACTGATAATTAATTCTGGTAATTCTAAGGTCTCTTTAGTTTCATTTTGTAGGGTAAAAAATACTTGAAATAGGGGATGATTACTCAGCGATCGCTCAATTTGTAATTCATCAATTAATTTCTCAAAGGGTAAGTCTTGATGGTCATAGGATTCCAAAGTTCTATCCTTAACCTGTTGCAATAATTCTAAAAAAGTAAGATGGCCTTGCACATTAGTTCGTAAGGCTAAAGTGTTCACAAAAAAGCCCATTAACGGCTCTAACTCTTGGCGGTTTCGATTAGCGATCGCCGTTCCAATGACGATATCTTCCTGTCCACTATAGCGATAAAGTAGCACTGTAAAGGCAGTAAGAAGGGTCATAAACAGAGTTGTTCCTGATGTTTGACTTAATGCCTTCAATTGCTGTGTTAAGGTCAGGCTGAGGTGTATAGATTGACTAGAACCCTCATAGGTTTGTACAGAGGGACGGGGTTTATCAATGGGAAATTCTAAGAGAGGGGGAGCATTTTTTAACTGTTGCCGCCAATAATTGAGTTGGGTTTCTAGTATTTCTCCCTGTAACCATTGTCTCTGCCAATGGGCAAAATCAGCATATTGAAGAGCTAATTTTGGCAAAGAAACAGGTTTATTCAGGGAAAAAGAGCGATAAAGAGTAGATAATTCTTGACGAAATATATCAACTGACCAACCATCAAAAATAATGTGATGAATAACCAACAATAAAATATGAAATTGAGGGTTAATTTTGAGTAATTTTACCCGTAATAAAGGACTTGTTGATAAGTCAAAAGAGGTTTGCAGTTCTTCAGTTGCTAATTGTCGCGCCTTCTCTAATTTAATATTGTCTGTCTCTCCCTCTAAATTAATCACTGGTATAGTTAACTGATAAGGAGGATTAATAACCTGTACAGGAGACTCATTAACCACAGAAAAAGTTGTCCGTAATACTTCATGACGGTTAATAATTTCCGCGATCGCTTGCTCTAGGGCGTTTAAATTAAGATTTCCCTTAATTTGCCAAAAAATAGGAACATGATAAGGAGAATTTTCTTGATCAAATTGAGCTAAAAACCAGAGTCTCGTTTGAGCAAAAGATAGAGGAATATCTTCTTCTCTTGGTACAGGAATCAATGATAATTTTTGTTTCTGTTGATTATTATCCGTTTTTGACTGCTGCTGCTGCTTCAGCTTTTGCAGCACTAATTCGCGTTTTTCAGGAGAAAGATTTTCTAAACGTTTTAGCAGATCACTCATAGGATTTGTAGGTTCTCTGGAAATTGGGTTTATAAATTTATCTTATCTAGTCCAAGGGCGATCACAATCCGCCCCTACACAAGGTTTTTGGGGAATCATAGGAGCGCAAGCTGCGCCCAAAAGCAGCAAATTTGACAATTGACACAATTTATCCAAGAGAGCCAATTTTTAGTGGCCACATTTTGTATTCCTCGTTTTACCTACTCCTAAAATTATAGCAGTAGTTGACTTGAAAATCATAAAAATAATTGTTGTGCCGCTTCATCTTCAGATAATGCGTCAATTTTCCCTAAGATTTGCGCCAATTCATCATTTTTTACTAGTTCAATCTGTTGATTAACAACTTTTTCTGCTAGTTGGCTAATGGTCGGATTTTCAAATAAATAGCGGAAAGAAAACTCAATTTCAAAGGTTTCTTTTAATCGAGAAATCAGTTGGGTTGCCAGTAAGGAATGACCTCCTAATTCAAAAAAATTATCATATATCCCTACCTTTGTCAACTGTAGAACTTCAGTCCAAATTGTTACTAATTCACGTTCTGTAGAAGTTCGAGGAGCAACAAATTCAACTCCGAAATTCTGCTGGGAAATATCGGCAGCAGGTAAACCAAGACGATTGATTTTACCATTAGCAGTGAGAGGAAATTTGTCTAAAAAGACAAAAGCATTCGGAATCATATAATTAGGCAATTTTTGACTCAGATAACTTCTGACATCACGGGCTACTAATTGATAATTCTGGGGAACCAGATAAGCAACTAAAGATTTATTCCCAGGAACATCTTCTCGTATTGTAACAATAGCTTCCCTTATTTCAGAATAATTAGTTAAAACCGTCTCAATTTCCCCTAATTCAACGCGGAAACCGCGTATTTTTACCTGATTATCAATGCGCCCCAAAAACTCCAGATTTCCATCGTTCAGACGACGCACTAAATCCCCTGTTTTATAAAGACTATCCTCAGCTAAAAAAGGATTATCAATAAACTTTTCATGGGTTAAAATTGGCTGATTCAAATAACCTCTGGCAACACTTTTTCCGCCTATGTAAACTTCGCCAGGAACCCCGATAGGAACCCGTTGTAAATTATGATCAAGTAAGTAAACTCTTCTATCCCCAATAGGTTTACCAATGGGAATTGAGTTGACATTTTGATCGAGTTGTTTGGGAATCACATAACAAGAGGTAAATACGGTACATTCTGAAGGTCCATAACCATTAATAATTTGTGTTTGTGGTAATAAATCTAAAGCACGACGAACATGAGAAACAGACAAAGTTTCTCCTCCTATGATCAGTTGTTTAACTTCTAATAAAGCTTCTGGAATTGTATCAATAATTAGGTTAAATAAAGCACAAGTCAGCCAGAGAATATTCACCCCTTCTTCTTTGATAATTTTACTCAAGTTTTCAGGAGTGGGAACATTGTCTGGGAAAAGCACACAACACCCCCCATAAAGCAATGGTGGCCACAATTCTAAAGTTAAAGCATCCCAAGAAATTGAAGAATGTTGTAGCCAAATATTGTCAGCATCAAGCTTAATATAATCAACCCCAAACATAAAACCCATGAAGCTACGATGGGGAACTTCGGTTCCTTTTGGGATTCCCGTTGAACCTGACGTATAAATAATATAAGCTAAGTTATCAGGAGTAACTTGAGTTGATAAATTTTCAGAGGAATATTGACTAATATTTTCCCATTCTGACTCGATATTAATGACCTGCTTAATATGATCAACTGGTAATTGATTGGATAAATGAGTTTGAGTCAAAAGTATAGGGCATTTTACATCTTCGAGCATGAAAGTTAATCTTTCTACTGGATAAGTAACATCTAAAGGAACATAGGCTCCTCCTGCTTTAAGAATCCCTAAAATTGCAACTACCATTAAAGGCGATCTTTCAATACAAACCCCTATTTTATCCTCTAATTTTATGCCTAAAAATTGTAAATAATGGGCTAATTGATTAGCTCTTTGGTTTAATTCTTGATAGGTTAATTGTTCATTTTTATAAATGATCGCAATCGCATTAGGAGTCTTTTCTACCTGTTTCTCAAATAACCGATGAATACATTGATAGTCAATAGTTTTGATTAGAGAATCATTTTGATTTTCTGCCAATATTAATTGTCCTTCTTCCGCCTTAGTTAATAATGAAAATTCAGAGAGATGTAGTTCTGGATGATTCGCCATTCCTGCTAATAAGGTTTGCAAATGTCCAATCATACGCTCAATGGTTTCTGCTTCAAAGCGACGGGTATCATAGACAATTCTTCCTGATAGTTCTACATTAGGAATAATCACAACTGTCAAAGGATAGTTTGTTCTTTCTAAACACCGAATATCAGTAATTTCTAAGGTTTTTTCCGAAGCATTTTTCGACGAATCTACTGGATAATTTTCAAATACCAAAATACTTTCAAATAAAGACATTTTCGGCGGAATATCACTATTTTTCTGAATATCAGCCAAGGAATAATAAGTATAGGGTTCTTGTTCAAATTGCTGACTTTGTAATGCTTTTAACCAAGGAATTAATTCCTCTTTCCCAGAAATTTGTAATCGCACTGGTAAAGTATTGATAAATAGCCCCACCATTGCATCAATATTTGGCAACTCACTCGTGCGCCCAGATACCGTTGCGCCAAAAACAATATCCGTTTCTCCACTATAACGAGAAAGCAGTAAACCCCAAGCTCCTTGCACTAAATTATTCAGGGTTAAATGATGTTTTTGTGCCAATGATTGTAATCGGTTGGTAATCTCAAAAGATAACTTAAAAGGTATTTCTTGATAAGCGTCTTGTTGGGGTTTATTCTCGATAAATTTATCTACAACTAGAGGTGTCGGTGCTTCAAAGCCTTTAAGTCTTTGTTGCCAAAATTTCTCGGCTTGAGAACTATCTTGTTGCTGTAACCAACTAATATATTCTCGATAGGGATGACAGAATTTTAATTGTAAAGATTCACCTCGATTATAACTTTCATATAAGTCAAAAACCTCTTGAAGAATGATCTGCATTGACCAACCATCAAATAGAATATGATGATGACTCCAAATAAATTGATAACTGTCGGTTTCTAACTGTATTAAAGTAAACCGCATTAAAGGTGCCTGAGCAAGTTCAATTCCTGAAGCGCGATCACTTTTCAAAAATGACTCTAATGCTTCTTTTTGTTGTAAATTGTTCCAATGTTTCCAGTCATAAACCATCCAAGGTAACTCTACTTTCTGACTGACCATTTGCAGAGGCTTTCCAATTTCTTCCCAATGAAAAGAAGTTCTTAATACAGGATGTTTGGCAACAACTTCTTGCCAAGCCTGTTGAAAAAATGAAAGATTCAATCGTCCTTTTAAGGTACAAACTAGCTGCTCAAAATAAACCTCAGACTCTGGGGAATAAAGGGTATGAAAGAGCATACCTTGTTGCATCGGAGAAAGAGAATAAATATCCTCAATATTGTTCATTAAACCTACCTCGTTTTACCTTTCTTTTGATTGATTTTTGACAGGAACTTATCTAGCTGTTCTTGGCTAACTTGAGCAGCAGCAAAGTCTGATGGTGTATAACTTTTATCCTTGTATGACTGGCAATGAATAATTAGGCTTTTTAAGACGCTCATAAATCCATTTGCCAATTTTTCAATGGTCTCTTGTTGGTGAACTTTCTCACTATAAACAAATTGCATTTCTAATTTTTGAGAACGAATTAATCCACTAATTTCTAGCAAGTGACTACGGTTTCCCACAGGACTTCGTTCCGTTTTCCATTCTTTAACTTTTCCTAAAACTCCCGAGGCGGAGAGTACCTGATCAAATTGACCTAAATAATTGAAACTAACTTGTGCTTTGACTAAGTTCTCAAATTGCTTTTTAACTTCTTCATCTTTAGATAAATACTTCAAAATACCATGACCAATACCACGATTGGGTAAACGACGCAGTTGCTCTTTAACTGATTTTAAGGTTTCTGGAAGTTGTCCCGTTTTACTCCCTTCTAGTCGCACAGGAAATAAGGTGGTAAACCAACCAACAGTACGAGACAAATCTATTACTTCAAATAAATCTTCCCGCCCATGGCCTTCTAAGTCAACAATTAAAGATTTTTCTCCTGTCCATTGGCTAAAACTTTCCAGTAAAGCAGTTAACAAGACATCGTTAATTTGGGTATTATAAACACCAGGAACATCTTGCAATAATCCACGGGTTTCTTCTTCATTCAAAGATAGGTTAATGACTTTAGCAAAGCTTAACTGATTGCTCTCTTTTGTCCAAGGATAATCAATAGGTAAGGAAACAATTTCTTCGGTTAATTGGGATAGCCAATAATCTTTTTCTTGTTTCAATTTTTCAGATTGACTATAGGTGACTAATTGGTTAGACCAATCTTGAAATGAAGTGGTTTTTAACGGTAATTTGATTTCTTGACCTTGACTAATTTGTTGATAGGCTGTAGCTAAATCTTCAAGTAAAATGCGCCAAGAAATTCCGTCTATCGCTAAGTGATGAATGACGATAAGTAATTGACTGGGTTGTTCATTTCCTAAGTTAAATAAAACAACTTTGACAATATCTCCTGTGGCTAGGTTTAGACTCCTTTGAGTTTCTTCATCTTTGGCTATAATTGCTGTTTTTTGGGCGTTTGGAGACAGTTGTGATAAATGAATTACCTCTAAAGGTATTGCTTCTTTTGTGGTATCACTAATTTGAGTTAGATTTTCATCTTCTTGAAGATAATGCAACCGCAAAGCATCATGATGATTCAGTAATGCTTGTATAACTTGCTTTAACGGTTCTGGATTTACTGTTGCTGGAACTTCAATTAATGCTGATTGATTAAAGTAATTAATATCAGGTAAATCTTGCTCAAATAACCAATGTTGAATGGGCGTTAAAGGGATAATTCCTGTGACTAATCCTTGATTAGCTTTTATTTGCTTATCTATTCCGACAACGGTAGCTAATTCTGCAATGGTTTGATACTGAAAAAGTTGCTTAGGACTTAACTGTAATCCCATTTGATTCGCTTTGGAAATCATCTGGATACTAATAATCGAATCTCCTCCCAGTTCAAAGAAGTTATCATGAATACTAACTTTTTCCAGTCTTAAGACCTCAGCCCAAATTGTTGTTAAACGTTCTTCTATATGGTTTTTAGGCGTAGCAAATTCACTCGCTAACGAGTAAGTCGTTTCTGGAATAGGTAAAGCACGATGGTCAACTTTGCCATTATGAGTAACAGGAATTTCCTCTAGGAAAACAAAAGCAGAGGGAACCATATAAGGCGGTAATTTCTGCTTAAGATAGTGGCGGATTTCTTCGACTTTGTTTTCATGTTTATTACCTACAACATAAGCAACTAATCGCTTAATCCCTGGGCTATCCTCCCTGGCAATTACGACTGATTGTTTGATGGATGAATATTGATTTAAAACCGTTTCAATTTCAGTCAATTCAATGCGAAAACCCCGAATCTTAACCTGAGAGTCAATGCGTCCTAAAAATTCCAAATTACCGTTGAATTTATAGCGAACTAAATCCCCTGTCTTATAGAGTTTTTCCCCCGTTTTAAAAGGGTTATCTATAAATTTTTCGACCGTTAATTCTGGTTGGTTTAAATAACCCCTTGCTATCCCTAAACCCCCGATATGAAGTTCTCCAGGTACGCCAATAGGCATCGATTGTAGGTATTGATCTAAGATGTAAACTTGGACGTTATCAATGGGTTTTCCGATGGGAATTTCTGGTTGACTAATAGGGCTTTCTTCTAGATAGTGTAGGGTAGAGACAACGGTGGATTCTGTGGGGCCATAACTATTAACCAGTTGGGGATATTGTCCCACATATTCCTGCCACATTTTTACCCTTTCTGGTAACACTCGCTCACCTCCTAAAATTACCAGTCTCAAAGATGGCGGTAATCGGAGATTTTCTTGAATAATTTCACTGACTAATAAATGCCAGTAAGCGGTGGGTAAATCCCAAATTGTTACTTCTTTTTTCTCAGATTCCTGTATAAATGCGGAGACAGATTTCATCATTTCTTCTGTTCTCAAAACTAAGGTTCCCCCACAACTTAAACAGGGGTAAATTTCTTCTGCTGCCGCGTCAAAAATAATAGAAGCGAATTGTAAGACGGTATCTTGTGCGGTTATTTCATATTTTTTTATCGCACTTTTGGTAAAGTTAATCAACGATTGATGTTCAATTAATACCCCTTTTGGCTGTCCCGTAGATCCTGATGTATAGATAACATAGGCAAGATTTTTTTCATTTAATAACAGTTCAGGATTCTCGCTACTTTCTTGAGCAATAATGTCTTTTTGACTATCTAAACAAACCCATTGAGGTGCCTGTTGAGTTTTTAGATTTGCCCATTTTTCTAAAGTAACCACAATAGAAACTTGAGCGTCATTAACCATATAAGCCAGTCTATCTTCTGGATAGGTGGTATCTAGGGGTAAATAGGCTCCTCCTGCTTTGAGTATTCCTAATAGTCCAATGAACATTTCTAAGGAACGTTCCAGAAAAATGCCGACTAAGTCGTCAGGTTTAACTCCTAATGTTTTGAGATAATGAGCAAGTTGGTTTGCCTGTTCGTTTAATTGTTGATAGCTGAGGTATTTATCCTCAAATAGAACAGCGATCGCCTCTGGTGTTTTCTTGACCTGTTCTTCAAAAAGTTGATGGATTCCGTTAACTTTCGGATACTCAGCTTGAGTGTTATTCCATTCCACTAATAACTGATGTTTCTGTTGCTCTGTTAACAGGGAATATTGAGATAGTTTTTGATTGGGATTCGATAAAATTCCTTGTAATAGGGTTTGATAATCTTCGACCATTCTGTTGATAGTAGATTCATCAAAAAGGTCAGTATTATATTCCCAAACCATCGTAATGCCTTCTGTCTCAATTCCTTTTGTTTCCGAAGTCGAATTACGTCCAACCCGTTGCTCAGAACGAGGAATAACCACAATATCTAGATCGAATTTAGCCGATTTATTACTAACCGCTTCGTTCAGTTTAATACTTAAGCCAGATAAATTCAAATCAGGCAACTGAGCATCATGGAAACTAAACATCACCTGAAATAAAGGGTTATAACTCAAATGACGAACGGGTTTTAACACTTCGACAACTTTATCAAAAGGTAAGTCTTCATTTGCATAACCTTCCAGGGTAACTTGACGTACTTGCTCTAACAGTTGTTTAAAAGTGGGATTTCCCGAAACATCAGTACGAAGCACGATATTATTGACAATCATGCCAATGAGTCCCTCTGTCTCTCGCAACCGTCGGTTAGCGACTCCAGAACCCACACAAATGTCTTCTTGGCCTGTGTAGCGATAAATTTGCGCGACAAAGACTGCAAACATACTCATAAAGAGTGTCACCCCCTCTTGGCAGCCCAGGCTTCTCAGGGTTTTGCACACATCTAAGGGGAGTTCCATTCTTACCATTCCCCCTTGATAGGTTTGCTCGGTTGACCGAGGACGATCATAGGGTAATTCCAATAGAGGAGGACTACCCGCTAATTTTTGATGCCAATAGTTGAGTTGGGCTGTTGCTTCCTCTGTTTTCGTCCATTCTCGTTGCCAATGGGCAAAATCCACAAACTGCAAGGAAGGTTCACTTAATGGAGAAGGTTTTCCTTGAGAAAAGGCTTGATAAAGGGTGACTAATTCCTTTAAAAATAAATTAAATGACCAGCCATCATGTACCATGTGATGTTCCACATGAATTAACACACATTCTTGTTCATTTAATTTTAATAATGTCCAATGTATTAACGGTAATTGACTAATATCAAAGGGTTTTTGGATTGCCTGCTCAGTCAGTTTTTTAACCTCTTCTTCCTGTTCATTTTTGGGAATATTTTGTAAGTCAATAATGGGTATTGTAACGGGTTCGGGTGGATGAATGACTTGTACCAGTTTCCCCGCTACAGAGGGAAATGTGGTGCGGAATATTTCATGACGACGTAGAATTTCACTGATACTTTTTTCTAAAATAAATACATCTAAAAAACCTTTAATGCGTAAACTTTCTTGAAATTGATAGGCGGTGATCGAGGGGGCTAATTGTTCAATAAAATAAACCCTTTCTTGAGCAAAAGAAACAGGCAAATAACCGTCCCGTGCAATAGGCTTGATTGTTTTAAAGCTAGTTGTTTTTTTATCTTGCTGTTGCTCTGTAATTGTTTGACTTAAATCCCCAATTGTGGGATTCTCCAACAATTTTTTAAAGGAAACTTCAATCTCAAAAATATCCCGTATTCGAGATAAAATTTGTGTGGCAATTAGGGAATGTCCCCCCAAGTGAAAAAAGTTGTCATTGACCCCAATTTTTTCTAATCCAAATACCTGATGCCAAATTTTTGCTAATTTTTCTTCTTGGTGATTACGAGGGGCAATAAAGGGGGTTTGACGCTCGTTTCCGTCATAATCTGGTATGGGTAAAGCTTGACGATCAATTTTTCCATTGGGACTAAGGGGCAACTCATTTAATTCCACAAAAGTCGCAGGAATCATATAGCCAGGAAGCTTATTGTTCAGAAATTGTTGCAGAGTTACGGTTAGGTTTTCCTCGGTTGAATGGGGAACAAGATAAGCAACTAATCTTTTATTTCCCAGAGTATCTTCTCGATCAATAACAACCGTTTGAGCGACTTGATGATGTTGCAGTAAAACGGTTTCAATTTCCCCTAATTCAACCCTGAAACCGTTGATTTTAACTTGATGATCGATTCTTTCTAAATACTCTAAATTACCGTCGGCTAAATATCTGCCTAAATCTCCTGTTTTATACAATCTTTCTAAGGGGTTAAAGGGAGCCTGAATAAATTTTTGAGCGGTTAATTCTGGACGATTTAGATAACCCCTTGCAACTGCCGCACCACCGATATAAATTTCTCCTGGTGTTTCAGGAGGAACGGTTTTTAAGGTTTCATCTAAAACATAAACTGAAATATTTTCTCCTAAACTTTTTCCAATCGGAATTTCTGTCCTGTTGCGTTGACTTTCTGTCAGTTGTGATAGGCGACAAAGGCTTACCTCAATTGTCCCTTCCGTAGGACCGTAAGCATTAATTAATTCAGGAAAATCTCCTACATTTTTAAACCACATTCTCACCAATTCTGGTTGAACTCTTTCTCCGCCAATAATGACTAATCGCAAGCTGTTTGGTAATGCTATTTTACTCTTAACTAATTCATTAACGAATAAATGCCAGTAAGCGGTGGGTAAGTCCCAAACAGTTATTTGCCAATCTTGGGATTTTTGAACAAATAAAGGAATAGAACTGATCATTTCTTCAGTTCGTAAGATTAAGGTAGCACCAGAACAAAGAGTAACATAGATTTCCTCTGCGGCCACATCAAAACTAATAGAGGCAAATTGAAGAAGGCGATCGCTTTTGGTTATCTGATATTGATTGATCGCTAGTTTTGTAAAATTTACCAAGGATTGGTGTTCAATCATCACCCCCTTGGGTTTTCCCGTTGATCCCGATGTGTAGATGACATAGGCTAAATTCTCAGGATTTACAGTATTAACCAGATTCTCCTGACTATGACTGGCAATTTTTGGCCATTGACTATCTAAACAAACTACCTGTCCTTTATAGTCGGAAATTAAGTTAGACCATTGCGCTTGTGTGACCAATACAGATATTTGAGCATCCTGCACCATGTAGGTCAATCTTTCCCTGGGATAGGTTGGATCTAGCGGCACATAGGCTCCCCCCGCCTTGAGAATAGCCAATAAGCCAATAATCATCTCTAGGGAACGATCAACACAAAGTCCCACCAATGTTTCGGACTTAACCCCCATTGTTCGCAAATAATGGGCTAGTTGATTCGCTTTAGTATTTAATTCCTCATAGGTCAATTGCCCTTGTTCTGACAGGATAGCCACTGCTTCGGGTGTGCGTTCAACTTGGATTTCAAATAATTGGTGAGTGCATTGATTGAACATAGGAAAAATACCTAGAGAAGTTAGTAGCTAGAAGCCCTAGTCTTGAACAATAACATAGAAGATCGCTAAATTACAAGGCGATCACTTAAAAAAATCTGTATTTGACGGGGTGACAAGAGCCTCTGATAAATATAGCACTTATCGGTATCTCGACGTACAGTTTTTTTTTACAAAGCTTGCTGAGTAAGAATTTTAGCTTTTTGTCTGCACGGTTTAATTAAGCAAAGTGCTGTATATTCTTATCAACCTCAATTGTCAACATTCCACATTGGCAGTAATATCAATACTGTAAGTCATTCAATTTATCGGTGGGACTTTGTGGCAATTTGGCTCTTCTGGCTTCTTGGTTTAAATTGTATCACAATGATACAAAAAAATCGGGTGTTAATCATGGAATCCTTAACGTAAAAGGCTTTTATCCAGTGTTAGTTTTATTTATCATTGTCAACCCAGATGAGTCAGCAATTTTAATGAATTAATGAATTAGAGGAAAAATGGAAACTCTTCCTATTAAAATTTCAGATACGACCTTACGAGATGGGGAACAACAAGCTGGACTGTTCTTTCCCCATAAAATGAAACAGGAATTTGCCCATTTAATTTCTCAAACAGGGGTGTCTGAGATCGAAATAATGCCTTGTGTTTGTGATGACGAAACAAAATTAGTCAAAACCTTAGTAGCCCAAGGATTAAAGCATCAAATTATTGCTGCTACCCCGATCAAAAAGGACTTTATAGATATGGCTAAAGACTGTGATCTTGGTCAGATCGTACTTTTTAAAGGACTCTCTGATCGCTTACTTTTTCTACGTGATCGGGAAATCTCTCAGATGAAAGAGTTTCAAGGAAAGACCATTGATGATCACATTCCTGACCACATTATTAACCGAATCCGTCAAAATGCCATTGATGAAATTGTTAACCATTTACGCTATGCAACCCAAGAAGCAGGATTAAGGGTAAAATTTGCGATCGAGGATGCCTCAAGGGCCGATTTTGACTTTTTGGTTGAGTGCTTGCGTACCTTCAGTCCTTATGTTGAACACTGTTACCTCTGTGATACCGTTGGGGTTCTGACTCCCGAAAAAAGTTATATTTGGGTTAACGATCTCTTGCAAAGTACCACAGGGGCCAATCTGGGGGTACACTACCATAATGATTTAGGTTTAGCTTTAGAAAATACCCTACAATCAGTTATGGCAGGCGCGACCCTAGTTTCGGGAACCTTTGGCGGCATTGGTGAGCGTTCAGGAAATGTTGCCATTGAACAGGTATTAAACGGCTTAAAAGTTCGCTTTGGTATTGAAGTCGAAGGCATTAACTATGAGGCGATCACCCCAGTTCTGGATTATATGGAACAAAAAAGCATTCGTCCTGCCGCTCCTTACTCCCAACAAGCACAACGCCATGAATCTGGCATTCATGTTAAGTCTTTGTTAAGCGATCCTAAAAGTTATGCCGTGTTGCCCCACAACACGATTGAGATTCTCTTTGGAAAATGGAGTGGTGCCAGCAATTTCCGTTATCTATTTGAAAAAGAACTCAATCATCCCCAACCCAAGGAACAATATGAGAAAATGCGCTCTGTGATCAAAACCTTGGCTGTAGAACAAGAACGATATTTTACCGCCGAGGAGGTGGTGGAGTTATGGAAAAATGGCATCTTTGAATAAATCATCCTATCGTATCGTTGCCATCCCAGGAGAAGGTATTGGGCCTGAAGTCGTCGAAGCGTCCTTAACCATTCTGCGCCAAGTTGCCCAACTTGAGGGATTTGCCTTAACTATAGACTATGGCTTGCTCGGTGGCATGGCCTTAGAAAAATTAGGTAGTACTTTTCCCCCAGAAACTAGCCAACAGTGTGAAGGGTCTGATGGCATTGTTTTTGGGGCAGTGAGTCAAGGGGGACTTCTAGAACTACGGAGGCACTTCGACTTTTTTATTAATCTGCGACCCATTCGCAGTTGTCCAAGTCTGTTGCATACATCCAGTCTGCGACCTGAGAAAGTGCAAGCTCTCGATATTTTAATCGTTCGAGAACTGGTCAGTGGCATCTATTTTGGCTCTGCGGGGCGGGGTACGGATGAAAAGGGGGCCTACGGATATCACACCATGTGCTATTACGATCGAGAAATTCGTCGTATTGCCAAGGTAGCCCTCCAAAAAGCTCAGGAACGTCGAGGTTTACTTACCGTTGCCCACAAAGAAAATGCCCTACCTCAGATTCCTTGGACTCGATTGGTACAAGAGGAAGCTACCAATTTTTCTGATGTGGTGGTGTCCCCAATGCTCGTTGATAACTTAGCCATGCAACTGGTTCTCAATCCCCAACAATTTGATGTGATTTTGGCAGGGAATATGTTTGGGGACATTCTCAGTGATATTGGTGGAGCGTTGGTAGGTTCCATTGGATTATTGGGATCAGCCAGTCTCAATGACCAGGGTTTGGGGATGTATGAAGCCATTCATGGAACTGCCCCAGATATTGCTGGCAAGGGCATTGCCAACCCTTTGGGTACTCTAGCGGGTTGTGTTTTGATGCTACAACAATGGGGAGAAATCAAGGCAGCCCAACGGATTCTTAATGCCCAGGAGCGACTTTTAGGCAAAGGATACCGCACTGCCGATTTGTTCCCTCAAAACCAGGAAACTTTGGTCAATACGGCTACCCTCGTTGACCTCTTCCTTGAAGAAATTTCCCTTGAACAACCTACTGAATGAGGAGTTTAATCCATGACTGATGCTAACAAAATCCTCTACCTGGGAAATGATATTAATACTGACGATATTATTCCCGCTAAAAGAGGGACGAACGATGATCCAGACCACTTAAAACAATATGCTTTAGAACACATCATTGGCGTGGGAGAACTACTCAAGTATGATGAGATCGAAGCAGGGGATAATTTTGGCTGTGGCTCAAGTCGGGAAATTGCCCCCATTGCCCTCAAAGCGGCTGGAATTAAAAAGGTTAAAGCGCGATCGTTCGCCGAAATTTTCTATCGTAATAGTATTAATATTGGACTACCCCTGGAAATTATTGGGGAAACGGAACGCAACCCTGTGGTAGAAGCGATCGCCAACGAGGGCGGCTTAATGGCCTTTAATCAAAAGCGTCGTCAAGGTAAGGTTAAAATTCCGCCCAGTATCACCCCTGCCCGTCCCATGACCAGGGTAGAAAAGATGTTAGCAAAAGCTTCGGGCAATGATTATGTCAAACCAGGGGAAGGGGTGTTTGCCAAGATTGATCTGGCTTTATCCCATGACGCGGTGGCTAGTTCGGTCGCGAAGGTATTTTATGACAATTATGGAAAAACCGCCCAATTATGGGAGCCGCAACGGGTGGTATTAGTCGCTGATCACTTTATCCAAATTAATGACATTCGCCTTGATAACAAAGCCCCGGTTATGTATGAGCAGATGGTCAAATTTGCCCAAGCTCAAGGCTGTCATCTGTTGGATGTCGTGTCTCCAGGGGAAGCGGCTGGTATCTGTCATGTGTTGCTCCCAGAACAGGGATTTATTCGCCCCGGAATGATCATTGCAGGAACGGACTCCCATACCTGTACCTATGGAGCTTTAGGAGCCTTTTCCACAGGGGTGGGAACCACAGATATGGCCAATATTTTTGCAATGGGGGATATGTGGATACGAGTCCCACCCACTTTGGTGTTTGAGTTATCGGGAACCCTTCCTCCTCAGATTAGTGCCAAGGATATTATCTTATTTATTCTGGGCAAATTGGGCTGTGGGGGAGCCACCAGCAAAGTCATGGAATTTCGCGGCTCTATCATTGAACAATTGCCCTTAGATGAACGCCTGACCTTGGCTAATATGGCCATTGAATGTGGTGCCATGTGTGGTTTAATTGCGGCGGATGAAGTGACAAACGATTATGTTACCAGTCGCACACCAATCGGGTTTGAAGACGCGTGCGCGAAGCGTGCCTTTGGCATCGCTGACCCCGATGCCGAGTATGAGGCTATTTATCAATTTGATCTGAGCCATTTGGAACCCCAGGTTGCCCGTCCCCCTAAACCAGATCAGGTAGTTAACATTACTCAATTAGAAGAGGTTCCTATCACCAAAGCTTTCATCGGCTCTTGTACCGGCGGAAAACTCTACGATCTCGCTCAAGCGGCGGCGGTATTAAAAGATCGTCAGGTTGCCCAGGGGGTAGATTTATTCGTGGTGCCAGCTTCGATGGAAGTACGTCAAAAAGCTGAAGAATTGGGCTATCTTGCCATTTTTGAGAAATCTGGAGCGCAAATCCTCAAATCTGGCTGTGGAGCTTGTATTAACTCAGGAAAGGGAGTATTAGACAAGGAAGAAACGGGAATCTATGCCACCAATCGTAATTTTAAAGGACGCAGTGGCGACCCTACCGCTAAAAACTATTTGGCTTCCCCCAGAACGGTCGCAATTTCGGCTGTCAAAGGAAAAATTACTGCCAATCTTGATTAATACTTTTCTGTTGGCGCTCTCCTGGCTAAAGCAAGAAGATTCTTGGGCTGAATCCTGCCTCCAACAACAATGTTAGTCTCGGCCTTATACCATTTTTCTTTATTCGTGGCAGACATTCTACTCCTTTCTTGCCCCCCGATGTCGGGGCTGACAGGTGTAGGTTTATTACAAAGAGGTGAGCAGTCACACACTCAAGATGAGAAAATCAAGCTAGTGGGTCATCAAGTTTGTATTGAGGGATAAAGTCGCTTTAGTTTGATACGGGAATCTGCTGTGGTAAATCGCCAATTAACAGAACTAGATTTTTGATTTCGCTCTTCTTCC